>Ga0247734_1001100_pt1 | contig 21343 bp, 20 predicted proteins | sample UWRJL103311B2_FD_180933 | JGI IMG/M metagenome (GOLD analysis project Ga0247734, IMG submission 180933) | Plant litter microbial communities from Arlington Agricultural Research Station in Wisconsin, United States - UWRJ-L103-311B-2 | ecosystem: Environmental > Terrestrial > Plant litter >... | reverse complement strand
GGAAGGCCGGCGTTACATTCTCGTTGCCTGAAATACAGATGATTAGCTTGTTGCGCGAATTTTCGGCGATGGAATGCGAAAACTCCCGCGATAAGGTATACGGCTTGCTCGGACTGTGTGATAGAAAAGTTCAAATTAATATAGACTATACTAAGTCATCGGATGAAGTGTTCCGTGAGGTGTTTACTACGCTCAGTTACTTTAAAGGTTACGACGAATTGTGGTTTTTACAGCTCGCTAAAGATATGGGCATAAAGTGGAGGCATCCAATATCTAGGTGGTCTACGAGTTTCAATGAATAGTACTTACAGAACCGCGCTTTCCCCTATAAAGCTACAATGGGCCGATGAGATCGATGAATAGGCCACGGCGTATATTAGTAATTGAAACTAAAAAGTACTGACCCACGGCGTATATTAGTAATTGAAACTAAAAAGTACTGACCCGCGTGGCGACCTTGTCTGATTCTGCATGTCGCAGCAGCTACAAGGCTCCTGGCGATTTCTCGTATAGTACAGTAGTAAGGCCATAAAGCTTAGGTAATATTTGACCCTTTTATAAGTCTCAGAAATAATAAGAGCTCGGTGGTGGAGCTGTAATAAGGGAAGTCTGTATCGCCATAAACGGAGACCGTCGGCAAATCACGCGCGAGGGCGACGATGTAGATGTATCTGTCTGGTAGGAGCGGTTCAGAATGCTCAGGGGTACGAATGAAACATGACTTACACAAAAACATAACATATGTCGGCATGGTGGGCTTTTCGCTACGCAGGGAGGGACGTTACCTCTTCTTTTTTTTTCCTTTTTTTTTTTTTGTAAGGATCAACAAAGTTTTACATGTAATTGATGTGCAATTAGCATTATTAGTGTCACTTCTTATGCTTTCGGTGCCTAAAAGGTTATCAATATCGGATTAATTACTAAAATTGCGCTAGGAATAAATAACTTTTATATAGTCACATGAGTATTCACAAATCATCGTGTTCGGAATGGCGTGGTAGCCCTTGAGTGTTCTTTTGTAGGTCTCTTAACGATATAGAATGGGCTTCACATGCGATTTGTAGGTGTCCCCGATCATCTGGTGGGTGTGTACCAGTAGCTTTATTCGTTTATTTAGTTGTGGGGTACCAGTTTCACAACACAACCACCAAACACACCCACAACGGTCTGCCTCCTCGGTTCGTTTAGCTCGACCAGAGATATACCATGACATGCCGAATGAAATTCCATAGGATCCTATTTTTAACATGAGTAGCATGTAAAATTAGACCGGGGTAATAATGGGCAGGAATAAGTAACCCCTGGCCTGGGATTTTCGCGTGATATCCAGGGGTCTGTTCAAGCACCAAACATTGAAACATTGAAACATTGAAACAAAAATATATCGGAACATCGACTGTGATCGAATTGAAATAGCGAGATGATACGGCATTGACACGATCCGGTAGGGCTTGTTCAGCACGCACCACAGACCAGCAACCCAAACACTTGATAGGTCCCCGGAATCATCGTGCCAAAATAATTACTGGTTGCTGCGACGGCTATGAATAGAGTTTTGGTTGTATGGGTGTATGGGTGTATATAACAACATGCCGAGCTTTTAACTCAATACGAGAAGCAGATATTCATCGTCGTGATACTCAAACCACCTCACAATATGGGTATCGACCTCATAACCGGTGCCAGGACGGTCGTTCCGGCGATGAAGCGAACAATATTTACTTCAGTCAGTATAAACAGTTAATTAGTGTCCTATTGTAATCCAATTCACTGCTGACAAAATATTGGAAGTAGCTTAAGAAAAAGAAAGGCCATATCGAGAGTGTAACGGAAGAACCGGGCTACATGGAAACCATTCAACTCATGCGACAAATGCTCCGTTTCACAGCTCTCAGTTATATCGAGGACATACAGCAGATAACTTGTGCATGGATTCCCCATCCGCCTTCAGTCATTATCACCGATGTTGAAGTACCAGCTACATTTTATCCAGAAGCGGCACGTCATATACAGGATAACCTAGGTCCTATCAACCTTGATCGAATTGGAAAGACCTGGTGGCAGTGGAGGAAGGTGGATAGTGTAGTAAGGGCTGAGTGGGTTGAAATGAAAACTGATTACTTGGAGAGGATGGCGAATAGTAACCTAGGCAAAAAGGTTATGTTTTATGTGCATGGAGGAGCTTATTTTCTTGGAGGTACTGGCCACACGCCCCTGCTTCAGAGACACGCCAGAAAGTAAGAAATTCCAGTAGACACCATAATTTACCGAAAGTGAGGTTGCTAACACCAGAATTTATAGGCTACATGGAAGAGTATTTGCTCCGAAATACCGCCTAGCTCCCCAGTTCCCATTTCCCTGTGCCATCCAAGACATCTTGTCTGCCTATCTTTACCTTTTAACACTCGAGTAGGTCCATCCCATTTTGTTTCAGTCCAGAGAAAAGGAAGAACTCACACGGAATTTAGGCACCACAGTAGCATTGTGATTGCAGGTGACTCCGCTGGTGCTGGGTTATGCCTCTCCCTGTTGATTATTCTTCGAGATCAGGGTTTACCTTTACCAGCTGGAGCCAGTTTTACCTCGCCTTGGGTTGATTTGACCCACTCATTTCCAAGTGTTGTCCTCCCAGGCGATCTCGACTATGTTCCAGCCCACGGTTTCCACGCGCGACCCTCTCTTTCATGGCCTCCGCCTACTTCTGATGAGCTAACAGCTCTCAAGTGGCCCCGACACCCAGGAGCTCAGCCAGACTTGGAGATAATGGTTAATGGCCAGAAGACCGTTCTTAAAGATCAGGTCCAAATGTATGCGCAAAACACTCACTTGCAAATCCCACTTGTCTCTGGTATCTTGGCAGCATCTCTTGGCGGTAAGTCGGCTACGAAGCATTATTATCTTGCAGTTGAGAATCGTTGATAAACCTAAAGTTTGTCTTGTGATATATAATCTCAACTGCAGGCTTCCGTCCCTTTAGAGTTTTGCTCATACTGACCTCTGTTTACGTACAGGTCTATGTCCATTACAAGTAATTGTCGGAGGAGGCGAAATTCTCAGAGATGAACAAATTTTTCTAGCCCACAAAGCTGCAGACCCTGAACGCTACTGTCCTCACCCCGATATTTTGACTTCTAACGGAGAAACTATGGAAGATGTCACCAGATATCCGCCAACAGATGTCCAACTTCTTGTTTTTGACGATTGTCCCCATGTAGCACCGATGCTGGGGCACACTCGTGGTGCAAAATATGCATACCGATCAATCTCACAATTTGCAGCCTGGGCTCTGGCAAAATCTCAGAGAACTGATATCGAAATTGACGATGATGCTTCCATGTACTCTTTCGATGAAAAACCGGCAGAACACGTAATAAGTCAAACAATCACTGATTAGAGAGCTTTTCTAACAAGTTATTTAGGTAGCAGGAGAAGTAGGAAAGGCGGGCGATCCCCTCCCTCCCTTTGTGGATCATATGATCCGCCATCTAGTTGACGTCAACGGGAGGCTCTTTCCATTAATACCAGCCTCAGAGCTTCGAGGATGTAATTTCCCCGCGAGCGAAATCGGTTACCCTAAGGAGGCTGCTCTGAGAGGCTGGTTCGCCTATACCGAAAGGGCCAACATCAAATATGCTGCAGATAAAAAGAAAGGTGAGAAAGATTTTGGACCAATGAACTCCTACTAATTTCCACACCCGATTGCTGATGAATTTGGGAGCTTAGTTTGGAAACAGCGAGTGAGAAATTCAGAGTTTGGTTTTGTGACCTTTCCGGATGGCGAGGTTCCGCCACCTAGTGCCTTAGCCGGCCGGAGAGTAGTTGGTGAAGTGATCGAAAAAGAGAAACCAAGAGGACGCATTGGGAAAAGCATATTGAGTGTTCTATATAGGCAATTCGACCGCAACGTGCCGTCTGATAAAGGAGAATTTGCAGGACAGCCCGCGAAGCAGGAACGCCGGAAAACAGTCATGTACGATGTCCTAGCAATGGGTAACTCACCACGGGTCCAAGGAAGACCCGATGTTCTATATAGGCAATTCAACCATAATATGCCGTCTGATAAAGGAGACTTTACAGGACAGCCCGTGAAGCAGGAACGCCGGAAAACAGACATGCACGATGTCCTGGCAATGGGTAACTTACCACGGGTCCAAGAAAGACCCGATATGTTATAAAGATACACACAATTCAACGGATGAGTAACCTAAAATTTGACTGTTTCAGCTTCAGACCAGCGGATGACTTACAGTTGAACCAGGACCAGATGGCAGGAACAAAATTCGAAGCCCTCTAAACTCCACTGGTAATCTGCACAGAATCTTAATCTGCGTCGCTTCCAATGCGGTTAGTCAGCATCACTGCTCTGCTCAGGTTACTTAGTCACGTTCCTGCTCTCACGAATTATGATTTACTTACCATTTGATTCTGCCATGCGAAAATTTTCAACTCTACACGACTAGATTCAGGGAGACCAAACAAGATCCCCCCAAAAATACAACCTTCAATTTTTAAGGTGGATTCTTCTTGTAACATGGCATTGCCCTGGTTCTTTTCCAGGGAGAATATGCCCTTGGGGCCCCCAGTCAAATATTTGCTCTCTTATACCTTCTTCCACCAGACCTACTTGACTACTTCTCCGTCCGCCCCTCCGTATTCGCTTGGTATATTGCAAAATTTTATGTTAACAGACTACTTGTTTCTTCCTATAATTATTCTTGCCAGCTACTCGCGTCGCATCATCCTCTTTAGCGACCATTCCCTTTGTTAAATGTCACTCTCGTTAAGCCTCACGAATACTCTATTTTGGGATCTGGTCTCTCAATCTAACAATTGACCATCTCTGCCTTCAGGAATTGTCATTTAGGAACTATTGCATCATTTTGTGAGCGTAACACTCATTCTCAACACTCATTCTCTTAACTATGTACATGACTTGCCATGCCTTATACCCAAAGAGGCTACGCAGCAACTACATCATTGTCGTCGCAATGCCGGTAGATGCCCCAGTCCTGATACTTCTGTCTTCTGCCGCTGGCAAGGTACCCTGCAATATTTGGCCGAGCCTTGACGTCTTCCCATAACTTGAATACCTTGTCGTATTTGCCGGCTTCTCTGGCTTGCTTCATTGCCTTAGGGAAAGCATAATGGGTGCCATCGAGGCACTATAGCGGTTGGTCAGTCAGGTCAAAGGATCCACGAGTTATAAAGTACGCAAGGAGGGATCTCAAAAAGGGGCCACCATCAGAAGATGTAGAACGTACCTGGAACAAGACCAAGTCGGCGTATGTGAATGTGTCTCCCAACAGCCATGGACCTGGTCCGCGCTCCTCGTTCTCCAACACCCTTTGCCAGTACGCAAGGACGTTAGGCAGGCGGTTCTGGACCCATTCCTTGCTGCGTCTTTTGCTTTCCTCCTTCTGGTCTTCCCAGGGTAGCATGGTGGCGATAGGATGGTGTGTATCGTGAACTTCGTTGCTAAAAAGGTCAAGCGCGGTGAGAGCAAGGGCATTCACTCGGTATGTGTCGTTCTCTCGTGATCCAGCAAGTCCGAGCTTGGGACCAAGGTACAGGAGAATATTGGGGGTCTGAGAGATGACAAGGTCGCCGTGCTTGAAGAGAGGCGGAGCGAAGTAAGGCGGGTTTCCATGACCGCCGCCAGCGAGCCAAGTCGTGACAGTTTTCCGGGCCTCATCAAAAGACAGGAACTGAGTGTCTTTGTACGAGACGCCAGCCTCCTCGAGGATGAGCCGGACATGTTCACCGCGGCCTGGAACGCCTGTGTATTAGATGAGTTCGTAGGGGGCAGCCATGATGATGTGAAGGTCGAGGTAGATGATGTGTTTCTCGAGTGTTGATGGTGAATGTTGGTTCCCCACGGGGATAGACAAAATATTATCAACAGACACGAGATACAGGTAAGCAGGCCTCCACTACCGCCAATTTAATATCTTTTAGAAACGTGAATAGATTTTTTGAAAGAGGTCTACAGTATTCCAGTATTTAGGTTGCCTTACCAATGTTTAGGCGCTGTGCCGCAAAGAGTGTTGGATAAGTGCAAATGGACATTCATACTCGTGGCAAATGGTTGGTAAATCAATTCACATCACATGGCATTGGTGTAGCACACCCTCTATGATATGGCGTGCCATCTAGAGGTAAACTGCCAAAATCCAAAAGGCCATCACGCCCCAAGTCCGTTCCTTAGTTTTATTTACGCAGCGATGTCGCCAAGCGCCTCGTGAGAAATACCTTTCTACCTTTCGTCCTTCACATTTATCATTACGACAGAGGCCAAAAGCAACATCAACTTCGCATCAAAATCTATCGCTAGCATTGTGGCAGATAATTTCTTCAACCACCCAGTTATGGATCGTCCCCATGGCACGGTACAGAATATTGACAACCCGCCGAACAAGAACAGTGCCGTCATTGCAGTTTATACTGTGTGTATTGACATTAGCCAATAGCGGAAAGGACTCCATCTGATTAAATTTCCACCTGTAATGCTCATGTTAAAGAGGGTGGGATACTACTATTAACTATCATAACTTTGCCAAATGAAGTTGTTGAAATACGGAATTACTCACGAGAGAGATCAATAGTCAGCCCTGATTGAGAGAAACTGAACCTTTTCCCCAGCTTCTGGCTTATATCTAAGCCTTATCAATATCCCAAAACATATTAAAGCGCTGCGGTAAACTCAAGCTTCCTCAGGTGGAGTACCTGCTACTCTACAATCATATAAATCGGAATTACTTGAATACTATTGACGTCACGTAATGGTAAAGTTTGACTCATGCTATCGCGAAGAACAGATCAGTCGATGTGAATGTCAAAATCGAGCAACTGCAGATCAATAAAGAGAATACAACTTGTATGACCAAGCCAACTCTCGACTCTGGAGGTTGGAGGTTGGTATATATGAATATTGCAGCTTAATATATAAGTCATGTGACACTATTTCAAGACTGGTTACTAAGTGTTACACCAACCATTTCATACTTTGTTTTTCTTCAATACAGGACCCCCCGACGAGAATATATGAGTATACTATCACGTGGTACACTTCCATGAGCGTTCTTTACCGAGATAGTGGCTGGGAGGCTGAGCACAAATACTGTTGTCGTGATGCTACAATGACTTGCAAATTTCAATCAACACGAACACAACCACATGCCAATTGCCCTGGTACCTTACCGACCATCTGCTTCGCCCACAGTGCGGTTGATTAACTGCCAGACCATGGAGCTCGAGGAGTTTATAGGCAACATTGTTCCTACTTATGCCATTTTGTCGCACACATGGGGTCATCAGGAAGTTTCATTTGCCCAGTACTCTCCTGTCCTAGCTCTATCGATGAAAATACCCGGCGGGTCAACATCAGAAGAAGGCTACAAAAAAGTGACGCTTGCCTGTAAACAAGCCCTTCGAGACGGATATCGATATGCATGGGTAGATACTTGTTGTATAGACAAAACGTCTAGCTCTGAGCTATCCGAAAATATCAATTCGATGTATAAATATTATCAAAAATCAAACATTTGTTATGTTTATCTATCCGATGTTGATATCGAGTCGTTATATACGACCTTTGGAACGAGCCGATGGTTTCGACGAGGTTGGACACTCCAAGAGCTGTTAGCCCCCTCTCGAGTTATATTTTTCGACCGAGACTGGATTCGTTTATTCGAAAAGCTGGAATGCTCACATTGGATATCAGAAATCACAGGGATCGATGAGAGTGCCTTACGTGATATTAATTATTCTAGAGGCGGGCTTGGGGTTTATTGTGTTGCGCGCCGCATGTCCTGGGCATCAAATCGAGAGACTACCAGGACGGAAGATATGGCATACTGCCTGCTCGGGATATTCAACGTTAGCATGCCTTTACTTTATGGAGAAGGCAGCATGGCATTTACTCGCCTCCAAGAAGAAATTATCAAGCGTTCGGACGATGAATCTATACTCGCATGGGGCTTGGATACCAGGGTAGAAGACGAACCTGGAATGTCTCGCAAGGCACTAATCTGTTTAACAAACATCGCGCGTCCCAGTTCTATTCTAGCGAGATCGCCTATGGATTTCAAACACTGCCGCCATCTTCAGTATGGTACGAAACCACGAACTCCATTCTTGTTGACCAACCTTGGCCTTCAGATTGAGCTCAATCTTGTGCCCGTGTACCCATCAAATGGTTACGCCAAGAACAAAGACCCAAAGGAACTTTTGGGCTGGATTGCTGTCGTCAACTGCAGAACCGAAAATGATACCGAACTGGTGGGTATTATGTTATCGCAGATCCATGAAAGTGATCATGCCCAGCGAATTGAAGTCGGGTATCAAGCACTGGGGGTGAGTGCCCGTTGTCCACCGAACAATACAATGTTGGTGAATGAGAGGGTTGCTATTCAGGGGACTGCCACCAAAATTACTGTCGTTGGGGCGAGCTATAGCGAGTCAGTCCGCCAATTCGCCTCAGAGGTTCATAAGTTCAATGTAATGATGTCTAGTGCTTGCCAAGCGATAGGTTATTTTGTTTCAACTGCATCTCACCTCGACAATCGAACCACAATAAGGCATTCCGATGAAAACTTAGAGTGGAATGAAAAATCACAGATTCTCACAGCATCAAATCCAACATGTGATGTCCCTGCCAATTTTTGTCGTTTTGTGTTCGAGTCACCGAAAGGATATTCAAGCTTCATGGTGATTACTCGGGGTATGAATGCGATTGTAAGACATGTATCACCGATATCCATTGATCAAAACGAACAGTTTTTTGATTTTCTGGAAGCCAACTCGCAACCAGAAGATACAGAAGACGTGTTTCTTAAGTCTGCTAGGGGAACTGAGTTCAGAATCAAGGTTCTAATAAAGGTGAAAACAGTATGTCATTGGAAAGTGTACGAAATACATGTTGACGTTGTCAATTTACATACCGATGTAGCGTAGTAGGATGAAAATGCAATTGTGAACTAGATGCTCAATTTTCTGACCTGAATTTTAAATATAGTCGTGAATAAGTACGAAACGCAAGAAATGCTTCAGCTTCTCTCAAATTTTGGCGAGAGTTTATTTTATGGAAGCATGTGCCATCGAGAAAGAAACACACTCTGTGCCCTTTTTATGCCGTACGCTAAAAGTCCGTTTGGGTGGCAAGCAATTTCGCTATTGCAAAGTGACCATTATTTCTCGCAAGCTTAATCGCATTACCAAATTTTAAGTCGCCTGAATCATAGCTCTTCGCACCACAGTTTAGCAGCAACTGTACCATGTCCAATCGACCGTGCTCAGCAGCTCCATCTAGAGCAGTTCTTCCATCAATCTTGGCTGGCCATGCATTAACATCAGCCCCTGCTTCCATGAGCATGCTGGCAATCTTAATATGTCCCCGAATGGCAGCACCTTGTAGTGCCGTGAGTCCTCCTTTGATCCCTGCCTTGGAATTTACATCAGCTCCTTCCTTCAAGAGGTATCCAACCAATTCCAGACTGGGCTCTTCTCCAGAGCTAGCAGCTTGGAGTGCAGTGCGACCGTGGCATTCGCTTGGCGGCGCGTTGATATTCGCACCTAGCTCCAACAACTTTTTCACTAGGGCGAGGTCCACGATTTCTGCAGCAGCTTGGAGAGGAGTCCTCGCCTCCTCCCCAATCCCACAAATATTTACATCAGCCCCTGAATCTAAAGCCCGCTGTATAATTGTAGAATCTGCTCGCTTCAAGATTAAAGACACTAGAGCAGAGTTCCATTTTTTACAGCGCCGTGGGCGATCCGGACCATTTATATCAGCACCCTTATCCAAAAGATATTGGAAGATTGCAAAGGGAGAACGGTGAAGACGAGAATAACTCAAAGATGCTTCCAAAGCAGTTGTTCCTTCTCTGATACTACTTTCATCATTAATATCAGCGCCTGAATTCAGGAGAAACTTCACCAAATCAAACTCTCCAGCAGCAGCCGCTCCTTGGAGAGCTGTTACTACAGCACCCCACGATCGCGGGGCGTTAATCTTTGCGCCTTTATTAATCAAGTACTTGATAATCTCAAGCTTGCATCCGGCTGTAGTAGCCAATGATAGAGCTGTGTAACCCCTGACACTAAGACCAGCGTCATTAAGACTCAAACCGGACTGGAACAAAAGTCTGATTGCACTAAAATTGTCGCATCTTATAGCCATTTGTAGTGCCATGTGACCGTACTTAATGACATCTAATCCTTGTTCTATAAGAATTGCAAGAATTTCGGAACCTATAGGTTCATATAGTGGCAAATCAGGAAAGAAGTCCAGGCGATTAATATTTGCTCCTGAATCCAACAGGCGTAGCACTAGATCGACATCCCGGTACTTTACTGCAGTAAAAATCAGAGGTTTTGAGTAAGTAGTGGATGTAAAGTTGGGATCAACACCAAATTCCAACAAAACCGAAATCATCTCCGATTTTGGTAATTTAGTTACGAGGTATTCAAGAGTTTCTTCGAGTTTTTTCCGTCGAGCTCTGGGTCCAGCCTGCTTTCTGTCTTCCAGGTATAGAAATAGGCTCAAACTACCTTGACTTGCAGCACTTAAAATGCCACTCATAGTAGGGCATGTCTTCGCTATCTGGCTCAAAGGTAATAACATCCGGTAAATGGTCTCGTCATACATATAAGCCCAATCAAGCGGGGACAGATAGTTTGTGTTCCCAGACCCCTCAATGTCGACTTTAACACCTGCTTGTAATAGTCTGCCAACAACCCTCCCGTGTCCCTCGGATACAGCGCAGAGTAGGGCGGGGCCGGTACTTGAGACATCATCGACTTGAGCACCGAGTTCAATGAGACGGAATGCGAGACAGATGATGCTATCCGTATATTCATCATTGTATTCATCCGTACCAAAATCCGTACCCTCTTTCGTTATATCTGAAAGGATCGCTATGACTAGGGGTGTGTCATTGTGTGGAGAGAACTCCAACAACGGTGGATTTACCTCGGCGCCTTTATCTAGCAGTAAATGAGCAACATCTATATTATCCGTGTAAATCGCTATCTGAAGATATCTACCACCACTTATACCAGCCAATAAACTTTCATCCAGTCCAGATTCAATCAAAAGCCTTAGGGTGCTAGCAGGTCCATATATGGCTACGCTTTCCACGATTTTCTCGGAGAAAGCCTCCACTGTTGGTGTTTTCAATCTGAAAAAGGATTTGAAAATATGTACCGATCCGGTCTTAACAGCCCATTTTAAAAAATTACCTGTGCGACGCTCGTCGAGTTTGTCGTTGGACAAGAAATATAACGCAAACTCGGCCAATTGACGTAGAGCCGCTTTGTTTCCTGGTTGGTAAATTGATTGAAGCTTGTTTAATATTTCCCCATCGAAAAGCTCAGGAATAATATCCTGTAACTTATAGTAGAGCTCTGAGAACATGTTGTTGCCCACTGAGCTACAAGAAAAGCTAGCTAAGTCTGAGAGAAACCTACATCTCTCTTCTACCTCCGCATCGCCGTGGCCCCGGTCCGGAGACAAGGGAAATTCACCGAGATGCATCATAGGTAACCAAGAAGCCTGGTTGATAATATAGGAGTTGCAATTTAACGGATCTACTTAAAAATATGAGCTTTATACAATAACTATGTTGTCGGAAGGTCAAACCTACCTGGTATCCCAAGCAGCTCTTGAAATTGGAACCATGGTATGCTGTATAAAGCCAAATACAAGGGACTGCTGGGCGCCGGCCGGGCAATATGTTCTTTCCAAGCAGTGTTGATCTGTAAAACCGAGCTATTTCCTCGTTCTATAATGAATCCGTCCCCGCCATTCTTGTTGACTATACAGCATGTGCTGTCAGATTCGTAACCCACTTTGAAAGCTGTTAGCATGCCTAAATTGCACATTAATAAGAGAGCAACCATCTACTTACTCCAAACGTCAGCGAATTCTTCAGAATATGCTCTTGGTGATTGTGTTGATGTATTCTGGAGAGGAGTCCTTCTCTCTTGTTCACGAACAAAGGTATTGGTTGCCGGAAACTCAGAATTTAAGCTTCCTTAACTTTGATCCTGTGAGTTTATCGTTGTATACGAGTTAAGGATAGCGATGCCACTAGCTGCACATCTGTTCTGAGCAGCTTCCACTGTATTGAAGTCCGTGCTTGGAAGCACACTATGAGATGGTGGAAATGTACAAGAAGATGGTAATTCTTCTAGCTCAATTGGCTCATCCTCATCCTCAACGTCCATTGTCGGTGTGTGATAGGTGATATTCGGAGGCGTTTCTGTTTCTATAAGTCAAACTATGAAATAGAGACGGGATCCGGAGTTCAATTCTTACGAGCACTGGGAGAAGCAATCTGTAAAGTTTTCCTGTTTTTCCTGAGTCGCTCAATCTTTTCCAGTGATATCTCGGAGCCCCAACGATGAAAACTCGTCTCCTTTCCATCTTCAGCCTTCCTTTTTCTAGCCTTGGCACCAAGCACACATAAATCTTTTGAAGTCAAGTTCTTATTAAAAGCCCACTCTTTAAGTTTGGACTTCCAAGTTCGCTTGCTGTTTCTCACAGTTAGCAGTTTCAAAAGAGACAAGTTGAAAAGAGAAGCACACTAGGTAACCATACCTTGCTTGAGGGCCACCTTGCCCCTCAATAAGTTGTATTGTTTTTTCAAGTGTGTTGTTTTGCTGGATATAAGTACTATAAATCATGTCCTTATATGTACTCCATTGGTCATTTGGAGAAAGGGCTTCAGGTCCCATAACCTCTTCAAAAGTGGCCAGTGCTTGATCATTTTGCTGTTCCACATCGGGTACATAGGCATCCATTTCGTCTGGTTTTTTGCTATCGTGTATACTGGTGACGGGTGGTACTAGGATTTGAATTATTGAGAAAATAATACAGTGAGAAACCTCCCTTCTTCATGGACATGGAATGACTATTTATGTTAGAGTGCAAGCAAGGCTACGTACTTGGTGAAAAGTGCAAGTGGCTGTGTGCCAAGAATAGGAACATACATGCAGTACACCGCCACCAGTCTCAAGCGATACAAAAGTGCAACGCACGTCCCCACGGAGGAGAACAATGCACGTGGGCCTATTAGCTCAGCTCAGTTAAGCTCAGTTCAGTTCAGCTATCAGCGATTAGGATAGATAATTTTTTCGACTAATATGGCCGGGTTTTGTTTAGGTCAATACTGGGAAATACCCGCGGATATACAAACCACCCAAGAAATTCAGTAGAGATTTAAGCTGCAGCCCTAACTAATACATGCTCTCGAATCTTCGGGCAACTCATAATACTCTGCATTTGTATCTAGAGTAGTACAGTAAAACACAAGATTAAATCACGTGATATTATGTAACTAAACACACCGGTAATAAGATTAGAAGACGGGGGAAAATAAAGGCTTCGAGAATCATTATTTGTTGTTTTAGCTTATGAGCATGAAATCCTATAGGCTAAAGTGGGAACTTAGGCGGAAGTCTCAGACGACATTTCGTCACATCCGCTTCGAACACAGTTAGTTAGCGTCGCCTCACCTTTTATTTAGGTTGCTTGATCACGTTCCTGCCCTCTCTCTCTTTCAATATGCAATTATGACTTTCTTGCTATTCATCTTTACCGTGCGAAAGTTGTCAAATTTAAACAACCGTCTCATTAATCGGTTGTTTTTACTTAAAACCCACAAGAGCGGCCCTTCTTCCATCGAAATATGTTGTAATAATATCCAAAAATTGATCAAGGAACTTTTAAGCAGCAGACGGCTTCTGAGCTATGTGGACTTTTATCTAGTAGACTACATGTCAGTTTGTTCTTCGAAATACATAACAAATAACAGTGACCAGGCGCAAGAGGGATCCTTACACCGTCAAATAAAACCTCTTGCTAACACTGTTCTCTATCAAGTCTCTCTGAGCCACTGTTACCAATTATTGTGCGTCGTGGCATTCATCCCAGAATTAGAAGAGAGAATATGCAAACCTGCTATCTCTGGAAACTTTTAGAAATTGCGCAATGTCATCTTGCCCATTTATCTTTCCCAGCCCGTCTCAGCCCATTGCCCGAGTGGCCATTTTTTCTCCTCCTCCCCTACATTTACGAAACCAAGACTTTTAAATCTCTCAATATGTTTAGCACTGGCACGATAATCTAGTCCATTACTTGCCCAAGACTTCTCAGCTCTATACCCAAACCTAATAAACACTGATGAAACCTCGTTAGTAGCAGCGTCTTCAGCGCGAAAAGGATGGCAAATATCAAGGAGTTCGAGCACTCCCCTTGGCTCTAGATATTCCCAGCATCGGGCGAGGAACGTGAACCAATCACGAATACCAGAGGTGAGCATGCGGCCCTGGAAGCTAAATTGCTTGAATGGCCATTATTTGTTGGCATCCGCTTCGATGAAGGTGAATTCAATGGCGTAACGACATTGGGTAGCGTCAAGTGCGTTGCTATTACTTGGACGGTAGTGTGAGCGAGTGAAATAGCTAGGGCCCAGGCACCGGTTCCACAGCCAATATCAAGAATTGAGTGGAGATGGTCATGGAGTGAGACTGTGTGTAGGCGTCCTCCAAGGGTAAGAAGCCACACTTGATGTTCAAGATCTTAAAAAATAAGCTTAGTGCGATCGTGTTAGAAGGGGCATAAGAGCTTGCCCAGGCGAATTTTCCCCTCCTAAGACTACCGATCAACATTAATATAATAAAACTTCACATAAGGGACCAGAGAGTACCATTTGACCAGGATTTGTCATCAAATATCTTGTTTTCCTGCCGCTAAATGTGCTATCTATTTCTTTTTCATCCATCATCAAACGTGAGCTAGAAATCCATTACTTTTCTTTAATTAAATGCCTTTGTTTACATCCTCGTGCATTGCGTTCTTTGCAACTGCGGCAATCTTATCAGCAAGCAAGGCCGTCTGACTTAACATTGGTGAGTGTCCCGAGCTGCACCTGTCCACCTGAGTATTTGCACTTGCTGCGAACATTTCCTGATATTGTGTAGGAGCCGCCTGGTCATTTTCACAGATGAGGTAGGTTGATGGTATGTATTTGTATGCAGCACTAGTAAGTTTGGTTTTCTGGACGTTATAGGACTGGAGAATAAGCCGAGACTCCCAGAGTGCCGCCTCAGACTCTGGCTGATCGTTGTAGAGGACCGAGGCGCCATTGAGAATACCAAAACGACCGTCTGGCTAAAACATGGGGTGAGAGTTGCTTCGAGTAAGATTTCAGAGTAAATATTTACCTTGATATCATTATTAGGAGACTCTCCAAAGGCGTCAAGCACTGATTGACCTGTTGCAAGAATGAAAGCGCTGAAATAATACAAATGAATAACGCCTCCGAGTAGTCCTCGAGCCTTGCGATTAGTATAAGTGAATTCCTCCGGAATAGCTTCACTGCCGACGAGTCCGCCGAGGAATGCATCACTACCACAACAGTCTTGCCTCAATATTCAATCTGTCTGGTAAGTTCCAGACGTCCAGCAAGAGCATCATCGATAAGAGTAGTGGATGGAAAGGCGGGGTCGTCTACGTTGGTACAGCTAGGAAGAGGCGGTTGGACCGTGGGATATCCCAAGAACTTGAGTCGCTCCACCAAAGGCTCATACACCAGAGGGGTCTGAAACGAGCCCCGAACAAGCACTATGGTAGGTTTCTCCTCAGTAGTGGGCGCAGCCATGATATGTGCGAGATGTTCGGAAAAGTTCTGGTGAAGGTGAGGTGGATAGAGTTAAGAGCAAAACGGTATGCCTATTAGACAATAGTTAAACTTGTGCTGGCTATTGATTCTGTATTTGGATTATTTAAACTTAGTAATTCTTTTCGCAAACGCAGTATAGTTTGGCAGGCAGTCGAGAAGGCGTACTGTACTCGCAAATCCCGTTAAATTCCGCCCGGTTGCTGAGAGGATATTTTCCATTTGAGCATGCAGTTCCGCGGTGTATGTAGTCAGAGTGTCATGCTGTTATGGGACGACGTTCACGTGCAATGCTAGGGGGTCACGTGCCATGGTAGGCTCCTTCTATCTACGAAGAGCTTTCTTCTTCCTTAGACTATATCGGATACAGATCCCTTCTTTACATTGTGAGGAATCTCCCCTCTCCTTGTGATGTAGGGTCCTTGACAGGCATCTAACTCCGCGCTTGGGCAGAATATTCAAGATAAAGCATTTGTAGATTGCTGCGATTTGAAATGGTTTACAAGGACCTTGCAATATACTTGTAAGATGTCGGAGCGTGATGTCTATTCATTCGTAAATTACTAATAGATCATCTTTCTCTAAGTATTTCTCTCTAATACTAACCACGTAATCGCTTGTGAAAGGCTGTATTCTACACACTAAGCTTTCGCGGGCCTCGTTCCATCTCTTTATCGCCACTAAGTTGAGATCTTTGGTATTATCGCATCCTATACTAACTAGTTTGGCATGGCCAAGAATCATAAATTCATAGTAGGTCATCCGGGAAGAGACTCGCTCTTCTGTTCTGGTTCTTCTGGATCCCGAGACTCCATCTTCAATTTTGTATGCCGTGTTAGGAACATTAGGACTAGGCCTATCCCTCATTCGTGTTGTTAGACATGAGTCAGATGATATATTCGAGCATCTTTGTGATCGCTTATTGTTGGTTTCTCTGAATTATTCCGAGGGGGTAAGCGGAAGGGGTGAGTCGCAGTTGCCAAAAGAGAATGACCCCCGCCCCCAAGAGCACTGTCGGGAAAGAAGAAGAAACCCAGAATGCTTTGAGCAAATAAATTTTTTACGGGATCGTGCCTCAGGTTCAGTCATAGCACCGAAGGAAACGCACCAGCTTCAAGAAAAACTATCCAGAGAAGCACGTCGCCAGCCGAGGATGAACCCGATGGCAAAGGACCGGACGATCTGGCTGGGTAGGCTTCGAAGGAGACCTGAGGCTGACGGTACTTCGCGTGATACGACCAAGGCAACTAAGACACAAATTGGAAAGCCTCGGGGTATCATGAAATACAGGAAAGCATCAAAGAAAAAGCGCCTTCGCTAGGTCAATTATTTTGTAGCATGACTCACCTAATTCAGAGAAGTGTTGAGCACTACTATAGCTCCCTCCTCTGGAACATCTGGTACGCTCAATATCTTTCATAAGACAACCAGTCTGTAATTACGTTCCTATAATGAAAGATAATGAGTCGTCTCATTTTAATAGTAAAAGCTGTTATTATCAACCTTTTATTTTACAGATAACTCAATACTAGTAGAAACGGTTTTGTATATTTTGTTAAATGTTTCTATTGATAGTAGTAGCTTTTCACAGTACTATTCAAACCCTTATTGTGGGTAGGCAACATATATTCTATTATGCACCAGTTTGCCGTTAATGCTGTTGATAGGTATGTTTTCTGGTTCTTGTCAAGTCTCCTACACTTTTAATGGGGCTTCGTCTGCAATTCGTTGCTCCTCTCTAAACACAACACGTTCACGCTCCAGCTTCCGATCACCTAAAGTGACTCCAATTTCCTTCACAACTAACCAGCCAGGAACTAGAGCCAATCCCCAGAGTCCGAAGTTCAGATACACACCTCCAACATCTGCAAAAATTGGGATACTATTCAATCCATACTACGCTGTGTCAGTAACAGTACTTATAACTTTGACAGACTCACGAGTTACGATAGAGTGACAATGGGAGAGAAAACATACGCTCACAGCTTGCACAGCCGACTCGGTCCCTCGCAGCAATCCCGCAATTCTCACTACCTCCGCATCGGTCGCGGCTAACTCTCCCACGAGAAAATACAAAAACATGTAATTCACCTGAAAACCAGCCACCCAGAACAGGAATAACGCAAAGCCTTTCCCAAAGCCAGGGTCTACCCAGTCGTAAGTTGGTCTGCTAGACCGAAAGTCTGTGACTAAGATTGTAGCCCAGATCCACCAAGCCCCTTGTAAAGTGAGAATGGTGAGGAAAGCTCCTCTGGCTCTGGTTTTGATAGTAAGCTTTCGAGAGTCAAGGAAAGCACCGAGAATGTTGCCAGATATTATAGCGACTATTCCAGAGAGGAGGGAACCAAGTGCTCGTACACGGACAGAGAACCAGAGGGACTGGAACGTGAACATTACGGCTTCAGAGTAGACCCCCTGAGCAATAAGTGGCACGATCAGAAGAAAGTTGCGTGAGAAAAATAGCTTAGTTACAGCTTTAATTTCGTACCAGTTTCCTTGCGTGATGGCCAACTTGACTGGAACACCATCGCTCCGCTGCACCTTTTCCGGTTTGTTGAGTAGAAGCCCAGCGAGAGGACCTAAAGCTTGAAGTGCAATAAAGACCAGGTAAACATTGTAGGACACTTTTCCGGCCTTGTTGTTCGATGAATTGAGTCCCAAATTAATGGCGCCGCCTAGAATTTGACCACCAACACGAAAAGAGAGCCAGAATCCCAGAAATTTTCCTTGGTTATGCGGTTCTGGATAAGAAAGCGCAATGGCAGCTTCAGCCATCCAGAACACACCAGCACTAATCCCACACAACGCAGCCCCGAACAAGACAAACCATTCGTTGCCGAAGCGGTTGTTGGTGTAGAGCCCAGCAGCATACGGTGCGTAGCCCATGGTTCCAAAAATGAGTGCCCACTTAATACCAACAGCTTTGACCAGCATTGGGGAGAAAAAGCAAGATACAACCATGAGGCAAAATGTGAGTGCGTTAGCACCGTTGATGAGGTAGGGTTTTGCTGCTCCACCTGCACCGAGCGAATTCATAGCCCCCCAGATACCAGGTGCAAGAAAGTTGCACACTCCTAAGATAAGGGCATTGTAGAAAGTTGAGCGATACCATTTCGCTATTGAGTATCCATTAGCGTTGTTTGTTACCAACAAGTGGTAACTAGACCGGGTAGATATATATAGCGTCCAGATATAATCTTACGTTTCCTAAAGTCTCGAGATATATGCTCTATTTCATTGTCTGGGGATTCCGCAGTCTCATTCTTAGGGTTTGCAGCAAAAGATGCCATGGTTCTCCTCTGCTCGCTTAGTCGAAGCGAGTCTCCAAGAGAGGAAAGGGGGGGTCACGTGAACTGTCAAAATTGAAGTATTGAATGGTTTGTGACTTGTCTGGTTCGGTTTTCAGGTTTCAATGAACATGGAGAATTCATTGAAGATGAAAGCTGTAAACTTTATAAACTTTTCTTGCAGGTTATAGTTCGAATTACGAGAAAGACCCATGCAATCACGAATCTTAAGGTGCCCACTTAGTAGCGGGCCGCAATAGTTTCTGATTGGAAGAACGTTGGAAGTATATGGAGACTTTTTCTATTCTACCTCATTATCTTGGAGTCTCTCAGGTTTTGACTCTCTTATTTGTTCAGCTATCCTTGGGGATCATAGAATTAGAATGAGGAATAGCTCCTAGCTAGCTTGACAACTAGTAATCACGCAAAAAGCAGGACTGTGTACGCCATGATTGCGAAGATGTTGTAGTGCGTAATCTTTAGATCTAAGGAAATAAAAGAAAAATCCTCACGCTCCAACGAGTCTGAATGTTGTCATACATAATCAATATCCACCTTGGACATCTCAAGTACACGATGATCTTGATTGGAATAAACTTAATCAATATTCCATCAAATTGTCAAAATTTAGCCCAGCCTCTGACATCCATATCTTCATACAGATAGTTCCAAGGTACTTCCAAGTTCTTAGCCTCTGCAGCCGTTTGATATTCCAATGTACTGTACTTATCTAGGCTCTACTTCCTAGGATGGTTGGCTGTATCCAGGGGCCAAATGCGTGATATTTTGTCTTTTCAGGAATCTTGGTGGTAACTTAGCATGTTTTCAAGCCAGGCATTAACTCAGGGACCTCGGAACAGCCATAAGTAGCATCCAGGGTTCCACTGTAAATCTTCTTCGGATTTTAGCTGTCTTGGAAAACTGAAATATTGACCAAAGTCAGCACGGTTCCAACTGATCAGTCACGCGGACGCGTACACCTGAGCTTGACCTAACAATTCTATCAGCTCCATTTATCCTATGCTTATAGTTCTTTTGCTCTCGGCAACATGGTTGTAGTGAGACAATATTCACGACTTCCTTTAATTTCAAAGAGTCACCTCTATCAACCGATCTTTCTAAACTTTTAGCCTGTAGGACGAGTCTACCTAAGTAGTTTAAGCTCATCGCGAAAACAGCAAGTAGAATACTGTGTCAAACCACAATGTTATCTGCCCGCTGGCATGGCACGTAAGCTAAACTTTAACTTACAGTCGCGACTTACACTATGAATAAACTTCCAATTAGTACATATCATGTTAGGTTAATTTGGTGGCTGCCACCTTCTAAATACCCGGTACCCAATAGACTGGGACGATTCATCCTTTAAAAAATTGCTCTTTGGGCCCTCCGTAAGACTGCGAGGATATAAATCCAAAGGGTACTCGCAATCAAAAAGGTCCAAAGAGTAAGAGTAATCCTTCATACCAGAACCATAGTCTTTCTCCAGCTGCACTGTTTCAAATTCTGCTCCTGCTCCTCTAATAGCATTCTCAAGCGCAGGTAGATTATCCTCAACATAGGGTAGAATGATACAAGACGGTATAAACACTTTTACATGCTTCAAATTGTCTGAAAGTCGGTTTTCTTGGTAGTCTAGGAATAGTTTTATGATAGACCAGTTCTCACATTGGCGGGTCCAAGGAGAATATTCCCAGCATCCAAATTCGGCTCTGAGGCATAGATGCGTTAAGGAAGCTGGAAGTAGTTCATGCAAAGGTGTGGCTGTTTCATCGTCCCAGCCAAGCAACATCTCCAGAGATATTTCTAGACGTTTGAGATTATTCAGGTGTTTGAGAGATCCGATGATACCTTTCACACCATGTTGACAATTCCAATCTCGAGCCCCCGCGAACCCTCCTTCATAGCTAACATCCCACGAGTTTTCTGTTTGCCGCCAGCAGGTTGATATGCCGAGGTACTCGAGGGAACTCAATGTATGATCCGCTACTGATCGAATAGAATTAGCTTCTGATGTGTTTGATAATGTAGCCGGCCGTCGCAGCGCATCAGATAATTTAGAAGCGTCTATCCATTCATCAACATAGCGGCTAAACGGCTCTCTAGTGATTGCAGTGTGCCTTTTGAAATCAATATGAAGAGAAATGAGACTGGGCGCTGTAGAAATGAGACGATGCACAGTGTCTTCGCTAACAAGGCTGTTCCAAAGCTCAAATATTTTGAGATTAGGAGCTTTGATACCATTCAGCGGCTCGCCAAGTTGGATCTCATCTTCAAGGACAGACATCTTTATAGAGCTTATTTGGGGAAGTCTTAGGAGAGCCGCAACTCTGTTTGAACTCCAAGCAACCGGCTTGTGACCAGGCCGGTCGATAT
>Ga0247734_1001099_pt1 | contig 21352 bp, 21 predicted proteins | sample UWRJL103311B2_FD_180933 | JGI IMG/M metagenome (GOLD analysis project Ga0247734, IMG submission 180933) | Plant litter microbial communities from Arlington Agricultural Research Station in Wisconsin, United States - UWRJ-L103-311B-2 | ecosystem: Environmental > Terrestrial > Plant litter >... | reverse complement strand
TGGCGTTCTCGTAGACCTGCTGGCGGGCATCGGGCGCAGCCGACATGTAGATTTCGCCGAGGCGGTATTCCTCGGTGCCCTTCGACGCCTTGAGGCGGGCGATCACGTCGTTCACTTCGTCGTCGGAGACGTTGATGAACGGCTGGACGTTGCGCTGGAGCAGGCGCTGCCACGACAGTTCGCCACGAATCTGGCGCTTGAGCGATTCGGTGGAGGAGCCGATGCGCTTGAGGTAGGCGTCCATCGCCGCGGTGTTCTGGCCGAAGTTCTGCGAGGCGACGCGCGCGTAGGACTGGTCGACCTCGGCATCGGCGACGGTGACGTCGGCGGCCTTGGCTTCCTGGATCTGCAGCGTCTCGTCGATGAGATTGCGCAGGATCTGCAGACGCAGGCGCTTCATTTCCTCTTCTTCGATCTTGCCCTGGTTGGCCGCGACGATCAGCGCGAGGCGCTGGTCGACGTCGGTTCCGGTGATGACGTCGCCGTTCACCACCGCCGTCGCGCGGCGCAGGTTCGGGTTGTCGTTGCCGAAGATCTTGACGTTGTCGGGGATGACGATCTCGCCCTGCTGGGGCGGTGCCGCGGGCTCGTCCGACTGGGCGCGGGCGATACCGCTGCACACGACGGACATGGCGGCCAGGCTGCCGACACAAAGGGCCGCGCGGGCGAGGCGCCTGCTGCGCTGGAACCTGGAATTGACTGCTTGCACCGTGATCTAAATCCCGTCTTCGACCGGCGATGAAGCCGGAAAATCATTCAACAGCCGACCCCCCGAGGATCGCCTGCTACACCGTGTATGCGCACTGCCGTGCGGCGGCTTAACGGAAAATGAGCACACCCGATAGCGGCTTTTCCATGCGGCTTTCCCGTTTCAAGAGCGGCACCGGCCCACGCCCCCACCCGGCCTCCCATCCAGGGTACTATTGTGGGAGGCCGGGTGGGGGCGTGGGCCGGTGCCGAGCATCACTACCGGCTGCCGATGTTCTTGAGGCTGAACCGCAGCGCGAACGAATCGCCCTTCTTGACGTCGCCGATGGCGACGTAGTCGCGGCGCCAGGTGAGGGCGATCTGGATGCAGTCGTCCTCGTAGGCGGCGCCGAAGCGGGTGCGCAGCGGCTGGAAGCCGTTCGATCCGAACTGGGGGTCTTCCTTGCGGTCGGTCATGTTGACCACGGCCGAGCCGAACAGCGACCAGTAGTGCGCGAAGGCGATGCGGCCGGCGGCGCGCAGTTCCTCGCGATCGCGAAGATCCTCGATGTCGGTGGAAATGTCGCGGTCGAGCTTGGTGTAGCCCAGTTCGAGATAGCTTTGCGTGTTGCCGATCACCGCGTCGAATTCGTTGCGGCGGACCTTCAAGGTGTCCTTGTCCACCCGGAAGCGGTGCACGAAGTTGATGAAGTCGCGGTAGCGTATCTCGGTTCGGCCGACGATGTCGGAGGTCTTGCTCGCGAAGCCGGTGCCGTCGGGGATCACCGACTGCGGATTGCTCAGGCGGACCGACTGGCCGACGGTGGTCTTGATCCGCCAACGCGGCGCTTCCCACTGCCAGTCGAAGCCGTAGGTCACGCGAACGCCGTCCTCGACCCGGTCGTTGCCGGGGAAGCGGTTGAGCGAGAACAGGTTGCCGGTGTCGAGTTCGACCGCGCGCGAATCCTCGTTCGGGATGTCGAAGTTTTCGACCCGGGGCGTGGCGACGAGTTGGATGCGCGGGGTCAGCACCTGGTTGCCGCCGAACACCTGGCCGACCAGCGGCCACTTCACGTCCACCGCCGCCGTGGCGATGCCCCGGCTCTGCCAGCCCGACAGGCCGCGATACAGCTCGGTCGTGGTCAGTTCGTTCTCGTCCGAGTGATAGAGATCGCCGCGCACGAGGCCGGTGAGGGTGATCTCCTGGCCCCAGCCGGTGAGCCGGCGCAACGACCATTGGCCGAGCGCGAAGGCGCGCTGGGTGTCCTGGCCATTGGAGCGGGTGATGCCCAGCGTGTTCACCTCGACCTCGAACTTGCCGCCGAGCAGCGGGTCGTTGATGCGGCGGCGATAGTCGAGCACCGGCACGGCCAGCGGGATCTGCCCTTGCGAGCGGTCGGACACCATCGTCTGCGTGGCGTAGCCAGCCAGCGAGAAATAGCTGTCCTGGTCGATCCGCTCGAGTTCGACGGTGGAGCGCAGGCGGTCGTCGCGGCTGATGTCGTAGCGGCGCAGGAAGGTGCGGTCGGTCGCGCGGCGGATCGAGGCCGTCAGGCTCCAGTTGTCGTCGAACTGGAAGCGGCCGTTGGCGAAGATGTAGCCGCGGAAGGCGCGCTCGCCGGCGATCGTGGCGTCGGTGTTGGAGCCGGCGATCGGGATCCTGCTGCTCGACGTGGCATAGCCGGTGATCTGGAACGCGCCCCGGTCGAACAGCGCGCGATATTCCAGCTCGGCCATCGGCGCGGCCTTGGTGAAGGCCGAAAGCGTGCCGGTGATGTCCTGGTTGTCGGCGATCTTCCAGTAGTACGACTGCGCCAGCTCGATGCCGTTCGACGGGCTCGACTTGATGTCGGGCACCAGGAACCCGGACACCGAATGGCCGTCGGTGCTGGTGGTCAGCCCGAACAGCGGCAGGCGGACCAGCCCGAACAGCTCGATCCGCGCATCCTTGAAGCGGATGCGGTCCTGGTCCTGCGAGTAGATCACCTGCTTGGCGACGATGCGCCAGGTCGGCTTCTTGGGACAGCCGTCGTCGTCGGTCACGTCGCAGCCGGTGTAGGCAGCCTGGTGCAGGATGACGTCGCCGTTGGCGATCCGCGTGCCCTTGAGCGCGGCGATGCGCCCACCCTCGCGCATGACGAGAAGCAGGTTCTCCATCATGCCGGTCTTCAGCTCGTCAGTCAGCTCGGCGTGTTCGGTGTAGACCTGGTTGCCGTCCTGATCGACCAGCCGGACGTTGCCGGTGGCGATGATCTTGCCGGTCTGGCGGTTCCAGGTGACGCTGTCGGAGCGGACCGACTGCGGCTGTCCGGATTCGTCGCGGCGGCGCAGCACGACGTTGCCGGTGGCGGTGACGACCTGGCTGTTCTGGTCGTACTGAACGTCGTCCGCCTCGAACGCGACCGGCTCGGTATCGCCGGTAGACGCGGGCGGCGTGGCGGGTGCCCCGACGATCGGCGAGGTGTCCACGGGACGCGAAACGTCCTGCGCGGCGGCCATTTGCGGGACGGCAAGCGCGGAAATGCCCAAGGTGAGCGCGCATAGCGATAGCGGATGCAAGCGGCGGTCCGGGCGACGGGTCGGGGCTTGCAGGGGATTCTGCGCGGCTGGGAGCATGGGTTGCCTATCGCACCGCCTGTGCCTAACTGCAATCCGGTCATGCGGCGAAGCGCACAAGATCGGCGCTTCATCCGAAAATTCCAGGAGAATCCATGAAGATCCAGTTCCTTGGCGCAGCCGACGAGTCGAAATTCCGCCTGGTCGCCCGCCTCGTCCACCAGGACGCGGTGCCCGCCGACCTCGAGCCGGTGCTGGCCGAGGGTGCCAAGCGCGCCCGTTTCACCGGCAAGGCAGGGCAGGTCTTCGAAGGATTCGTCGAGCGTGGCGGACAGGTCGTGCGCGTCGCGCTGGTCGGCGCGGGCGAGGCTGGCGCCAAGGATCGCAAGGCCGCGATCGAGCGCGCCGGCGGTGCCGTGGTCGCCCGCTACCTCACCAGCGGCGAGACCGCACTGGCGATCGACGTCACCGGCGCGGGCCTGACCGCCGAGGAAGCCGCGGGCGCGCTGCTCGGCGCGGTGCTGCGTTCGTGGCGCCACGACGTCTATCGCACCAAGCTGGCCGAAGACGCCAAGCCCAGCCTCACCGAAGTCGCGCTGATCGGCGCGCCGGAAGGCACCGAGGCGGCGTGGGAGATCGAGCAGGCGATCGTGCAGGGCGTGTCCTTCACGCGCGAACTCGTCACCGAGCCTGCGAACATCATCTACCCCGAAAGCTTCGTGGAGCGTTGCAAGGCGCGCATGGAGGGCACGGGCCTGACCATCCGCGCGCTCGACGACAAGGAAATGCTCGCGCTCGGCATGGGCTCGCTGCTCGGCGTGGCGCAGGGCTCGGTGCGCCCGGCGCGCATCCTCGTCATGGAGTGGCTCGGCGGCGAGGCGGGCACCAAGCCCGTCGCCTTCGTCGGCAAGGGCGTGACGTTCGACACCGGCGGCATCTCGATCAAGCCGGCCGGCGGCATGGAAGACATGAAGTGGGACATGGGCGGCGCTGGCGCGGTGGCTGGCACCATGCTCGCGCTCGCGCTGCGCAAGGCCAAGGCCAACGTCATCGGCGTGTGCGGCCTGGTCGAGAACATGCCCGACGGCAACGCCCAGCGCCCCGGTGACGTCGTCACCTCAATGTCGGGCCAGACGATCGAAGTCATCAACACCGACGCCGAAGGCCGCCTGGTGCTGTGCGACGCGCTGACCTGGGTTCAGCGCGAGTATGCGCCCGCGCGCATCGTCGACCTCGCCACGCTCACCGGCGCGATTATCCTCAGCCTCGCGCACGAATACGCAGGGTTGTTCTCGAACGACGACGCGCTCGCCGCCGACCTCGACGCCGCCGGCGCCGCCTCGGGCGACCGCCTGTGGCGCATGCCGATGGGCCCCGCCTACGACAAGCTGATCGACAGCCCGATCGCCGACATCAAGAACGTCGGCCCGCGCTACGGCGGCTCGATCACCGCGGCGCAGTTCCTGCTGCGCTTCATCGAGAACGGCACCCCCTGGGCGCACCTCGACATCGCCGGCACCGTGTGGACTGACAAGCCCGGCGCCACCTGGGACAAGGGCGCCACCGGCTTCGGCGTGCGCCTGCTCGACCGCTTCGTTCGCGATACGCTCGAAGCCTGACGCGCGATGCCCCGCATGCGGCAGAAGGCGGATCTTCCCGTGAAGACCTGCGCCGCATGCGGGCTCGATTTCTCCTGGCGCAAGAAGTGGGCGCGCGACTGGGACGCCGTGCGCTATTGCTCGGAACGATGCCGCCGGGCCGGTGCTGGAGATAAGCCGAAGTGACGCCGCGATGAAGGTCGATTTCTACCAGCTCAGCCGCGATCCTGCGCATGCGGTGGTCCCCCTGCTGGCGCGGCGCATCATCGAGCAGGGCGGCCGGGTCCTGGTGGTGTCGGCGGACGAGCGCCAGCGCGCGCAGATTTCCGGCGCGCTGTGGGCCAGCCGACCCGACAGCTTCCTCGCCAACGGCCAGGCGGGCGAGGGCGACGAGGCGCGCCAGCCGATCCTCCTGTCCGACGTCCCCGACCCCGCCAACGGCGCGCGCTTCCTCGTCATCGCCGACGGCGTGTGGTGCGAAGGCGAGGCGCCGTTCGAGCGCACCTTCTACCTGTTCGACGACGAGACCACCCCTCAGGCCCGCCAGGTCTGGCGCGACTTGCGTGGCCGCGAAGGCGTGACCAAGGAATACTGGGCGCAGGAAGACGGCCGCTGGACGCGGAAGGCGGGGGAGTAGGACCCTCCCTCCGTTGGGGAGGATACCCGGAAGGCCAAACTTGCGGCTTGCGCAATTCCCCGCTAGGGGCGCGCCCAACGATTTCTCAGCCTATCGCAAGGAACCTACCATGGCGGTTACCCGCACCTTCTCGATCATCAAGCCCGACGCCACGCGTCGCAACCTGACCGGCGCCGTCACCAAGATGCTCGAGGAAGCCGGCCTGCGCGTCGTCGCTTCCAAGCGCATCCAGATGTCGAAGGAACAGGCCGAGGGCTTCTACGCCGTCCACGCCGAGCGTCCCTTCTTCAACGACCTGGTTTCGTTCATGATCTCGGGCCCGGTCGTGGTCCAGGTTCTCGAAGGCGAAGACGCCGTGAAGCGCAACCGCGACATCATGGGCGCCACCAACCCCGCCAACGCCGATGCCGGCACGATCCGCAAGGAACTGGCCGAATCGATCGAGGCCAACTCGGTCCACGGTTCGGACTCGGAAGAGAACGCGGCGATCGAGATCGCCTACTTCTTCAAGCCGGAAGAAATCGTCGGCTGAAGGTGAAGGAACGGACCGCCTCGCGCGGTTAATTCTTGGCAACACGGATCAAGGTCGCCGGTTTCGGCGGCCTTTTTCTTTGCGCGAATCAGGCGCACATCTACTGTGTTCGACGCGGCCAGGGGGCGCCGGGAGACGCATCGATGAGCAAGACTTTCCTGATTGCCGCCTCCCTTTCGTTCCTGGCGGCCGTGCTCACCGCCCACGCGACGGACGGCCGGGCCTCTTCTCCAGGCCCGCTCGCAGCCCAGGCGGCCACGCCCTGACGCACATGGCCGATCCGCGCTATCCTTAGCGTTTGCTCCGGCCGGTCCGCGCGCGATAGAATGCGGTCGTGAAAACCGGATGAGGTGGCGAGGCATGCAGAATATGGGCGCGGGAGAAGCAGGCGAGGCCTGCCCTTTCGAATTCAACTTCGACGAAACCACCTTCAAGGTCGGCGACCTCGTCAGCTACCGCGTCACGGGCATGGACGGGTTTCCCTTCGTCGGCACGCTGGTCGAAGTGCACGCGGACCACGTCCTGATCGCCGGCGACGCGGAGCACCCGGACAAGCTCTACCGCGGCACCCGCGAAAGCCGCCCGGTGGTCGATCAGTCGGAAATCTGAAGGTCTACGCGCGCCGCTGCACAACGCCGCCGTCTCGGACGACGGCAATTCAGAACGCGTCGGCGGCGTCCATCAGGGCGGTGAGCTTCTTCGGCGCGACCGCGCGCCACGAGCGAGCGAGCCAATCCGCCACGCCGTCCCAGTCGTTGGCGCCGGCATCGAGACGGATCGCGATCCAGCCGTCGCCGTAGTAGGCAGGGCGAAAGTAGCGGTCGGCGTCCTGGTCGATCAGCATCGCCTGCTCGTCCGCGCCGCTGATCTTGACCAGCAGCGCGACGCGGCCGTCGCCGTGGTGGTCGGCGCTGAAATAGGCGAACTTCTTGCCCTTGACGATGCCGAAGCAGGCCATGCCGTGGCTGGTGGTCTCCTCGGCCTCGGGCAGCGCCATGGCGCGTTCGCGCACGCGGTCGAGCAGCCACTCGGGCCGCGTCTCGCGCGTGACGAGGTCGGCGAGGCAGCGCGAGTAGAGCTGGTGTTCCGCGATCAGCACGCGGGCGGCGAGGCTGTCGGCGGTGTCGCCCGGCAGGATCGCGACCGGCGTCTGGCCGAGGATCGGCCCGTCGTCGAGTTCGGCGGTGACGAGGTGGACGGACACGCCGCCGTGGCTGTCGCCCGCCGCGATCGCGCGCTCGTGCGTGTGGAGGCCGGTATACTTGGGCAGCAGCGAGGGGTGGATGTTGACCATGCGGCCCTCCCACCCGGCGACGAATTCGGGCGTCAGGATGCGCATGTAGCCCGCCAGCGCGACCCACTGCGCACCGCTGGCGCGGATCGCGGCGTCCATCGCGGCGTCGTGCTCCGCACGCTTCATGCCCTTGTGGCTGAGCGCGAAGGTCGCCACGCCTTCGCCCGCCGCGAGCGCGAGGCCCTTGGCCTCGGGATCGTTGGCGGCGACCAGCACGATCTCGTAAGGGCAGTCCGCGGCGCGGCTGGCATAGAGCAGCGCGGCCATATTGGTCCCGCTGCCCGAGATCAGGACGGCGACTTTCGCCTTAGCCAAGGTGGACCGCTTCCCACGGTTCGCGCGCGGACCACGCCTCGGCGGAGCCCTGCACGGTGCAGCCCTTTTCGCCCGGCTCGATCGCGCCGATGATGAACACGGTCTCGCCCACGGCTTCCAGTTCGGCCTTGAGCGCCTCGGCCTCGTCCGCCGCGACCGCCAGCACCATGCCGATGCCGCAGTTGAAGGTGCGGGCCATTTCGCCCGGCTCGATGTGGCCCTGCGCCTGAAGGAATGCCATCAGCCGCGGCTGCGGCCAGGCGTCGGCGTCGATGCGGGCGTGGAGGCCCTTGGGCAGCACGCGCGGGATGTTCTCCAGCAAGCCACCGCCGGTGATGTGGGCGAGGGCGTGGATGCGGCCCCCCTTACCATTTTTGGCGCGGATGAACGGCAGCAGGCTCTTCACGTAGATGCGCGTGGGCGCGATCAGCGCGTCGATCAGCAGCACTTCGGGGTCGAACAGCGCCGGGCGGTCGAGCTTCCAGCCCTTGTCGGCCGCAAGGCGGCGCACCAGCGAGTATCCGTTCGAATGCACGCCCGAGGAGGCGAGGCCCAGCAGCACGTCGCCGGCCGCGACCTTGTCGCCCGTCAATTGCTCGCCGCGCTCCACCGCGCCGACGCAAAAGCCCGCGAGGTCGTAGTCTCCGGCCGCATACATGCCCGGCATTTCCGCGGTCTCGCCGCCGATCAGCGCACAGCCCGAAATCTTGCAGCCGTCGGCGATGCCGGCGACGACGCGCTCGGCGACGCCGTTCTCCAGCTTGCCGGTGGCGAAATAGTCGAGGAAGAACAGCGGCTCGGCGCCTTGGACGATGAGGTCGTTGACGCACATGGCGACAAGGTCGATGCCGATCTCGTCGTGCCGATCGTAATCGATCGCGAGCTTGACCTTGGTGCCGACGCCATCGTTGGCGGCGACCAGCAGCGGGTCCTTGTAGCCCGCCGCGCGCGGATCGAAGAAGCCGCCGAAGCCGCCAAGCTCCGCGTCTGCGCCGGGACGCGCGGTGGATTTGGCGAGCGGGGCGATGGCCTTGACCAGCGCGTTACCGGCGGCGATCGAGACGCCAGCCTGCTCGTAGCTATAGCTCTTGGGTGAGTTATCGTCGGACATGTCGGCGCGCCTAGCGCTTTGTGACTTGGATTTCCATCGTCGATTGGGCACAAGGCCCCCGGTTTCGACGATGGCGTACACGATCTCCCCGAAAATCCCGCGGCTTTCCCGCATGGGCTCCACCCGGAAAGCAGCGCTTGCCTGGGGCGGCGGGGCCATGCTGGTCGTCGCCGCGATCACCGGCGTGCAGCTGATCGCGCAGATCGAGGGTGATCGCGGTATCGCCCCGCTCGCCAATTCCGAGGACATCCAGGTCAACGGCATCCAGGTCGACGTCACCGGCAAGACCGGCGCGGACGCGCGGATCGCCGGCTGGAAAGAGGCGGAAAAGCAGGCCTGGAAGAAGCTGGGCGGACCCGACATGCCGCTCGAATCGATCGACGCGCTGGTGTCTTCGGTGGTCATCGGCCACGAGCAGGTAGGCCCGAAACGCTACATCGCGACGCTCGGCGTCATCTTCGACAAGGCCAAGGCGGGGCAGTACGTCGGCGGTTCGGCGGGCTCGGGCCCGCGTTCGGCGCCGCTGCTGCTGATCCCGGTGCTGCAGTCGGGCGGCGTGCGACAGGTCTTCGAAGTGCGCGGGCCCTGGCAGCGCGCCTGGGCTGAGTTCCAGGCTTCGGCCAGCCCGGTCGATTACGTGCGGCCCGCAGGGTCGGGCGGCGAATCGCTGATTCTCACTGCCGGGCAGACGAGTCGCCGCAGCCGCTTGTGGTGGCGCACCGTGCTCGGCCAGTTCGACGCCTCGGACGTGTTGATCCCGATCGCCCGGCTCGAGCGCCAGTGGCCGGGTGGCCCGGTCCACGGCACGTTCACTGCGCGCTATGGCCCGGACGACAAGTTCCTCGGCAGCTTCACGATGGACGCGCCGAACGAGGACGCGCTGCCGCGCATGCTCGAACAGGCGGTGATCCGCATGGATGGGCTCTATCGCGACGCGCTGGCGACCGGCGAACTGACGCCCGATCCCACGATCAACGCCGGTGGCGAGGCGCTCGACCGCGCCTTCGCCGAACTGCGCGAGAAGCTGATGCCCCAGCCGGGCGATACGCTGGCGCTGCCCGTCGTGCCCGAAGCCGTACCGACGATCCGCTCCGAGGACGTTACTGGAGCACCGGCTGAAACCGTCACCGTCCAGTTCGCCACGCCCGATGCGGCGGCGGTCGATGCGGCGCTGGCGGCGGTGCGCGGCGTGCCCGGCGTGCAGGGCGCGGCGACCGTGAGCCTGGCGATCGGCGGCACTTCGGTGATGCGCGTGACCGTGGTGGGCGGCGGCGAACGCCTGGCCGCCACCTTGCGCGGGCAAGGCTGGAAAGTCGCGGGCGGCGGCGCCTCGATCAGGATCAGCCGCTAAGGCCCTTCGCGCGATGAGGCAGATTCCCCTCCCGTTGTCCGCCGCCAGCGACAGCCCGGCGCGCATCGTTGTCGGCACGGCCAACGCCGGCGCGATCGACGCGCTGATGGAGCCCGCCACCTGGCCGTTCCACACCGCGATCCTGAGCGGCCCGCCGCGCTCGGGCAAGTCGCTGCTGGCGCGCTGGTTCGTCGAATCCGGCGCGGGCGATGCGGTCGACGACGCGCAAGGGCTGGCCGAGGACGACTTGTTCCACCGCTGGAACCGCGCGCAGGAAAGCGGCCGGCCGCTGCTGCTGGTCTCCGAACTGCCGTTCGCGCCCGGAACGCTGCCCGGAACACAGGGAGAGGCCGCTCGCTGGCGGGTGACGCTGCCCGACTTGTCCTCGCGGCTGGGAGCGGCGCTCGACCTCGCGATCGGCGAGCCCGACGACGCCATGCTCGCGGCGCTGATCGAGGTCCACGCCGAAATGCGGGGGCTGGCGCTCGATTATACGGCGATTCAGTACCTTGCGGGGCGGTGCGAGCGTAGCCATCTGGGCGTCGAACGCCTCGTCGCGGCGATCGATCGGCTCACGCTGGAACGCAAGGTCGGGCCGACGATGGCCATCTGGCGCGATGCGTTGAATGAGACTAAGGGCGGCGGTGCCGGGCCCGGAGACGGGCACGGCACGGCGCAGGTTTGAGTGCTGCTTATGCACGATGGTTGCAAAGCGGCGCGATTGGTGGGAGTTTCGGGCAATGCTGGGTGATCTTGTCCGCTACCTGGATTCCATCGTCGCGCGCGATCCCGCGCCGCGTTCGCGCTGGGAAGTGCTGCTTTATCCCGGCGTATGGGCGGTGTTCTGGCACCGCCTGGCCCATGCGCTGTTCATGGCGGACCTGTTCTTCCTCGCCCGCGTGGTCAACCACTTCGCGCGCTTCCTGACCGGGATCGACATCCACCCCGGCGCGACGATCGGCCGTAACCTGTTCATCGACCACGGTTTCAGCGTCATCGGCGAAACCGCCGAGATCGGCGACAACGTGACTATCTACCAGTGCGTGACGCTGGGCGGATCGAACCCGACCAACGGCATCGGCGGCAAGCGCCACCCGACGCTGCTAGACAACGTGATCGTCGGCTCGGGCGCGCAGATCATCGGCCCCGTCACCATCGGCCGCCGCGCGCGCATCGGCGCCAGCGCCGTCGTGACCGAGGACGTGCCGGAAGGCGCGACGATGATCGGCGTCAAGGCGCGCTCCACGCTCGTCCGCGCCGAAACCTGGGCGCGCGAATTCATGCCTTACGGCACCCCCTGCAAGGAGCCGTGCGAGCCGAGCGGCAAGTCGACGGCATCCAGCGGCAACCTGCGGTTCGACCAGCTCGAGGAACAGGTGGCGCTGCTGCGCGCCGAACTCGCCGCGCTCAAGGCCGAACGCGACGAGGCGCTGCCCGAGCGTGAGACCGAGCCGGCGGTGAAGGGCCTCTGAGCCGGATGGCGGCAGGACCCCAGGGCCCGATGTCCGGCGGCGGCGGCAGTGTCGTCGCCTTTCCCGGCGCCAGCCGGCCGCTCCAGGTCGGGTTCGACCGGCTGGAACTCCAGCGCATTCTCGATCTCTACGGCCGCATGGTCGCCGCCGGCCTGTGGCGCGACTACGCGATGGATTTCGCGCGCGACGCCGCCAGCTTCTGCGCCTTCCGCCGCGCCGCCGAACGCCCCCAGGCCCGTATCGAAAAGCGCCCCGCGCTGCGCGGCAAGCAAGGCATGTGGACGCTGTTCGGCGAAGTCGGTCAGGTTCTGCGCCGCGGGCACGAACTGTCGAACGTGCTCAGCCCGCTGGAACGCAAGCTGCTGAAAGTGGTCGAGGACTGAGCCAGAGCCAGTCGCGGTCAGTCGTGTCCGCGCGTCAGCATCTTCAGCGCGTGGTGGGCCTGTTCCATTCCGTTCTCGAAGAAGCGGTCGCCGGTGCGGTCGGCGATGCGGGGCCAGGCGGCGGCGAGGTCTTCCGCGCTGCGGGTGCCTTCGGGGAGGAGCACGCCCTCGTTCATCGTGATCCAGGCGCCCTGGAACACGCCGCCGCCGGCCGCGACGATCGCGTCGGTGGGGGCCTCGGGAGAGACCAGGAAGATCGCGGCGGGAACGACGTTCTCGGGCTCGAAGGCGCGGTAGGCTTCCTCGGGGAAGATGTCGGCGGTCATGCGGGTGCCGGCGGTGGGCGCGATAGCGTTGACGCGGATTTCGTTGCGGGCGCCTTCCAGCCGCAGCGTGCGGGCTAGGCCGACGACGCCCGCTTTGGCGGCGCCATAGTTGGCCTGGCCGAAGTTGCCGCCGAGCCCGGTCGACGAAGTGGTCATCAGCACGCGGCCGTAGTTCTGCTCGCGCATGGTGTCCCACACCGCCTTGGTCGCGAAGGCGCTGCCCAGCAGGTGGACGCGCACGACCAGTTCGAAATCGGCCGGGTCCATCTTGGCGAAAGTGCGGTCGCGCAGGATGCCGGCGTTGTTGATGAGGACGTGGATGCCGCCCCAGGCTTCGTTTGCGCGGGCGGCCATGGCTTCCATCTGCGCATAGTCGGACACGTCGCCGCCATCGGCCATCGCCTCGCCGCCGGCGGCGCGGATTTCCTCGACCACCGCCAGCGCGGCGTCCGAGTGCCCGGTGCCGTCGCGCGCGGCGCCCAGGTCGTTGACCACGACTTTCGCCCCGCGTCGCCCCAGTTCCAGCGCATAGGCGCGGCCGAGGCCCGCTCCGGCGCCGGTGACGATGGCGACCTGGCCGGCGAAGGAAATGGTCATTGCGTTCATACTCCACAAGCGGCCGCGTCGATGGCGGGCCTGGCGCAGATGGCAGCTTGCAGCGCAGCATTCAATCCTTGAGGGCGCGTGCTTTGGCTGCCCCTGCCTCTTGCCCCGCAGCGCGCTTGGGGTCATAGGCGCAGCCAACGAATCTGCCCGCCCATGCTGCCATTCAAGCGAAAGGCCCCGAGATGAAAATCCGCGTCCACGTCAGCCTCAAGCCCGGCGTCCTCGATCCGCAGGGCCGCGCGATCCACCACTCGCTCGAAGGCCTCGGCTTCGCGGGCGTCAACGACGTGCGCGCCGGCCGCCTGTTCGAGCTGGACGTCGCCGAGACCGTCACTGACGAGGCGATCGACGACATGTGCCGCAAGCTGCTCGCCAACATGGTGATCGAGAACTACCGCATCGAGAAGGTGGCCGCCTGATGGCCTTCACCTCCGCCGTCATCACCTTTCCGGGCTCGAACTGCGACCGCGACATGGCGGTGGCGCTGGAGAAGGTATCGGGCACCGCGCCGCACCGCGTCTGGCACGGCCACAGCGATCTGCCGCAGGGGCTGGACTTCATTGCCGTGCCCGGTGGCTTTTCCTATGGCGACTATCTGCGCTGCGGCGCGATCGCCTCGCGCTCGCCGATCATGCAGGCGGTGGTTGCCGCGGCGGAGCGCGGTGTGCCCGTGCTCGGCGTGTGCAACGGCTTCCAGGTGCTGACCGAAAGCGGGCTGCTGCCGGGCGCGCTGCTGCGTAACGCGGGGCTGAACTTCGTGTGCCGCGAAGTGGCGCTGGAAGTCGCGAACGCGCAGTCGCTGTTCACTTCGGCTTACGAGGCGGGGCAGGTTATCCGCGTGCCGGTGGCGCACCACGACGGCAACTATTTCGCCGACGACGCGACGCTCGACCGGATCGAGGGCGAGGGCCGCGTGGCGTTTCGCTATGCCGAGGAAGTCAACGGCTCGGCGCGGTCGATCGCCGGGCTGCTCAACGATGCGGGCAACGTGCTGGGCATGATGCCGCATCCCGAGCGGGCGATCGAGGCCACGCATGGCGGCACCGACGGGCGAGGCCTGTTCGAGAGCGCGATCCGCGGGTTGGTGGGCGCGTAAGGGCTGAACGCCACAACTTACCTCGTCATTGCGAGCGCGGCGAAGCGACCCAGGGCGGCCTAGTGCTACCCTGGGTCGCTTCGCTGCGCTCGCAATGACGAGGGCGGCGCCCTCAATCCCGGCGCATGCCTTTGAGAAACGCATAAGTCCCGCCGCCGAACAGCGCGAGGGCGATCACGAAGGCGCTGCCGGCGCCCCATTTCGCGCCCTCCGCGCCGCCGATCAGCCCTCCTATCACCAGCCCCAGCAAGGGCAGGACGATCAGCAGCAGGCATCCGATTACGGGCATGGCGAAACACCGGGGTCCAATGGGGAGGGTGGCGCCGCATTTGCGCCCGGCACATGAACGCCAGCTGACAGATGTTCGGCTCGCATCGGTTCGTCCCGCCTGCCGCGCCGCTCGCCCCGCGTAGAGCGAAAAGCACCGAACCGGTTGCATTCTTCGGCATTGCAACAAGCATTAGTACGTAATGCGAGGGTGCGAAATTGATAACCGAACACCAGGCCCACTTGTGGGGGCTGAAAGCCGCACGAGCGGGCCTCCCCGTGTCATCGAACCCCTATCGCAGTTCTCAGGCCCGTGCCGCCTGGACTGCGGGGCACCGGGACGAGGCATTGTTTTCCAATACCCTCCGTCCGCCGTGGCCGTTCGACTGAGCGATCACGCCACGTTTCTTGACGCTGGCGGCACGCGGAACAGGGCCTGGGCGTCCTGGCCCGGCATCGGGCGGCCGAAGAAATAGCCCTGGATCTTGCGACAGCCGAGCTGACGGATGATCTGCACTTCCTTCTCGGTCTCGGCGCCCTCTGCGGTCGTCGACATGTCGAGGCTGTCGGCCATGGCCACCACTGCGCGGATGATGGCCAGGCTTTCCGGGTTGCCGGTCGCCGCGCCCTGGACGAACGAGCGGTCGACCTTGATGGTCGAGAACCGTAGCTTGCGCAGGTAGCCGAGCGAGGAATAGCCGGTGCCGAAATCGTCGAGCGCGACCGCGCAGCCCAGCGCCATCACTTGTTCCAGCGCCGCGCGGGCCTGGCTGGCATCGCGCAGGAATATGCTTTCGGTGACTTCGATCTCCAGCCGATTGGCGGCCAGGCCGCTGCCGGACAAGGCGCCGACCACGCTGGTGGGGAAATTGGCGTCGAGTAGCTGTTCGCCCGAGACGTTGACCGCGACCTTGATGTGCGGCGGCCAGTTCATCGCCTCGCGGCATGCCTCGCGCAGCACCCATTCGCCGATCGGGATGATGAGGCGGGTGTCTTCGGCCAGCGGCACGAACTTGGCGGGGCTGATCGCGCCATGTTCCGGGCTGTTCCAGCGCAGCAGCGCCTCGAAACTGACGACGCCTTCGGTCTGGGCGTCGACCACGGGCTGGTAGGCGAGCGCGAATTCCTTGCGCTCCAGCGCGCGGCGCAGCGCCGATTCGAGCTTGCGCCGTTCCTCGGCATGGGCGTGGAGCGCGGGCTCATAGGTGCAGTAAGTGTTGCCGCCGGTGTCCTTCGAGCGATAAAGCGCGAGGTCGGCGTTGCGCATGATCTTCTCGACGCTCGACCCGTCGCGCGGGCCGATCGCGGACCCGATCGAGGCGCCGACGAACAGCGTGTGGTGGTCCACCTCGTAAGGCTGTGAGAGCCGCTCGATCACGCGCTTGGCCACGCGTTCGACCTGGGCGAGGTCGGAGGCGTCACGGATGACGATGGCGAATTCGTCGCCGCCCAGACGGCCGCACAGCTCGTTTTCGCTCACCAGTTCCTTCAGCCGCTCGGACACGCGGGCGAGCAACTGGTCGCCTACGTGGTGGCCCAGCGTGTCGTTGACCGCCTTGAAGCGGTCGAGATCGATCATCAGGAAGGCGCAGCGGGTGCGCCACTTGTGCGCATAGTCGAGCGCCGCCGCCAGCGTCTCGTTGAGCATCATGCGGTTGGGTAGGCCGGTAAGCGTGTCGTAGCGGGCCAGCCAGGCGATCTTGTCCGAGTTTTCGCGCGCTTCGGTGACGTCGGAGCCGACGCCGCGGAAGCCTTCGAACACGCCATTGGCGTCGATCTTGGGGGTGCCCGAAAGCTCCCACCAGCGGGCGTGGCCGCGGATCGTCACGCGCACCAGCAGGTTGGCGAAGTGTTCGCGCCGCTTGAGCCGTTCGGCGAGGTCGTGGAGGCTGGCGGGGAACTGGCCGGTATCCCAGGTCGAGCCGGCGATCAGCTGGAGCAGCGGCTTGCCGTCGATCTCGGCGGCGTCGCAGCCCAGCGCGAAGGCGAAGCGCGGCGAAGCGGCGCGGACGCGGCGCGAAGTGTCGATCTGCCACAGCCAGTCGGCCTCGCCTTCCTCGAACTCGCGCAGCAGCAGCGAGACGACCTCGTCCTTCTCGACCATGCCGGCCTCGGCGATCTTGGCGGCCATGTAGCGCCGCGCGCCGCCGATCGCGCCGATGCACACGATGACCAGGAACAGCAGCGTGATTGCCGCCATGTCGTAGCTGCCCGAAAGCACGAAGGCGCCGATCGCCGAACCGCCGACGATCAGGGCGAACAGCAGCGTGCTCATCGGCACGGCGGGTGCCAGAATCGCCGATGCGGCCATCAGCATGGCGAGCACGGTCCACACCTTGATGCGGGTCTGCAGGTCCATGAACGGACCGAAGGCGCACAGCGGCAGCGCCCAGGCAAGGCCGTTGGCGATCGCGTTCGCCATCTTCACGCGCACTTCCTCGCGCGAGAGGCGGCGGCGGTCGGTCGACGACAGCGAGCGGGCGATGCGATAGCCGTGCCACTGGGTCAGCGCGACGAGCACGAGCCACGGGGCGATCGCGGCGAAGGGGATATGTCCCACCAGCAGCAGCATGACGGTGGCGAGCACCGCCGCGCCCTGCGTCGCCATCCGCACCGACGTGGCCTGGCGCAGGGTGGAGTACTGGAGCGCGCGCATGCGCGCCCAGTCTCCGTCCGCCGGATCCGACAAGCCAAGCACCGCCAGTACGGGCAGTTCCCTCGGCAGGGACGGGATGTCGGGAGACCTCGTGTTCACCCCCGATGGATAAGTCGGGAAGGGTTAGCAGGAGGTTAAGTAATTCCCGCCGAATGGCTTCGAAATGGTGCCTATTCGACGGTCACGCTTTTTGCCAGATTGCGGGGCTGGTCGACGTCGGTGCCCTTCACGCAGGCGACGTGGTAAGCCAGCAACTGCACCGGCACGGCATAGACCAGCGGCGCGATCAGCGGGTGGACGCGCGGCATCTCGATCGTGGCGATGCAGCCTTCGCCCGCCTCGGCGATTCCTTCGGCGTCGGAGATCAGCACCACCTTGCCGCCGCGTGCGCGCACTTCCTGCATGTTGCTCACGGTCTTTTCGAACAGCGGGCCCGAAGGGGCGAGCACGATCACCGGCACCGCCTCGTCGATCAGGGCGATGGGCCCGTGCTTCATCTCGCCCGAGGCATAGCCCTCGGCGTGGATGTAGCTGATCTCCTTGAGCTTGAGCGCGCCTTCGAGCGCCAGCGGATAATCCGGGCCACGGCCGAGGTACAGCACGTCGCGCGCTGGCGCGATGAGGTGCGCCATCGCCGCGATTTCCTCGTCGTGGTCGAGCGCGGCGTTGAGGCTGGCGGGGGTCTGCAGCAGGTGGTGGACGACCTCCATCTCCTCGGCCCGGTCCATGCGCCCGCGCTTGACCGCAAGGTGCGCCGACAGTGCGGCGAGCACCGCCAACTGGCACGTGAACGCCTTGGTCGACGCGACGCCGATCTCGGGCCCGGCGTGCGTGGGCAGCAGCAGGTCGGCCTCGCGCGCCATCGTGCTGGTGGGCACGTTGACGACGACGGCGATGGTCTGCCCGGCCGCCTTGCAGTGGCGCAGTGCGGCGAGGGTGTCCGCCGTCTCGCCCGATTGCGAGATGAACAGCGCAAGGCCGCCTTCCTCGAGCACAGGGTCGCGATAGCGGAACTCGCTCGCCACATCGATGTCGACGGGCAGGCGGGCGAAAGTCTCGATCCAGTATTTCGCGACCATGCCGGCGTAGTAGCTGGTGCCGCACGCGACGATGGTGATGCGCTTGATCGCGCCCAGGTCGAAATCGATCTGCGGCAGCGCGACCGACTGGTCGACCTGGCGCAAGTACGAGCGCAGCGTCTGGGCGACGACGGTGGGCTGCTCGAAGATCTCTTTCTGCATGAAGTGGCGATAATTGCCCTTCTCGATCGCCACGGCCGACGCGCCCGAGGCGACGATCTCGCGCGTCACGGGGTTGTTGTCGACGTCGTAGATCTGCGCGCCCTCGCGCGTGATGACGACCCAGTCGCCCTCGTCGAGGTAGGTGATGCGCTGGGTCAGCGGGGCGAGCGCCAGCGCGTCGGAGCCGAGGTACGTCTCGCCCTCGCCATAGCCCACAACCAGCGGCGAGCCGAGGCGCGCTCCGATCAGCATGTCGGGGAAGCGGCGGAAGGCGATCGCCAGCGCGAAAGCGCCGCGCAGCTGCGGCAGGACGGTCTTCACAGCGTCCTCGGGCGACATGCCGGCCTCCACCTGCTCGGAGACGAGGTGCGCGACCACTTCGGTGTCGGTCTGGCTCTCGAACGTGCGGCCGCGCGATTCCAGCGCTTCTCGCAAGGGCTTGAAGTTCTCGATGATGCCGTTGTGGACCAGCGCCAGTTCGCCGGTGGCATGGGGGTGGGCGTTGGCGGCGGTCGGCGCGCCGTGAGTCGCCCAACGGGTGTGCGCGATGCCGGTCAGGCCGTGCGCGGGATCGTGCGCGAGAACCTTGACTAGGTTGAGCAGCTTGCCCTCGGCGCGGCGGCGCACGAGTTGGCCGTCGTGGATCGTGCACACGCCCGCGCTGTCATAGCCGCGGTATTCCATGCGCCGGAGCCCGTCGACCAGCCGTTCCGCCACGTCTTGCTTGCCGACGATGCCGATGATGCCACACATGAGGGATATGCCTTAGCTAGAGAGAATGAGGGGGAATCAGAAGGAGTAGGGAACGCGGATGCCGGGCATGCTTGCCGGGAAATCCTTGGTATTTCGTGTAACCAGGATGCGGCCGCGTACTATCGCACTGGCCAGGATGATGGCGTCGGGCGAGCGCAGGCGCGGGCGTTCGCGGCGCAGGGCGGCGGCGCGCATCGCTATCTCCTCGTCGATCTCGTCGATCCCGAAGCCAGCCAGGAACATTTCGGTGTCCTGGATCGCCCGCCCTTCGCCTTTCGACATGACTTCGATCCACGCCATGCGGCTGATCCACACGCGGCGGCCCACGGTGCCGGCGCGCCGCAGCTCGGCATGGGCGGCGGGCCGTCCCAGCAGGGCATCGATCACGATATTGGCGTCGAACGCGAACGTGGTCACTGTGCGGCATCGCCTGCGGGCGGCACGCGCGGCGCGAACGCGGCTTCACCCATGACCTTGCGGTAGTGCTCGTGCTCCTTGTCGTCCTGCTCGTCGAACAGGTCGGGAAATTCCGCTCGGACTTCTTCGTAGTCGTAATCCCACGCGCGCGTCGAACCGGCGCGTTCGCGGCGCTGCCACTCCACCGAGTCCGCGATGTCGGTCCGGTCCTTCCAGAGCCCGAAGCCCCGGTCGAGCCAGTCCTGCGACGATTCGGCACGATAGACGCTCACCGCTTCGCGCAGCACCGAGGCGCGGGACTTGCCCTGTTCGGCGGCGTGCGCGTCGAGCCAGCGGATATCCTCGTCGGGCAGGTCTGCAAGAATGCGTGTCATGATATCGCGATATCATATCGCGATATCACCAGCAAGGCGGATGTATCGTAAGCCATGACGGCGCAATGCGCGCTCGGCGATGACGAGGCGCTTTCCGCCACATTACAATACCGTCATGGGGCGGGCACCAGGTGCGGCTTCAATTCCCGTCGATCAAGTTCCCCAGCGAGCCCAGCACCGATCCCTCGCCGCGGTTCTGGCCGCCGCGCGATCCGGCGGCGGCGAGCATGCGGCCGGCCAGGCGCGAGAACGGCAGCGACTGGATCCACACTTTGCCCGGCCCCCGCAGCCGCGCGAAGAACACGCCTTCGCCGCCGAAGATCATCGACTTGACCGAGCCGGCGCGGATCACGTCGAAGTCGACGGTGTCGGTGAATGCGGCGACGCAGCCGGTGTCCACGTGGAGTTCCTCGCCGGCGCGAAGCTCGCGCTCGATCACGGTGCCGCCCATCTGCACGAAGACCCAGCCGTCACCTTCCAGCTTCTGCATGATGAAGCCTTCGCCGCCGAACATCCCGGTCATGATGCGCTGCTGGAAGTGGATGCCGATCGACACCCCGCGCGCGGCGGCGAGGAAGGCGTCCTTCTGGCAGATCAGCCGGCCGCCCACGGTGTCGAGCCGGATCGGCAGGATCGCGCCGGGCACGGGCGCCGCGAAAGAGACGCGCGCCTTCCCGGTGCCGTGGTGGGTGAACACGGTGGTGAACAGGCTCTCGCCGGTGACGAGGCGGCGGCCCGCGCCCATCAGCTTGCCCATGAACCCGCCGCCCTGGTCGCCCGAACCGTCGCCGAACACAGTGGTCATCTCGATCGCCGAGTCCTTCCACACCATCGCGCCGGCTTCGGCCACCGCGCTTTCGCCGGGATCGAGTTCGATCTCCACGAACTGCAGTTCCTGGCCCTTGATCTCGAAGTCCACGTCGTCGGCAACCGCGGTGCTGCGGGTGTGGCTCCAGGGGCTGTTGGCCATGATCGATCTCCGTTTGCGGGCTTTATTGCTGTACTTGCGATGGACCATGGTTTGATTTCGCCAAGATGACTTGTCAAATCACGCCGGTCGGATATTCTTGCCTGCTAAACGAACACTGTCTGACGACATGGCCTGAAATACGAAGGCCCGGCACAGACCGACGCGGTATCGGTGTTTTTGGTGGAGAGGAAACAACCGATGAACGCTCGAATTGCGTCTATTGCATTCACATCGCTGGCATCCGTTCTTTTTGCGGGACCGGCATATGCCGACTCCGCCGAAGTCGGTGCCCATGCCGGCGCGCCGGTCGCGCTGGTGGCGGCGGCCTTCGATCGCGGCATGCAGACCACGCCGGGCATCGATGCCAAGGCCCACGTCGACCAGGGCTTCGCGCTGATCCGCCGCGGTAAGCAGGCGCAGGCGGTCAAGCTGTTCGACAAGGTCATCGCCGATGCCGACCAGCGCCTCGCCGGCGACTTGCGGCCGCGCTTGTGCCGCGAAGCAGGGCTCGACGCGAGCCACGCGGTCGAGATCGACCCGGCGGTGTGCGACGCGCACTTCGGCAAGGGCTTCGCGCTGATCGACCTGGGCCGGGGCGACCTCGCCGAAGCCGAACTGCGCGCCGCGACGCGGATGGCGCCGGGCAACGCGCACTTCGCCAACGAATACGCGGAACTGTTCAAGGCCCGCCGCGCCTGGCCCGAAAGCTA
>Ga0247734_1001097_pt1 | contig 21377 bp, 25 predicted proteins | sample UWRJL103311B2_FD_180933 | JGI IMG/M metagenome (GOLD analysis project Ga0247734, IMG submission 180933) | Plant litter microbial communities from Arlington Agricultural Research Station in Wisconsin, United States - UWRJ-L103-311B-2 | ecosystem: Environmental > Terrestrial > Plant litter >... | reverse complement strand
TTAGAAATATATGAATAAAAAAGTTATTGTTGGTATACTGACCTTCCGAATCGGCTTACATAAGCTGGGGATGCTGATGTAAGCATCGGGTTATAGTAACCCCGGTTCCGGTGAAGTCATATACACTAGGTTGTACGTAGATCTAGTTCAATTAAGCATCATCACCACCGAATACAACTAGCACTTACGTACAATACGTATTGGTGCCACGTATTCAAGAGTGATCCGACAGATATGTATTGAGAGATAATATTTGGTAATGGTTTATAAATCAATACCAGCTCAGTTCCCACTTCTATAACCCATTGGATACTCCGAAAGATGTAAGGCAACGCTCATGGTCAATGAAAATTCAACATAGAGCAAAAGACTTCTCTGAGAGGCATCTTGTAGCAAATCTGAAGACGTCTTAACTTACTAACGCATTCCAGGTACCATTCAAGTATCGCAATTTGTGAAGTTAAGAGGCTCAACCATTGTCCAAGTTGTTTTTTTTTAAAAAGAAATCCAACCAATGCGGACTTCGAGTTTATATCATTAACTTTAGATGAATAGAACTCAGTAGCATAATGAATCGAGTTTAGTCATTTTACAAGGCATTAATTCTAAAATACTGTTCAAATGTCTTGCACTATATAAAGTAATGGCCCGGCTCTAAATCAAGACCTTGCACGATGACTTTGATATCCCTTCTAGAAGTCAAGGCGATTTTATATTTACTTGACATTGGCCATGCAACTCTTTATTTTCCTCCTTGATTCCAATAATTTACACCCCTCAAAGTACAACTACAAAAATACAGGTAGGACATTTAATTCTAACGAAAACACTTCTTGTATTACAACACACCATATCATCACGTGAAATCCCAGCCTTCTCTTGCCAAGACTATCTGCCTTGCCAAAATACTGGCATTGCTGGGAAGATCGATCTCTAATTATTTCTCACTTCACTTACAAATTACCGCCTTTTCGCAGCAGTAGAAATGGCAGAGCCTCCATACAAACGTTCCCGCAGGCCGGATAGCAAACAGATGTGGGAAGAATCTGAAAGGCGTGCGCCCGGTAACAAAAATGATGATCGGAGGGATGGCAAGAGTGAGGGCAGGAACGATAGCAGAAGAGATGATAGAGATGGAGATCGCAATCGCAGATACCGCAGTCGATCACCGCGTGGGGAAAGGGATTCGAGGGGAGGCAGAGACCGGGAGAGAGACGGACGGGATAGAAGAGATCCTCGAGATGGGGGATATGATGATCGAGGAGGGAGGAGGAGAGATGCTGAACCCAGTGTAGCAGGGAGGGGAGGTCATAGAGGTAAGGTTGATCGTGCTGGTCTCGAATTCGCTTATAGACCCAAGCCTAACAATCTTCAAGAGAGTGGACGAGATCCGAGAGACGCGCGCGAACGATCTAGGGAGAGGAGACGAAGCCGTAGCCCGCGGCGCGAGAAGGACGAAAGAAGGGAAAGGGAGAGGGAACGAGATCGGCCGAGATTGAGTGTCGAGCATGCTTTTACAAAAGACAGGACTGCCACGCCGCCACTAGGTAGTAAAGGCACGTCTCATGCTCGTCCAAGTTCAAACCACAGTGCACAGGATCACGACCGGATGGATACAGATGAAGAGACTAGGGCCTTGAAGCTGAAAGGAGGGAAACACAAGAAGGCGGAAGTGGCAATAGAGGATGACGAAGAAATCATAATCGAGGATGACGGAATGGCGGCCATGCAAGCAATGATGGGTTTTGGAGGCTTTGGCACCACACAGAACAAAAAGGTGGCCGGCAACGATGTCTCCGCTGTACGGAAGGAGAAGAAGACGGAGTATCGGCAGTATATGAATCGGGTTGGCGGCTTTAATAGACCATTGAGTCCAAGTCGGGATTGATACGAGGCAGCCTTACCAACAACTTCCTCATATCCTAAACAAGTTATGAGCTGTTGAGTATTATAAGTTCATTGGGATAAAGAGATACCAAGTCATGCAAATATTAATCATTAATATATCTATCACCTGCGCACCGTCTATCGTGAACAGATCGCCTTAGAATTGATGCGCGACTACTAGCCCAGCCTTCCCTTGTAGCCTTGTCCACAGGCTGAATGCATAGATGATTGTGACGAAACTCGCAACTGTGTTCTTTACACCTCAACGCTGAGGACTTGCAAAACTATCCAAAAACTTCCTGCGCAGTTCTTGGGCTCTGGAAAGCCAGCGATAGTTCAATTGGAGAATTTAAAATGAAATTCCTCAGCGGCCTCGTTGTGCCTGCGCTCGGCGTTTTGGCCAACACTGTCAAGGCTGACGACTCCTCGATCTTGTATAAGGAGATTGCAAGAGCGCAAAACCAGAGTTTGCTATGGGGTCCTTACCGTCCTAATCTATATTTTGGAGTACGACCTAAAATACCTAAGAGTTTTATGGGGGGGTTGATGTGGGCTCGGGTGGATGATTTTCAAGATGTTTCTCAAAGTATTCATTTCTCCTAAACCCTTATGCGAATGGCAGAAACTAATACAAGTTTCTAGAATTTAGACATACATGCGAGCAAGGTGATGATATGCGGGGGTATGGTTGGGACGAATACGATGCTAGAAATGGAGGCCAACAGACGATATACGATGCAGGAAATGGGATAGATATCAAGACTATGTTCGTAAAGATTCCCGGAGGGAGCCACGGCGGAAGTTGGGCAACAAGAGTTAGGGGGACGGTAAGAGACGACAGCCCCCCTGATCTGAAGACCACGATCATCTTCTATTCCACCCTGGAAGGAGAAGGTAGTCTGGAAGTTGAGAATGAGGTCGACGATTTGGGTTACGAGGGAGATGTAACATTGAATGGAGATAGTGAAGGATTGGGTAAATATAAAGTGGTGGTCACCGCAGGTAGGGGATTTCACCCCAAGACCAACCACCCTTCAGGCGCAGGCAAGCCTCTAGAACGGACCATTGTCAATTCTCAGTCGTTGCCATCAGAGATTCTGTGGCAGACAAAAGCCATTCTGTTCAAAAGTTTGAAAGAGCAAATTGACGAGTATCTTGAAAAGTATGGGGAGGATAATGCACCACCTCCATGGCAAGTCTACACCGTTAAGAATGATCCTGGGGCTGGAAATCTGCATATGGTGCAAAAAGTCTTCGAAGGGGATTTCGAGTTTGACATCATTTTCAACAGCGGTTCTGGATCAAAAGAATACTTCAGTTCTGATGTGTCCAGGCTGGTTGGGGAGAAGTCTATCGAGTTCTGGAACAAATTTGTTGCTACTTTTGATCCTGCACCTCCCTTCAATATTGAGTCGCTTCAACGATTTACTAGCAACATGTTCTCTAACCTCTTGGGTGGCTTGGGCTACTTCCATGGAGATGAGGTTGTGGACAGATCTTATGCACCAGAATATGATGAGGAGAATGAGGGCTTCTGGGAGGAAGCTGCTGAGGCCAGGAGCCGAAAACGCGAACAGCTCGAGGGACCATTTGAACTTTATACAACTGTCCCGTCGAGGCCCTTCTTCCCTAGAGGCTTCCTTTGGGATGAAGGCTTTCACTTGCTCCCTATCGCAGACTGGGATCTGGACCTGGCAATGGAAGTGGTCAATAGTTGGTTCAACCTCATTGATGACGATGGATGGATTGGTCGGGAACAAATTCTAGGAGCAGAGGCCCGAAGCAAAGTTCCTGCAGAATTCCAAACTCAATATCCTCACTATGCCAATCCCCCGACTTTGTTCTTCATCTTGGACACCCTTCTGGCCAAAATAGGGGCTCTTAATGGAACTACACCACCAGCTCCAGAAGAGCTTGGAAGCGGACATCGTGTGACTTCGGTTTACCAGAGGTCGCCGGAACTCGCAGTCCACTATTTACAAGAGATATATCCAAAACTCAAGAAACACTTCTATTGGTTCAGAAAGACTCAGTTTGGTGACCTCAAAACATACGACAGAAATGCCTTCTCTTCCAAAGAAGCGTACAGGTGGCGTGGCCGCACTGTTCAACATATTCTCACGTCAGGACTCGATGATTATCCTCGACCACAGCCCCCTCACCCAGGAGAGTTACATGTTGATTTGATATCTTGGATGGCCATGATGACCAAGTCTCTCAAGAATATTGCAACAATGCTCCAGTACACGGAAGATGTTGCAGAGTACAACACCATCGAAACTGCCATTCTTCGTAATATTGACGATCTGCACTGGAGTGATAAAGAAAAATGCTATTGTGATGCCACGATCGATGATTATGAGGAACACTCATTGGTTTGCCATAAGGGATACATTTCTCTCTTCCCATTCTTGCTGGGTCTTGTTGATCCCAAGAGCGAGAAGCTAGGTCACATCTTGAACTTGCTTGGTGATAAAGAAGAGCTATGGAGTGACTTTGGAATTAGAAGTTTAAGCAAGAAGGATGAGTTCTACGGCACTGGAGAGAATTACTGGAGAGGCCCTATCTGGATTAACATGAACTACCTCGCTATCTCCCAACTCCTCGTAAGTCTATTTCTCGAATCTTTTCTATGATGCCCCTAACTTTGAATAGAAATACGCGAAAATACCTGGCCCCTCCCAAGAAAAAGCCAAAGACCTTTACACCCAGCTGCGCCTCAACATTGTGAAGACCATCTTTGATTCATGGTCCGAGACGGGCTTTGCTTGGGAACAGTACAATCCAGAAACAGGAAAGGGTCAGCGAACACAGCACTTCACGGGATGGACGAGTTTGGTGGTAAAGATTATGAACATGCCAGATCTCAGTGACGGAAAAGTGCTTACCGGAGTTCAAGAAGCAAAGAAAGCACATGATGAATTGTGAACTCGGGGCTGATTATAGTTGTAAATATACTGTCGCTATACAAGACATTAGCGAAAAAGATTGGATAGGTGCAGTGTGTATATCAAATAAAGCACGCAAGCAGATATTTCATAGTTCAAATTAAAGTACAGGCATATCAGCAGGTAGTTGCAACTAAAAGATGTGGTGTTTCTGTTACTGTTACTGAAGGAAAGTCCCACAACTAATATTCTAGTCCTTATTGCAATGAAATACTATGTGGATCAGTGGCATTCAAGTGAAAGAAAATATCGTCCAGGAGCAAAGGCTTCACGACAAATTTTGTATATCAGATCCGAAAGTAGTTAGTGCCAATCTATTGATTCTGAGAGATGCAGTTATTGTTTGCTAATTGTACCGCGCAAACTACTGCTAGTTGTAAAAGTAGGTATCGATAGATACAAAAGATTAGACAGTTCATAGTTTTTTCTTCTTATTCATTCCTTGGGTGATGCTAATGTAAGCTTTAAAGGCTTTAGGAATTGTAGGCACTATAAGTCATACATAAGTCCTTTACAAGATATCCAGATTCTCTTCGCAATCGCAGAATTAATACTGCATTAACCCAACCTAATGATTCTCGGCTTGAAGAAAGTCCTCCATATCAAATAACGCTTAGGAGGGATCATATTTCATCTTCTTCGTCATCGAAATCTTCCCGATCCTCCGCTCCCATCTCATACAATATCCTACCGCCCTCGCCGGCTCCGCTAGCTCCTCCATCTTTCTGCGCATCAAAGTATGGCAAGACAACGCCATCCCTAGCACGCCTCTCCTTCTCACTGAGACCGAGACTAAAAGTCGTTTCTACCTCGTCCTCCCCATCTTGATTTCCGAGCGAAGGATTGAGAGGAGGAAGCGTCGAATATAGCGGGTGATCGTCGAGGAGTGATATATTGTCGAGGGCTGGTTTAGATGCTATTGATGATGCCGGTTCAGGCGGCGAGAGCACGAATACTTCTGAGACTCCACGTCCAGATTTGCGACGAATTTCCATCTCAATTACTACATCATAACCATTCGAACGAGTCGAGTTGTCTGTGACACCAACGAGGATACCTTCACGACGCTCATCCAGGCCGAAGACAGGTTCTTGTAGACTTTTATCGCGAGCACGCTTCTTCGCTACCACATGGGATAGGTTGTGGATGGTAAGGATTGCAGTAGCAAGATATGTCAGAGTCGTAAGTGGATCTGGCTGATAGCTTTGCGATTCTGAGCTGCTCAGGGGGATATCGGTATGATACGTTCCGAGTACTGAGATATGAGGTCCTATTATTAAACTCGACAGAAATGCGGAGAGGTGCTGTGGTTTTGATAATGCGAGTGGATTTAATGTATCAATTATGAAGAGATATTCTATTACTATTAGTGTGCTACCATGATTTGGGGAAGATTAACATTACTCTGAGATGCAATATGGGGATTGGCTGAGCTTGGAGTTGGTGGGAGATGTGATAGGATCTCTTGACGAATGACAGCGAGCGACTTCGATCGGGCAGATACGAAAGCATCAGGCTCAAAAGGTATTTTCTTCCGGAGAGTAGAAAAGGATACATATAATATCTTGCTTTTGCCAATCTGCTTCAGTTAGAGAAAATAAATCAAATCACGTGCCTAACATGCAGAATTTGACGATCTTTGATCCGTCTTAACAACATATCTGGGATGTAGTGTATTGTAACAGGGCAACATTCCATCCAAGATAAGATACTTAACGAAACGATCCACATACCTTCGCTCTCCTGACAAATTCACAAATGAGAGGTGCACCAGTCTGCTCCAGTGTATCAAGGACTAGTGTGAACGGACTTGCTCCATCTCTAAGATTTAGCAGTTTTTGAAAGAGAAGAGTGTTATGGGTTCTTCTTTGCTGCAAGGGAGAAGGCGCCATAGAGCATATGTTCGTGGAGAAGGTTGATTTCTAGTTGTAACAGTATCACTTTCACTCCTAAAAGAGTTATGCAAATAAGCGAAGTCACGTGATCAAATGCTGAACTTTCATGGCATACTTGGGAAAGTTTAAACCAAGATAAGGTACCAGATAAGACCGATTAGTTATTAACGGCCTATTATCTGTACTATTGCGAACGATCTTCTTAAGGGCCTGATCATTTACAATAATGGTGGAGCGTTATGGCAGGGGCTGGAGCCGAATATAGCTAGCTAGCGTTATATTCCACTTCAAGTGATTAGGTCGCGTTTTGATTCTGAATTGAGATTCCGAATTTGTACTTGAAGTCAGCAGTGCTCTTTATATTCAGTAGTGATCGATGATTCTATTAGGTCTATGTAGATGATGGTGTTGATAGGGATCTCAAGGCGGTCAGCCGGAACATAGTTCAGCTGCTGCTGTACTGAGATTCTGCCACTCGAACCGAATATCTCGCAGTCCTTTCTCCCAGGCTTGGAACCTACATATTCAACCACCCCATCTATCCACATCACATGAAATTACACAATGATAACCAAAAAATAAATTTATTTAATATTTGTTATGCAACACAGGAGGGGATATCCCCAGGTGGGGAAACGAATAGCATCAAAAAACGATAGCAGCAGGACTCGGGCCGGAATAATCGAGCGCCACGAGCTGCAAGCCGCTCACGCACTGGTTGTAGTCCTCCTTGCCCCCGACGAGCTTCAGCACCTGGTATCCCTTCCCGGCACGTGGACACGCGAACCAGGTTGGGTTGGAGGTGGAGCCGATCCATTCGAACGTGCCTTTTTTAAAAAAGGGTTTATATTAGCTTGATATGTTCTTCTTCTTTTGCAGTCATTTACTTCTCCCTGCCGCCCTCGGAGATTCGGTGAGAGATATCGAAAGGGGGATGTAGCGAGGAATGCACATAGAAAGAAGGTAAATGGACAAGGAAAGGTGGAAAGATGGGAATATGGAGTGAGAAGAGGAGAAAAGGAGAAGGGGGGGGTTACCAGGCCCAGCATTGAAAAATCCCGGGTTTCCAGGCGAGGGGGTCGTGACGGAGGTTCCTTCGCCCAGATGCAGGAAATTGGTGATGAGCGCGCCGGGAGAGAATTTGAAAGGCGGAGACGTGGCGGGCGAGCGGTAGGCCAGCGCACCGGTTTGCGTGTCTAGGTAGACCTGCTGCGGGTCTATTGAATTCTGGCATTGTTTGCCCGTCAGCTTGTGTTTCCGTTACTGCTCTACAACCGGGGGCGGAGAAGAAAAACTTATGAAAAAGGGAGCAGAGTGAAAAGTACGAAGGGGAAAAGTGTCAAGGGGGAAAAGAAGAAGGATCAAACATACAAGCCATGCCTGTCCCTGGATATCAACCCAGAATACCGTCTCCTTTTTCTTGCTATCGCTAGCGGCATCTCTAATTCTTTTCGTGGAAGACGAAGCAGCATTGAGGTAGAAAAGGCCATCTTTGGCCGTGACGGCCACACCGCTCAACGATCCGCTCGAATTAGGTGGGAAGGGGGATTGGAAAGCACGGGCAACGAAGGGACGGGTTGGACTTGGTTTTGAGGCATGAGAAAGGCCCAGGAAAAGAGAGAGGAAGGAGAGGAGCACAATGGAATGCATGTTTCTCTTATTGGATATAAGTATGGTTTTTTTCAAAGTGAGTAAGCTGGTGATGAAAATTAGTCACCTAATTATTACAGTTAGATGGGATTTGATGCGAGCTGCTTTACTCTTCACTTTATATATTGACAGAAAAAACCACCATGGTTCAGCTTGGGTTTTCTTTTCAGATCAGCTGTTGCTGTTGTTTTTTTCAGGTTAGCTGTTTCTCAGGCGGAAGTCTTATTCTCGTCCATCTTATGAGATGGTGAACGCCACCGCCAGATTTTCGAGGGTTAAACACGAGGATTTGTGTAACTCAAAAAACGGCACGGGTCATCACCGAAACTCAATTACTCTTCAAACAACCACAGCGTTGGTGCTAGCGAGACTTTGGACAATATCAGCCTGAGCGGGGTTGCGGAATGGCAGGTCGTATGTTACTTTGACTAACTGAATTTTGACTGACTGACCGCCGCCTACAAGCTGGTATTATGCTTTCGTTAAACTAGTTTTTCTTGGTTATATTGGTTATACGAAAAGGCTTACCGTTTGTGCTCTGTTCCTGTGTTTGCGTGCTATATCGCCGAAGAGCGGCAGATGTGGAATACTACACAACGCCGCTCTTTGCGTCCCGTCTATTGTACCATAGGTACCATATGACTTGTCACACCACGACCGGGTACTTCAAGTACAGCTTGTCAATATTTCTATATTTATTTCTTGTTTCTGCATCAGGAAAGGCTTTCCTCGTCCAAGGGCGTTGTTCCATGAAGGTCATACCGGATTGGCCATCGGATCGGACGTATCCCAATCTAGAAATATGTCAAGGTCCCTATATCACACTGCGAGGGGAGTTTCCTCAAAATGTAAGAAGGATTCTGTATACGGTGTAGTCTAAGGAGGAAGAAAGCTCTTCGTATGTAGAGGAGCCTATATATCAACCCTGGCACGTGACCCCCTAGCGTTGCACGTGAACGTTTTATAATATGTGTGATGGCTAATAAACTGATACAGTAGCTTTTTTGTTAATATCTACAAGGTTTTTCTATCCAACATACTGTCGTACCGGTCCAAATAATTCCCAGCGAGTTATTTATGCGCTTCTAGGAAAGTTTTATTATACTTTTAATACTTTCATACCGGTCCAAGTAATTCCTAGTGATTCATTCATGGGCATATGGTGAAAGTAGTGACCCACTGGGAATTATTTGGCCCTGTACGAAAGTAGAAGCTTCTGAAAAGTGCAGAAGACACTGCGTATCGTTTCCTAATCTCAACAAACCACCCCAGCACACAAGAGCAGTGCAGGCTTATAATCATGAAAATACCTCACTCGTAAGATACACATATAGATAGATAGATAGATAAGAATAAAGAGAGACCAACATGTAAATTTCTCAAATTAGCTGGGCGTGGCGTATAGAGCTAAGAGTTGAAAACAGTTCAAAAACGGCAACTGGGTGGATGTATTATAACTGATATGGCTCTTTGGGGTCAATGGTACCAGTTTAGAGCTTCATTGAATCAAGGAAACACTTGAGTGAAAATGGACTAAAACAAAAGCGTATGTTCAGTACGACGGAGGATGACGCGTTGCTACGTAGGTTCCTCGGAGAGAAGCATGTCTTGCCTTTTCTTTAATAATTAACTAGCCTGTAATCTCCTGCAAAATATGCTTGCTTTAAAGCTTTAGCTCCCATTCTCCAATCATATCCAATCCCTCATTCACACGTTATCATAACTTCTTAACAAACTGCCGAAACTCAGTGCCAGAAACCACGCAGGTTGCTAAAGCAGTAAGCGAAGTAACTAGTATATGATAATTCTTTCGCTGAGCTATTTACTTGCCGATTTGAATAAGCGAGACTCAAACGTCCCCAGCTGAGCCTTACGTACCACGGTGGCTGAGATTAAAGGTTTCAACATACGTGGCTGATGTGGTGGGTCTAGTTCATATTGGAGTCATTATTGGGCCCCATTTTCCTGATCGTTGTGTTGCAAGTACGTGATTTTTTAACAACAGAAAAATGACTTGAGATAGGTGATGTTATTGAAGTCTTGGGGGAGACGAAGACCTTTTTATATGAATTGTCTTATTGGCGATGATTTATTTTGCTTACAATTTTAGTACAACTCCCATGTTCTACCAATGAGATACATTAGCAAATTAAGGCCAAAGATGGTTTGGCGGAGAACTCCCCCAGGTGACAAAACATGCATCTCGTATCACAATCCAGACCAATCAAACTAACTACGTAAGCCTGTCTTCCCGCTACTCCCGTGTTGTCCATCCGTGAGATATATTCCCCGCCTCCCCTTCATCTTCTTCAATCTCCAACAAGTCCCGCATCGCAGTATTCCAAAGCCGAAAAGCAAAGTCCAACCAAGGTAAATTGTTCTATTATACTAGGACGTATCATAGCTGATCAAGACAACCAAGCATCAAAATGTCTTCTGAGCAAATTGTCGAGCAGCAGATGGCTGTCCTACCCCCCATGGTAGCTGATTCTGGGTCTGGAGTAGAAGCATCGCAGCCGGTAAGCATACACTTCATCTCGCCCTGTTCTTTACTAGGCTCTGTACTGATAATCAAAATCCTAGGCTGCAATTCCACAAATGAGCACAAACTCCGACGAGGTCAATATGCGGGGTGGAGAAGAAGCATCTTGTGATTGCTGTGGTTGCGGTTGTGCAGAAAGCTGCTGTTAATGATGCTTGATCGCTGCTATAAATAAGGACAATATGGTTGATAGCGTATGCGGAGTAAGAGAGTTTAGCTGGAGTCTGATGAATCTATTGAGTTGGTCGACCCGTAATTGCTTCGTTTCCAGTGTGCTGTTGTGCCTGAAGTATTGGGGGAGAACTAGTCGAGTAACGCATTGCGGCGCTTTGTTTACTATAACGCTTGCTATAACCATCCCCAGCTTGAAAATAAATCAGACATTATCTAAGAACTGGTGCTCACTGTGTGAATAATACCGGGCTATGGGTTAAACCCAGCATTGTCGCGATAGGAGGTTCAAGCCTGAAGACGAAGCCAAGGCGATCAGCGTTCCGGGGTCCAAAAGCCAAGTTGCAACAAGCTTTCTGGCTGCTTGGCAATCCTCCCCCTCTGTCTGTCCCCGTTTGCGTTTTTGATTGTAATGATCACTAGTGCTTTGAATCTGTAGTGTTAAGTGTAAGTTATTTCATGGTTTATTGATCCTATGAAGTTTACTGAAACATACCCCCTATAGACTCAGTGCCATAAATTTATCAAATCTTTAAGAGGGGTATTTAGTGCCAAGCAGCTCTTCCGGCCTTGTGTTAGGCGAGATATCTCATGTTATAACTTAGTGCCAATAGCTCAAGTTAGGACAAAAAGAAGGCGGAAACCATACGGTCGAACAAGATACCGATTACTTTAAAGATTCTGACGGTCTGGAAAAAGTCTGAGCGGATATACTTCTATGCAATTGGTCTCCCCTCCATGTAATTTCCTTGAAGCCAAGAAATACTTAAGATATAAACATATATAATAATAACTTACTTCCTATTGTTATCTTTTCGTCTTCGAGGAGGATAATTATATTGAACCGACCTGTAATAAATCAGCTTGAATGAAGTAGTATAAATCATTTACGGTTTCGGCAGTTATGATTTTATACAAGTCTGACTAGATCCATTAATCAGAGGGAGAGAGTCTTGCCATATATTTACTGGATGGCTATTAGTCTCGGAAGTTTAGTGAATAAAGAAGTTAACAAGAGCCGAACGGCCGAGTTTGACTCTAAAATCCGCCTTGGCATGTATCTATTGGACAACTCAAATTATGAGTCAGTTTGGGTCAAATAAACTGCATGAATTTGAAATTACAACGAATCCCAATTCTAATCATACTATCACAGTCCACCACAGTAACACCACAGCAAAATGTCTTCAACTAAATGTCCATCACACTGGTCCAAGGATCAATTTATGATCTCCACTTCGCAGACAATGCTCCAACTTGACGTCATAGCGACAGCTTTTGCTTCGGACTATATGTACTGGACAACCCCAATTCCTGAGGATGATATGAAGAAACTGCTCGCCAATTCTCTTTGTTTTGGTGTCTATGTTACGACTGAAGCGTCATCTGAAAATACGGGTAAGCCTTAACATCTTATAATACAACCATCTAATTTGTAACATTGCCATAGGAAACGCACAGCCAATACAAATCGGACTTGGCCGTCTAGTGACAGATCAGATGTCTATAGCTTACCTCACTGATGTCTTTATAATTCCAGAATATCAAGGACATGGACTGGGGAAATGGTTGATGCAGTGCATCAACGAAACGCTTGAGTCCTGGCCACATCTCCGAAGCGCCATGCTATTCGTTGGGGAAGAGCAAGCTCAGAAGTTCTACAAAGAGACGTTAGGAATGCAGACTTTTGTACCTGGAACAGATAATCTAGAGTTGATGGAGAAGCGAGGGCCCGGGGATATTTTTACGCACTGATTTGAAAGATGAAGGGCTATGGTGAATTCGAACTTTGCTCGATTTCTTTGCATCGAACAAAATGAATTAACAAAGGAATGAAAGACTCATACCACAAAAATGATTGATATGCGAAAGACTGAAACCGTTTGCTTATTGTGGCACTCTGGCAGTTTCCGCACCACTACCTACGGCGGTACTAAAAGGGATGTTAGAAATATACTAATGTAAAGTTATCTAGTGCCTAATTACTTTTAATATTGTTTATAGCTTATTCGTTACACGTATCTCTTAGTAGCAAGGATTTCAATCAACAAGGATCTAGGACAGTGGGTCTTAAAACAGGAACTTGTACGACATGCTCTGTCGAAGAGTCAAACTGCGGCCCAGGCCCTTTTCCAAGGGCGAAGAATGTGAGACTTGCCGCAAGACAGGCCCAGAAGGCGTCATCGGAATCACGGATATCAAGAAACGCTAGCGTATCAAGGACAATGAATTGGATGGTCTACAGATGGTAACGGAGCCTAAACCACATTTGTTGGTGGACCAGGTCATCGCTGGTACTTACTCCATGAGGTCAAGAAACGAGCGTCTGAAGCTTTTGAAAACCATGGGAAGGGAGCTAAGAAGATGGGAGATGAGAAGATAGCAAAGGAGAATGCTAAAAAGGCGGCGAGACTTCGGAAGGGGCAAGAAAAGCTGGCTAAAACTGATGAAAGGGTAAAGAAGCTCGCCGCTAGAGATGCTGAGAAAGCTGCCAAGGATATCGAAAAGGCAGCCAAGGAGGCTGAGAAGAAACGAAAACGTGAGGAGAAGGGATTATGGAATACCAAGAAAGCTATGAAGGCTGTACCTACAAGTTCTGTAAAGACAAAAAACCCCATGAAAGCAACTAAAGCTTTTAAAGCACCAGTAATGGTCACGAGAAGAGAACCATCTCGAGATATCGGAACGAGAGACAATCTGAGAGAGGAGGAGAGTGAGGAGGAGATAATCCGGAAGAAAAAGGGGTAACATGGCTGGCGCTGGAGTAGTGACAGGTGAGAAGAAGGCTCTGTATTGTTTGGCGTATTGTTCTTCTGGATACGGGATATCACTTGCAGCATGCACAAAAACCTGGCGCTATGCGTGTGGGATGCTTCCAAGCTAACAGGAAAGTTACACTACTTGTTGGTTTTTAAATTGTATGGTGTACGTTGCTTCTGCATGTAGCCTGTCCCATTTTGGCGGAGGTTTATTCTCCGAGTGGTGGTAATAATACGCCTTGGCTACCTGAGATATTGAACATCATGGTTGTTTGCGCAGCAAAGTATAACACGTATTGTCAAGAAGGTGGTAGAATAAGTTACACTTTTAGGTCCTATCCTTTACTCCGCAGGATCTTTATGTTTCTCTATTGTCAGACATGGGACACGCCCAATATCAGTTTCTACTGGTATATTCATAGGTCTTCCCAAGCCATATCTGCTCCAACCTGGAATGAGAAAAAAGGCGTTTTGCACATGTGGTATTTCTTTCCATCGATGAATTGTTCGTGTGCTTTCCAAGCAAGGCACTATAGTGTCAGAGCTTCATGTAAACAAAGAACAGTAGCAGCTGACGAGCATGTGTTGGAAGTTTATGGCAATCGTGGGCCTCTGGTTGGGTATCTCGTAAGAATACGTACGTGCTCCACTTGTAGAATGGTGGGTGCCAGGAAGACAAAACCAGGTGTTAGATGTCGTTTTGAACAACAGAGATAGGTTGAGACAAGACTTTGCGCAAGTACGGCACAAAGCTGAGCTTGCATGAGTATTCTCATCCATTGGGTTAATAATATCATCTACTCTTTTACGATGGCGCAGTTCGCCGAGTAGTTCCAGACGATGATATCTTTGCTTGGTTTCAGGAAGCGTCATTGGGGCAGGATTTGGAAGTACAAACATATATCAGTATCAAGATTGTACGTAGATAGTGCTGACACGTTACATCAGTTAGGTCTAGGAGGAACAGATACTCATAGTGTGCTCTGGAGACCGTATATCTGAAATTTGGGTATCAGATCATGGCATCTTTATGACTTTCCGAGTGCTCGACGAGAATATAGCCATATAAGATCCAAGTCAAACTTGGGTATATGGTAGGAAGTTCGGGAGACTCTCCGCACTGCCGATTTTGATGCTGAGACTTCAAGCATGATAATCTTGGCATCATCAATCTATCTCTCTTAATCTTACTTTTCAATACAGAACACCATTATACAAGAACTTCTTAGCATTGGTAAAGCGCCAATAGTAACTAGGAATCAATAAGGCTCTGTCGCCGGAATCAACTTTTGTTGCACGTCGAATTTTGTTGGAAAAAAGTCCCATGCATATCCCCAATCCTACCTACCTATATTATTTATTACCGAGATTCGCTTAACCACGTAGAGTAATCTTGTACCAATGGCTATCAAGGTCTCCAATCGGTCAGCGAGCTGGGATATCTTCATCAAAAGGCCAAGTTTCTGGTGTCCATTGTTCACCTCTCTCCCACTTGCCCACATTATCAACCTCTTCCTTTCCAAGCTTCATGCCGTTTCCGTGAATGTGAGGAAAGTATCCCCTATTTCCTTCGACGTCCCAGCTCTTCTGTTCAGATTGCTGGCCCGTCTCATCTTCCCATTTAACGTACTTGGATACCTGCAATTACAATGTTAGTTCGCTTGTTGATTCATCCGGATATGAATTTTACTCGTTCGTAAGGAATCCTCAAAATCCACACATGCGTTTCATTGGAAAAGAAGTTACTCAGTGTCCCAAGAATCTGATGCGAGGTAGACATGTGAAGGAAACCATCACCTTCATCAAGTGCCGAGAGGGGCAATGCCTCCGGTAAAGGTGAAGAAGGTGGAGCAGAGGATGGGAGAATTTTGTAGATGTATTTTGGATTTGGTGTTGGCTCAGTCATAGCTCTAACGGGAGCACTGGTTGCAGGTTTAGAAGCTTAGACTTGCTTATAGTATTTTGTATTCTGTTGGAGCCTCCTAATTGGAAAACTTGTTTTCCTTTAACGTCAACTTCTTAGGGGGGTGGTCACGTGATCGTTATGGGCTTGGGTGAAAGTGACGGAGCGAGCCAAAGAATATAGGTGTAGACGAAGAATCATCCCACATACTTTCGTACAGCCCAAGTAATTCTTAGTGGGCATTTGTGAGCTTCCGAAGAAGTAGTTTTACTATACTTTTAGTACTTTCGTACAGCCCAAATGATTCTAAGTGGGTTATTTATAAGCTAGAATTTAGAAGTTTAATATGCTTTTGATACTTTCGTATAGCCCAAATGATTCTAAGTGGCATATTTATAAGCTAGAATTTAGAAGTTTAATTATACTTTTAGTACTTTCGTATGGCCCAAATAACCTAGTATATCATTAAGGGGCAATATATAAGACTCTTTACCTTTAGTTGATTTAAGTGGAGAATTTCCGAGCCTGGAAGGGCCTTTTATAGCTGAACTAGCTTTAGGGGAATAAAGGGATATATCAAATTGGCCTCCTGGCGATATAATCAGGAATTATAGATTATTCTCGTATCAATTGGAATATTTATTCTAAGCTTATACTTCTCTGTTACTAGCAATCCTTATACTACTTAACCATCTTTGGGGGGGAGGGGGGTTGAGCATCTAGGGCTTGAAAATTCGTAAATGTGGATACGGTTCAAAAAATGTTCAATCATATGTTTCTAGTTAGTTTTCAAGCTCTTGATTTGATTAATTCTAGCTGTAAATCTTTACTCTATAATTGCTGGTACATTTCCGACCTCGAGTCGGGTGCATGAAACTGAGACAGCGAGGCTTGGTTGGTTATTTTCGCCTGTATGCTCCTGAAGCTGTTGTAAATTCGTTCTCAACGATTGTGGATGGTAGAAGAGAAATCAACTCACCTTGACTAGAATCAATTCAGACCTTTAACCAACTGATATTGGATAAAACCGACGGAAGTGGGACGTGGGGATGTATTCATCAGGAATTGCAATTAAGATGGTATTATTACATATATTAGGTTGTGATTGAACACTTGGGTCCCTTGTATAGGACGCCGTCCTTCTGCCAAAACGCCGTAATGCAGTCATAAACCCGAGCATTCAAATATATACAACTTCTCATTTTTGAGGGTTTGCGAATCCACATTCCACGCCGACTAAGTTTTGACTCTCCTCTAGATCGCCTTCTTTGTTTCCTCCTCAACACCATATGTCCGGGAATCTTCACCCTCCACTTCCTTCACAATGGTCTCCATCTCTTTGGATTGTTTCTCCCACTCTTCCTTAGCCATCTTGGTCTCTCTTCGGAAAAGCTCCTCATTTGGCTTACGGTAGCTGCCGAGTAGGCGGTCCCACATCGTTGTGTATTGTCCATAGTTGTAGTTGAAGTATAGATGATGCATAGTATGGCACGCGGCACCATTCAAGAATGTGCCGTTTGCGACATACTCTCCGTCGTGGATGAGTACGGTCCAAATCTGTACGAAGATGAAGAGAGCCAGGTAGGCATACTTCTGAAGCGGGAAGATAAACGGGAAAAGGTGGTATGGAAAGCTTTGCATGAATCCATCAACTGGGTGGAAAGCAACCGATGCGTAGGGAGATGGCATAATCCACTTGTGGTGAGCCTTGTGCAAGTGCTTGTAAATTGCAGGGTGGTGTAGGCCACGATGAATAAAGTAGATGCAGAAGTCGGTAAAGAGCAGAAACATTGGGAATTGAGCGTAATCGTACCAGCGACCAGGTCCATCCTCGAGAGCATCGTAGAGCTTCGAGTACCCCCGGATTTCGGCAAGGAAGAATGGGACGGTGAGAACTGCGATCCAGGGCATAGCATCTACGGCCTGGCGGATTTCCATCCTGATCTGGTTTTTGAGAAACTTAGGGTGCTGATAGGTAGTTTTATCGAAAACGAAGACATAGGAGAGGGTTGAGACCAGGAAGTAAATTGCGGCGCCAGCAAGCCTGTAGACAGCGTTAGATGGGGTATAGAAACACTGGAAACGATCTCTTACCATGTTATTAAGTAGAGAGTGATCAGCTGCCTGTAGATGTTGTCTCTGGTCCATTGGCTCATATATGCGGCCTCTCCAGGAGGGAAAGACAAGTAGGTGCTGGCTGGCCGATATTCCCAGGGAGAAGCTGCTTTGGCATCGAATGTCGTAGAATTCAAGCCATTGTTGGTATTGAAGGTCGGGGACCGCACAGGAAGCAGCGCCGCGTACAGCGTATCAAAAAGATAAGTATCGACAATCTCGAGAACGATATCCATGGTGGCAGTAATTTGTTGATTTGAAGACCAAAAAGTGGCGGTGGGTGGCGTCAAAAGTGAAATCCGGGGAGGGGAGAAGAAGACGAATAGGAGTAGGAATTGGAATTGATTTGAGCGAAAGCCGGTACTTGTACTTGTCGTTTGTCGGGTACCTTAGTAAGTCGCACCGCAGAGTCTGGTGTGATGGTTGCGAGAGTCGTAAGTTGGCGACCTCGGTGGTGTGGTTCAACAATTAAAGGTCTTAAATTTGTTCCCCTGGATTTGGAGAGGGGACGCTAGAGAAACAGATTAGATTACTCCGGCCAATAGAATGCCAGAAACCAGGTCTTGGCTCGGCTGTTCCTGTGGCCGAGCCGACATTGTCACTCCACCTAAACGAACACGAATTTTGTTAGTCCGAAAGTATCCAGTCGAGACTGTACAGTACACACAGTACACAGTACAGTACAATACAATACAATACAATACAATGTATATGCATGCTATCGAAGTATGAAGAGCATCAATCATCAACCGTCGTCATTATGATCATCTTTCACCAAGAATATAAACCACAAACTATCCTTCAACCAAATTGGTTGAGATATCGATGTGCAAGCTAAGTCTATGTACATACATACGGTACAGTACATGCAGTACTGCATGTGACATTTGCTAGATAAGATGAGTTGGGTCAAGCTTCAACATTTCATCAGCTCAGCAGCTCAGCTGTAACGGTTAATTAATCCATTCCAAGGTGATAAAGCCAGAATTGATGGGATAGACACGTGATGCATACCTCAGCGTCGTGCAGTACAATACATATTGATGTACAGTACGACAGAGATTGAGGATCCACCCCCAGCATACATACTGAGGTAGGTAGATAGACCCCGATCCGGAACATCTGGGAAGAGATTGCTACAGTAATAGATACTTTCGTACCAGCCCAAATCATTCCCAGTGGGTAATTTGTGCGTTCCTAGGCTAGGAACGGCTCTTTTATACTTTAATATTTCTATACCGATCCAAATAATTCCCAGTGGATATTTTGTACACTTTTAGGAAGAGTTCTTTTATACTTTTAATACTTTCGTTTTGATCCAAATAATTCCTAGTTAGGTAATTTGTACACTTCTAGGAAGAGCTCTTTTATACTTTTAATATTTTCTATACCGATCCAAATAATTCCTAGTGATTCATTCATCCGCATGTGAAAGTAGTGACCCACTGGGAATTATTCAGGCCTGTACGAAAGTAAAAAGGATGTTATGGGATAGCACCGTATGTAGGTAACTTTTATTTGTTTGGTGAAGATCCCGTGACATTCTCCAAATCCGTGCGATCCCATCCATCATCCATCACCCATCATCCATCATCCCCTTGCCAAATCTAATATACAGACAGTACTGTTTGTACCAGGCATAACAATACTGGATCGACTAAATACAATGCAATACATTTTATTTGCTTATAAATTAGTCCTCTACTACAACAGCAAACGTGGCGGGTGGACTTTTCCCGGGGGCCTTGTCATGCGCATTTACTTTCGTGCTTCGTACTACTGTACTTACGCCATTAATCCATGCATCCCATGCATCCAACCATCCAACCATCCATGTTCCCATTTCTTCTTCATCACCTTTTTCGCTTACTGTGAGTACTGTCCCCCATGAAGATTGCTATAGTGCTCACTGCCGTCCGCCGTAGATGTTTCGTCTGTACAGTAGCGCCGGAGCTTGTCCTGTCGCCTGTGATGGAACTGCGGACTGCGGAGCTGTGCTGGAGCAACAACAGCAAATCATCAGCAGGGAAGGGCAAGTTCCTCCGCTTGGATGCCGGAGAGCGATGAGAAGTACCATTGGAGCTGCAGAACAGTACAGTAGTACTGTACAAGTATGGCTCTCTGGCTGTTGGTGTACGGTAGATTTGGATGCTGCATACGGAGTGTAAGATGCTGCGGGTGAGATCCAGCTACGGCATCCTGGCGGGCGCGGTGAGATAATCAATCCTGGACGGGTAATACGGTCAGATATAAAGTACGTACTGTACTGTACCAGGAGATAAAGAATTAATTCGATACTCCCCTGATGGTGAGATATGAGATATCGGATTGAGCGGGTCGTGTCTATCTGAGGGCCACCGGCTGTATTATATGTATGTATATATGTGTGTATAGTACTGTACTCTGAGAACCCAAATCCATTTTATAAATACATTCATGATTATCATTTTACGTGACTAGGACAGTAAGTACCGTTTGTATCATGAATCATGTATCATGTATCATGTATCTATCTACGAGTGTACTACTGTACACTACAGTACAGTACAGTACATACATATCTACTTACTTATGTGCCTTATTAAGTATGCAAGTATCCATCATGCTTGCCGCTGTCTGCACGCGTGGTTTTACGTTGTATATATCATTTATCAAATCCGGCTCTGCCAATGGATCGGGCTCCATTCCATTGCTGTTTTGCTGTAATTGCTTTTGACGGTATGCAAGTGGGTGGGTTTTCCCTACAGTATTGTATATAGTACATCCTCTTCCCCTCAGCCGCAGCCGCAGCCGTACCAAACATACATATACTCCATACTCCATAATCCATAGTACGTACTAGTAAAGTCTAAACGAAAAGTTTACCATCTCATCTACGTCCGTACACTAACGCTAAAGTTTAAACACTCCGGGTATGTATGGCCAACTTGCCGATATACCGATATCCCGATACACCGATATACCGGATATACCGAGTTACTGTAACCCCATTGCCTCCCGCCGTAAACCTCGCCTCCCCCCTGCTCCCCTCTTCCGCACTACAGCAGCAGTTTCCCTGTATTTCCCGTACCCCAGCTCCGATATACGGTAAAGTTGTAAAATAATATACTGTATTCACCCTTATGTTTGGCCGTTGCCCTGTTTTTTTTCCTCCGGTCTTGTTTACCCCTGCCCCACCGCCCCACTTTGCGTTGACTTGTGACTTGGCGTCGGCTGCTCCCCCAAACTCACCTAACCCTCCAACTCACCACTCAAAACTCGCTGATGGGGAACCAACCGCCGCGCCTTTGCTGTGCCATCCTTCCCTTCCCTTCCCTTCCCCTTCTTCCCCTTCCCCTTCCCGGACATCCAACATCCAAACTTCAGCTCCTCTTCTCCTCCTCCTCACTCCATCCCATCTGATCTTCGACTCTGCCCACGCGCATCAAACCTCAACATCAGCCATCGGTAGCTGCTGCTTTTTGTTCTTCATCGCATCGCGATCATCGCAATTTACGGCTCCAGATC
>Ga0247734_1001096_pt1 | contig 21384 bp, 13 predicted proteins | sample UWRJL103311B2_FD_180933 | JGI IMG/M metagenome (GOLD analysis project Ga0247734, IMG submission 180933) | Plant litter microbial communities from Arlington Agricultural Research Station in Wisconsin, United States - UWRJ-L103-311B-2 | ecosystem: Environmental > Terrestrial > Plant litter >... | reverse complement strand
TTGCGTATTTGCTGATAATTTACGCTTAACTATCTTACACGATATAACAGGATCAGCTCTTCCGGTAAGGCACCGGTACAAGCATTTTGCACGATCTATTTGATGTAGAATCGCTGATTGCAGATACCTGTCATACGAGCTGTAGCGATGGTGTGGTAACAAAGATCGGGTAGGAATTTGAAAATGAGATAGGTGGCAAGGCTGCTAGAAACTGCTGCTTGCCATTTAAAGAGTGTGACTCTTGATGCTGGATTGTAGAGATGCGCAGGATATGGAAACATTATACATAAAAAGTACAGTACTTGTGTCTGGCTTTTCAATACGTGAGGTTTATCCTGTCTATGGTTTGAAGTAAGCCAAGTTAAGTCAGAAAGTCTTTGCCTAGACCCAATTCATTTTTTCCATCTTGCATTGTCTAAAATTTTGAAGGCAAAGCTAGCTGGCAAACTTAGTTATGAAAAAGATAGTGCCACTGTTACTTCTTGTGCATATCAATACTATGCTATATTCAATGAAGGAGAGTGTTATAGGAATTAGGGAATTATAACATGGTCAAGTCATCCTTGTTCAAGCAGGTAGGTATTCAATGGTCATGGACACTCACATATAGAACTCGAGTTTGATACCTTTTCAAACTGATAAACTGAATTGCCTCTAAGAGGTTGGTTTAAAATCCATAAGGCTTTATGGTCTCAAGTTTCAAGTGATTGGATATCTCCTATCTTTCCAGCTAGTTGATTAACATAAGATGACATTTGTAAGTTTATTGGTAATATAATCTACTTCAGAGACTATAGACGGATTAAAGTAACTAGTACTGCTCTTCATCCCCATCTTGGAGTTCGTTAAAGTGATTCCGCTGACTGAAAAAAATATCGCTAAAATACAAGGAGCTCAAAATGAATTGAGACATTAATGGACAAAGTAGTAATGACCCAGTCCTAAGCTTTCATTTTAGTTGGAGCTCTTTTACGCTTTATAGATCACAAATGCTGATTAATGCGGTGCTCCGATCTTGAGTTTGTGGACGTACGGTGGTTCGAAATCTCGGCTTTTGGTTGTGACGTGCTGTGGGCAAATTTTAGAAAAGATATGACGGCAATTTATAAGTCTATATTGTGTGACACCAGAAAGCCTCTTGAATCATTTCGCGATACTGAAAGACAAAGGAGAAAGAATGAAGACTTTGATTACAATTCACATAAGAATCTCTGTTTTGTGTTAAGTTTATATTTCCCCCGATGTAGGTGTACAAGCGAGAAAAAAGTCATATATGAACGAGATTGCAATGAAGTATATAACCTCACCTAGAGACTGGAGGCGACTCAAGCTAGTGAGATATCTTGCTAAGTGACCTTGTAATGTTGCTTGATCTATCATGCTATGAAGACGTGTTGAGTCCGCTTCTCAAATTGCTCCTCTCTACTCTATATCAATCGCTGCAAATATCCATAAGGAAGGACCTCTACATTTTGTGGGACGGATGTAGATGGGAGTTGTTAGCCTGTTGCTTTCTCGAATTATTGGGTGTATGTGGCAATAGAAAAGTTCGCCATTGGCCGACTGAGAACGATTTTGAAGTTTAGGAGATTTGCGAACGCCTAGATTGAGAAAAGGATAGAGACACCATGCTACACTCATACTTTAGGAATTACGCGAGAATCATTCTTTGCCAACTTATGCCTAAAGAGCAACCACAGAGTAGCATGCAGACTGCATACATGACAGCCATTGAACTCAACAGCATGAACTCACAGGAGTGCATACAACCCCCCTCTATGCACGCATTGTCTTCCCAAGGATGGATAAGATATCATTCGCAAGACTAACCTTTTCTTTTGCCCGGTGCCCTCTGCATCGCTCTGCGGGATAGCTATCCGATCTCATGAATTTATCCGTCTCAACATTCAACAACATGAAGAATCTACTGACATATGCTGCGACGACTGTTCGCAAGAATATCAAATGCACAGTCAGAGATTTGTCAAATTATTTGTCACTACGGTGGATTTGAAAAGGTCAACAGTAGCCAGTAGCTAGTCGCAATAGCTATTCGTCCGCCACCTTTAAATGTAAGAGCAAAAGGAAAATGTTATGAGTAGCGTGATGCTGGTAAAAAGAAAAAAGGGCTACTGGATGGCCATCCCCTTCGTGGATATGAATTAGAACCTACAGATAGAGAGCATCCTAGAAATGGCCATTCTTTGGAATTCAGAAGTACGGTGGGGCAGAATCCTTCTTAGCATCGAAGAAGCAAAATGAAGTTTCCCAAGCAACCTTATCCACATTGCTTGACAGTACGGAGGTACATGCCTGCCGAGATGCATAAGATTTCGACAGATCTGGGAAGTATCGTACAGTATACCTCCGGTAGACAAACTAAGGGACTGCACATATTGCTCACAATTCCTATCAGGCCGGGATATAAATGGCGGTTTCCCCACAAACTCAGTTTAAACCTAGAGAATCTGACTGATCGAATTGGGACGCCCGGTGGCCAAATGGAGTTTTTCCCGCGACCACCCGGCGAAATGGAAAACGGAAAATGGAAATGATAGCCTAGACAACAATACAAGCCTCTTTTCGGTTCCATCTCGCCGTTGAAATTGTCGTGGGAAGAATGTAACACGATTCGGGTTTGTCGTAAACACGGCGGTAGACAAGTCGGGCAGCTTACCGAGACAGGTCCATCGGCGTGCTTTGGCGACACTTATGCGGCTTGTTATATGCAATCTAAAACCATTCTCCTCGAACGATTTTGTCGTTAATTGAAGATCACATTCCCCATTCAGGCCACTGACACGGCCTTCAAACCGTTTGCTGTTGCAATCATTTCAGGAAAGAAATTTGTTCCTATAAGACCGCCATCCTATTATTATTGGATGGTTAGGATGGCTTCAACGCCGCTCGCCAAGGTTGGTTGCTCTGAGATCCTGCACACCCTTGGTACTTTGGACCACAATGGCGCTTTTTTTTTCCGGTTGCTGGGAATGCAAGGAACTTGACCCTCGTAGATATTCGTATTCACTTTTTGTCTCCCTTTGCTTTTCATGATGATATGTTTTATTCAAAAAGCAATGTCCTTTGTTTAGTGTGACCTGTCAAGTTGAGTGAATGTGTACGTTTGGCTTGACGAGATTCTTTACTTTCATACCCAATAAAACTTCATAATATCTGCTTCTACTCCCCCTTTGTTGGAGCGCAGAAGAAAAGCTTTGTGTGTCAGCTTTCTTTCAACTTAATAAGATGGGGCAGTTTATTCTAACAAATTAGTTAATCTAATAGGAAGATAAGACAATTTGGAGCCTTTCGGAGACGAAGTTGTGAATTACCCTCAATTGAGCTTGAATTCGACCCTTTCAAGCTGGGAAATCAAAAGCTAGTGGGATTCCAGTTTTTGTTATTTGGCTTCAACTAGCACGAACCTGTCAAACATGTTTGAGAGAAAAGTTAGAGGCCCACAAACCCGGAGCTCCCGCAGAGAGGCTTGGGGAACTCCTTGCCGGCACACCCATCTCAGAAAGGTGTTATTGGTATTGCGATCCTAGATTATAGTAAGCCCTTTATTGCATTTTTCGCATGGGTTGATACATGCATCTTCCACTTTCATGGGGTTTGTATGCCGCCGTTGCCATGTTATTCTTTTCTTTTTCTTTTGTTTTGTTTTCATTTCATTTCATTTCCCTTACTTTTTCTTTTTGGCTCTTTACTTTTCGCAGTAGCTGTTCTCTTATTTCACATGATGAAAATATCGTAGACTATTTTTAGTTCCGTTCGGAATTTCTAAATATAGGAGGCGCATGTAACAAGTAGGTGATCCAAAAGGATTTGACGGTGGCCAAGATGGGCTAGTTTACCCTAATGACGCAGGAGAATGTTGTTTGAGAGCCCCTAGCTACAAGATCACGGTTTCTGGCACACCAAAATTTGAAATTCCGAGCTAGTAATGAGAACCAAAACATTGGTTTACACAATTGTATAAAATCTTTGATATGTGTGTCATTAAAGTTTTCCTTGTGAGAATAATGAAGCCCCACTGTGAGCCGATAAAAGCTTCGAGCTGTAGAACAAGGTGAGCACCCGCAACAGCTACTACATGGTGAACTAACAGTCTCACCAAGGTGCTTTTACTGCACTTGAATAAAGCGGAAAGGTGATAGATAATAATGCTGTTGCCTTTGATATTCTAGTATTGCTTTGTTTGATGCTGAATCTGATTGAGAACAAATTTGCAAATTTGGGTATCATCTTCATGTAGCATACGCACCAACTGAAAACAAAAGAATATCTACCGAATAAACTGAACTGCAGAAGTTGTTATCACAAACCACTTGGTATAGGTCAAAACTGTCTTTGTTAACAAGACGGAGCATTATCTCGCAAGTAGGTCTAACATCTGCATCAAAATTAAAAGCCATTCCAGAAGCCCGAGGAGAAAGAATAAAACAACGTTTTTGCATCACTTCTCAAGCAAGGAATAGATATTTCTGGTAAGGTTTTACTCAAACCGAAAGCTGTAAAACACAAGGTCATTAACCTGAAAACAAAAGTAGGAAAGTGGACCCATTACTGTTACTATAAAAGTAATATCAAGAATAAAGTCATCGAATCTGAAGGGGAGTTTCCAGACGATTTGAGTGCTTTATACGCTTCTGATTTCCTAGAAAAAGGGATGACGGCTATTTGAATATGCTTAAGCTGTGATTCTCACGAAACTAGCGCAAACCTACCTGTCCAAAAACCCAAACTTCATGGTGTCTTTTTATAGTGATACATATATATGATCGACATAGCCTCGGGGGTTTCCCTACGTGATCGCTCTGAACCCTGTTGCCATGATCACCTACCAAATACGCCGGGTAATTGACGATAGGGCGTCTTCCCAGGAGCAGAGTATCTATCTGGAACTGTTTTTAATGTAAGTGAGAATCAGCTAAGCCTTAAGGTCCTGTATTAAGGTTATCAGATTCTCGTCTCCAAGCTTGGGGCGGGCTGGAAACTTGGTTCTGATGCGCAGGAAGACAAAACTCGGTATTTAGGTTGCCAAGCCAGCATCCCTGTTTCGCAGCACCTAGGCTAGCTCCTTGATATAAGGTTGCTCGCCCGGGTATTTGGGCAGATGGTGAGGAGAAATGTAGCATGACTGCTCATATAATGACAAGGTAGCATGGCTGTTCCTATAGGGACAAGTCAATCAGAATAGAAACCTCGATCGGGGATTAACCTAAGAGACAGGCCTAGGAACCGAATGCGTATTCAAGTCCACGACAACTCGAAAGAACAAAATGGCTTTGGAAAAGACTAACGAAAAGAAAAGAAGAAGAAAACTTTGACTTGTACCAGTGTTATCTTCAATGTAGCAACCGAAACCTAAGATTTGGGCCTCGCAAATCGTTCTTCTTGTCTATGTAATAGATACATTCTAAGATAGTGAGACTGGAGATTTTAGAAGTGGATTCGGGCTTTTTCATATTTTGAAAAGAACATTTTAAAAGATGATCAAGAGAATGGGAATTGGGTAAGGTCTTTTACGTTCTTCACACATGAATAAAGTCTTGAGAGGGCATTGACATATATCCACAAAGGAACAAGATAGGGGACGGGCAATACTGGGACAGGATTTGGCTTTGACAAAGTCTCCAAACGTCGGCTATACTGGTTTCCTGGTTCCTGGCACCGAAGGGCATCTATCTTTGAAGATTTTCCAAAAGGCACAGGGAATGTGTCATGATCGCACGATCAATATCTGCAAGACTACAGAGAGCACTGCGTTGTCATGGTGGAAACTTGGTCATCTGTCAGTTTGAAAACATTCGGTTTTTTTAATTCGCATGAGTTTGGGAAGGCAATAGTTTGGGAAGGCAATTGTTTGGTTGACGCAACGTTTTGAGGATAGACACAAAACCAGATTTGATCGACGGAAGTATAAGTTCCACCTGCGAGTCATTCTTGGAGTCTAACCACCAGGAACTGTAACTATAACTGGCCTTTTACCTTATTACTCCAACCACAGCCATTCCAATATATGTAGGTCGATTGCGGGGAAACACCGTGGACCCTTAAAAACGTGACCAGGGAGGCCTTTCGAGTTGTATAGAGTACAGTTGATCAAGCAGCAGCACACGCACAAGCACCCCAGAGTCAGTGCTCCTACATATCAGTAGCACTCCGTCCCGTCCCGTGTACCACCAAGGTACACAGACTGCAGGTATTTGGTACAGAAAAAGATCTGAGCAAGCCGTTGAAAATCTTCAAGGTGTGGAAACGAATGAGAATCTCCCAGTGGAAGAAACAAATCATCTGACGCCTGCAAGTTCAAATTGGATTTGTTCCAATTGAGGGGGAAACACCTGAAGGTTCGTCGATGAACCCGGATTTGAGCGGTGAGATTGCGCTGCGTCCCAGTCCAGCATTCTTTCTAATTAACCGTGCCGCGTACATGGTACAGTACAGTTCCTGTACAGTTGGGCTCCCACGCAATAGGATCTCACACCCCCTTTCCACTCACATATAGGTACGAGTGACTTACTCACCGCTAGAACTATTGGTTTCCGGATTTTGATATCGCACACCAGACGCCGGATATATTGACGTGCAGAAGAAAATGTGCGAGAAGTACCCCAGATCAAAAACTCTTGTCTGCGTCTCTCACGAACCGCAAGGAGAACAAGAAGACGGGAAGGGATGTAGAAGATGGTAGGAGATAGGTCAAAAGGAATATCAGCGATCGGCTCTTGGACCTGAGGAGCTAAGGTGCATCTGCGAGAGCATCTGTGAGGTTGGGGTACCGCTCTAGAACTGGAATGCTTTGCATTCCTCCTCCAATTCTGTCTTCAGGATTTCTCTATTTGACCGAACTGTGACAGCGTGCCTGCATACATCCCCTTCGGTGACATTGGATAAACACGATCTTGGACTGAACTTGCCACCATTTTGCTGGAAAGGAAGCGATGAACCCCGATCCACGGGGGAAAAGTCTGCAAAAAGTAAGGAGAGTAAACGAACTTGGCTCGAGCACACACACAACACGCACACACACACACACATGTCGCACATACATGCCTTGAGGTTGTATCGTTCGATGCGATGTCAGAAAAGAAATCTCCGGAGCTAATAAATCATATCGGCGTATGTATGTACATGACCTTATGTCAAGGGGCAACAATGGATGCGGGAGAGTTTGTGAAAGAGGAAGGCGGATATGATGGCTTGCTCAGCATCGTGACCAGTTCATGGAGCGAATAGCGGGGAGTTCATTCTATTTTACTTGAGTCGGGCAATACAATAAAATCTAGAGCTAGAGGGCATTCCCCACTCCAGCCTCCGAAGAGCCGCCACACTTCCATGGGGCCACTTTTGACAATCAAGAATCAATTGTAACGGCTTTTCTTGGTAGGCTTAATCTGTCCCTACGAAGCGAGGATTTACGTACTTCTGTAGTTTCAACTAATATTCGTATGTAGAAATTGTCATGACAAGATGTTTACCAGATCGGAGATTTAATATATGATTGAGTACGGAGTACCTCTGTAGATTTCCGATAAGGTTTACGCAACGCCACCACCCCTAAAACCGATTCTGATAGTGCGTTGCATCCTATTGCATGTTCTTACTTTTGCGGGTGTTTTATTATCAGGGGTGGAATATAAAATGGTACGGTATCAAAACTCAGTCGGCATATCTGCTGATGATAATGATTTAAGTTGAGGTACTAGTACTTACACTTGAGCAGACATCCACTATACAGTTTGAGTATAGTGACCAAGGCCTTGTTCTTGTATCAGTGGCGTGCAAAGGGGGATGTACGTACCCCATCAGGAGACGGTGGATTTTGTCAAGAAGATTCTGGTGGCAGAAATCTAGCATGAGGCGCTTGATGCAAGATCAAGTTCCATATGCCTAGAACTTTGGAATGGGTAATTAGCGGATGATGGGAGTGATCGCCAACGAGTGCCGACGTCTTAATAACAAAGTATTAAAATCCGCGGTACTTGATAGAATCAACAATGGCATTTCTTCCCGCATGTTGCGTTTTGTTTTGGATCGTTCGTGCCCATAGATAGTATTTATTGGTATTCAAGGCACTGCCGTTGAGTAAAACAATTTCAACCCCTTCACCTAGTATTCATTGCAGAATCAAGTTTTACTAGCTCATTGCCTAACTGATTATGAGGGTCCCGTTTGGTAGGTAAGTGAAGAAGCAGTCACCTTATTAGTTATAATGATGTATAGTAAGTGTTTCATGAGAGGCTAGACCATGTCATGACCCATACTTAATAAGAAAGAACTTCTCTAGTCATGGCCATCCTCCACAGTCTCTAAACAAACCTGAAAGTTAGGCGGATTCGAAAGACAAGAACCTCTCTTGCCTGCAATAATACTTTAGCGAATACTAACGATCGACATCGTTACCTTGGATACAGGTCCCGCCAAAGATTCTACTGTCTTCGCTTAGGTGGTGTGTATTTCAATCTGCTCGGAATTCCCTGCCAACCATATATGCCGGAAGGGTATGATTCTCATACTCTGCGTTTCTGTTGCTAGGATCTACTGGAGCGCATGTAGGTGCATAGTACAGTACGTACTCCTTGTACAGCTTGCATATATGTACAGTACTCCATAGATCACCATGAAGAAACTACAGCCCAGGAGACAAAGAGTTCTCTACGGATGGAGTGTAGTACGAAGTCACCGCCTGGTATCAATGAGACAGGTAAATCTTTTGTTTTTTCAATATTTATTTGAACACCGGTTGCGCCTCCCCCTGAATTAGGCGAGTTCTGAGTTCTAGCCGAATTGGTGGCTCCCGTAGCCTTAGTAGCACAAAGAACAATACACAGCGAGCCAAAATATTCGGCACATGTAGATTGAGGTTACTCTAAACCACCTTCTGACATGATTTGAAATGTAGACAGGTACTACCCAGCTCCCCCGTGGATGTACAAGTACAGTACCTGTACCTACCCTGCCTCTTAGAACAGTTGTGCCCCATGTCGGCAGTGTGCTGCGTGGGTCCGAGCGGGCATTTACTGTAGTACCTTGTACTTCGTACAAACCTTACATCACGCTCAGACATTCCTGGCTAGGATGTAGAGGAGTAATTTTCGGAGACGATCCCTTACCGAGGCAGCATGGCCTGAGCGAATGGAACTTGCCTTTATGTTCGTTGGTACGAGGATGGTTTTCGAGCTTGACTCTGAAACAGCGTAGTTATCAATCACTATGGTATACCATCAGATAAGTCTGTTATATACACCCCGCGGCGTTTCAGGTTCTATACTATGAATTTATTGTATGGGATGTAGTCCTGCTTGTTAGATTATATTTGCAGGAAACAAGAATCAGGTCTACGCTGAGCAGACTTCCAAACATCACCCAAGTGTAATGTCTGCTCGTAGGGCCAGTTGATAACTGATGCCACGAAGTGCGGTTCCCATCTTTGAAGGTGATTCTGTATTCAGGCTGATAGCTTTGGATGAGAGGAACCGTTGGCTTTGAAGCAGAGTAGTCTACATGATATTCATTCAAAATTTCAAAGATGAACGAGGCAATGGAGAATTGCAGGTTGTAGCGTGTTGAATGGAACTTTGCTGCAATCCTCTTCAGTTTGACCCTGGTTCAATATGCTGGACATCAAATGACTGTCAACAATTCTCTATGAACTCATGAACGCTTGGTCCGTTCCATTCAATATCAACTTAGGTATGAGTTGGCCAATAGTGACGAGGTTTTCATCCAGGACACGTAGTATGAGGTTACCTTGGGCCATTCGAACGTAACAGAAGAACAATTTCAATGCCCCGAGATGTGCAGCACACTGAAGGAATTAGATGCTCTTTCGCTTCTTCCGCCACGTACCAGGGTATAGAGGGAGTTAAGTAGAGGGATATGCAGTAGCGGGCAAAGGAATAGCCGCTCAAATGACGATAAAGCAACAGCAATTGTCGACAAACGGCTCTAGAAAAATGAAATCAGTAGAGAAGTGCACCGCCACATGAATCGCAACCTACCAGGCTAACCTATAGGTAATCGTTTCTCAAGCGTTTGGCTATAAAGTGATACCAGGGTATAAAGCGAGAGGAGAGTTATGGTAGATTTGTTGAATGTAGGATGAGAGCCTTGGGTGTGGAGAAATACGCGAGGACAAGTTTCTCACTTGGATGAGTGGCCAGATAGAGCAAGTTCATGTTGGTTGCCACTGCCAGGCAGTTAAGGAGTGAGCGTTTTGATTCCGTTTCAGGGGGTTCGAAGCCGTCACAACATTAGAATGGGGGTTTGAAAGGAGTTTAAGGTACTGTGGTTGATGAGCCGGAAAGTTGTGGGTTGCTGAAGATCTTGCATGCTCGATGAGCCCAAATTAGAGACCACGTTCTTATCTTCCGTAGCTGGTTTTGTTAGTACTCACTTATTGGTGATACCGGTAGATCAAGGTAATTGATACCAACGGCTGTCTATTCCTTCTTGATTCAGGTTGAAGTGGGATTTTTACGCTGCTGCAGGAACCGCGCCGGAACTTTTTCGCCTCGTGCAAAGTAGATCAGAGTGCAGCTCGCCAGGAGCTTTGTGGAAACTACTCCTAACATCGGCGTGTGCCTGTCACGGTGCAGAAGGCGTTGTGATAGTGCTGCTTTCACTGGGTTTGATAAGTAGCAAGTCTCACCGTCTGATGAAAGTCTGTGACGGAGTGTGCAGCTAACTAACTACCTTGCTTAGGTTATCCCTGAACGGCCGTTCGGTAGATGCACGAATAGAAAGAAACTTGGGGTTTGGTAATTTGCTGGCTTTGCTGACATTATTATTATCATTATTGTGCATATCGTCAACCGTCCTAGCTCATATGAAGTATAACGTTGTAACTCCACAAGTGTTTCGTTTAGTTCAATTATGTTAAGCGAGCCGCAGCGTGCTCCGAGTCTAAGTCAGGACTCAGCCAACAACACGAGGTCGTACGGGAAGAGATCTATGGAGCCAAACCCAGCATTCGAAAGAGGGCAACGCCTCCACTTGGCGTGTGCGATCTTCAACCCTTTGTGTGTCCCTGGTTTCCGTGTGCTACTTTTATACTTGTGATTGTGCTTACTGTACAAAAGTTCGCGGTACGAAAGCAACGCCAGTCCTTCCCAATACTTAATGAAGTAGATCAAGCAGGGTTGGTAAGCGAAAACCCACCGCAGCAAGGTGTCGACGGTACGGTGCCGTGCAAACTGAAGTGATAGTCGAGCTATACTACATGGGTGAAATGCCAAGTCGAGTATATAGGTAATCACAACTTACGAGAGGACAAGAGCTATCTCTCTATAGGGTTAACTCTTGAAGGCGAAGGTTGGTTTGATATAATATCGACGATGCTGTTGTGTTGGCTTGGTTTACATTGGGCCATTTCTGACTTGGCGCTCTGCTAAACGTTTTCAGAACGGATGGCTGACTCTATCTGTTCCTATGGGGATGAACATGTATTACGAACACACACTATGCTAATTAACATACCCCAATATATCCCAGATATCGTCATTTGTTTCATTCGAGATCGCGAGGGGTCGCTCCCAACGGACTCCGCAGGTTACTTACTACTGTACTTACTACTGTACTTACTACTGTACTTAACAGGAGGAGGGAGAGGCAATAGATGCTGTTTCAAAGTTAGTCACTGCTTCGCTTGGGGAACTTCCGAGTTCAGGGGGGATTGAATCAAACCGATTCGTCAATTCCATTGTGCTAGGTAGCCCCCCAGGTTCCTTACTCGTCCTTCCAACTTCCCAGGTGAATCTCGCCATTGTGGAATACATATTCCAAGGGTCTCTCCCAATGCTGGTGATTTGAATCACGAAACGAATACCTGCACACGGGATATTGCGTACGGATGACGGTGTGATTCGGGCAGGTGGGGAAGAGACTCCAAGAGTAAGAGGAGACTCCAAGAACTAGATGGCTTTTGTCCCTTCTCTCTCATCGCATGCATGAGGATTGAAATCACTCACTTGTTTTAATATAAGCTGAATAATGGATGTGGGGATCGGAGAAATAGAAAAATGATGGAGTGCGGTTTTGCGTGACGGATATTAAGCGAAAGCCATTGATTCATTGTGTAATTGTTAATGTAACTAACTACTCAGGAATGAATGCGGCCGTAAGAGAGGATCTGAATGATAAAGAAAATATAGGCTTCTTCCTTTTGAGACCTCTGGTTCTAGCTGAGGCGGGTCGATCCTTATGGGTTGCATGAATTCGATTTCCACGAGATGGCCACCATGCAAGGAGGGTCTCGAATACGTCGTAAGTGTCTTGTCGCTGGAGTCGACGTCCCCTCGCTCATTTCCAACGGAGTAAACCCCAGATGATGTGACGAGAAGAGGGAAAAGGGAACAGCGGCTTCCTTTGCCTTCCTTTGCCTGCTTGCCAGCATAGTGGTGAATATAAAACTCACGATGCAGCGACTCGTGAGCAGCCAGGCAGCCAGGCTCCAATCCGTTCCTCTGCCACGAAACCGTTGGCGGTTCATCGAAAGATTGGTGTGTTTGGTTTAGTTGAGATTGTTCATATCGGTGACCGTATTCCATCGGTGGGTTGCTGTCATGATGATGATGGCACATCCCGTGTAGTAAGTCAGTAGGCCTAGGGGATGGAGTTCGACAGCTGAGCCACACCACATATGATAGTAATAATAACACTAGTACTGTACAGTAATACCGTACTGTACCAGAAGAACGCGTGCCGTTGCGAGCTCCGGAGACTAGTCTGGCCCCCTACAAGCAGAAACATCACCGATGCAGTGTCTTTCCACTCGAACCATGCCATCGTCAAAGCCACCTCCGCCCATCTTGCAGGGCTCCTTCAGGGAATGCGGGAGGTTTCCATGCGACTACAAGGAATAAAGTGCTACAAACACAAGGGATGGGTCATGATGCCTGGCCCCTGAAAAGCGAAAACATGCCTGATATCCTGGTGTCTCCAGCAAAGAGATCCTCGAGGGTGCTCCTGAACGGCCTGCCCACACTTAGCCAGAAGGGGCTGTATTCTTCCTCCAAGTCCAGTTGCTTTCCGGAGTACGGCACGATGTACTGGACAGTCCTAGTCGTGGTCTATGATTAATCACTAGAGGAGGATAAGGGTGATGGAGCAAGCTACCCCGCTGTGCGTGGAGTTAGGAGAGGGTCCTGAGACTTAGGAAGCCCAATACACCGACCGTACTGTACAGGATGGTACGCAGGACGATTGAGTTTCGGTCCGCCAAAAAATGATATACATGAGGTACGACATGGACGTCGTTGAACCGCTCGCACCAGCACCGGAATCAGAACTGTCAGAAGCTTCAGTGGAAGTGGCACAGTCGTAGGGTAATACATCAACACAAGTCCTTCCGCCATGGACGTCGTTTTCGGAAAGCATGTGGTCACTCTCGTCGTCGACGTCTTTTCTCTTCGTTCGCCCCGCGGAGTACGACCCTCAAAAGCCACCTTTGATAATCTCTGGGTATTTCTACTATAGGTGTAAGTCACCAGCCTATAAACGAGCTCCATGATTCTCGCTTCACCGGAGAGCTCGGTACCAAACCAGACCAGTACCGTACGTAGCAAAACATCTATATCAAATCAACTTGCTGGTACTGTAGAAGGGCAATGGCTGTTTTACGCTACTGTTACAAGTAGGTCGGTAGTCAGGTCATTAGGTCAAGAGGGAAAGATACTGCTGCGATAGACATTAGAAGCTGCTATCTCGAGTTCAACTCATCTTGCGACGACGAGCATTCTTGCCTCCCTCCCTCCTCTCTTCTCGGTCCTTTACTTTTGCTCCTATCACTTCGACATGGCCTCGTCCTTTGCGTCGTTTATTATCCCCCTGGTGCAGCATCGTAGAGACCATAGACCATCAACATACAGAACGTACATACCGGCCTACAAGAACTGCCCTGGTCCTGGTCCTTCCCCTGAGCCAACCTCTCCAAGTCCACCTCCTCCAGACAGTTGGCCCTGGTCGCCCGTCTCGACTAGCACTGGCACTATCACTAGCTCGGCAGCTCGCAATGGCATTAGCTAGTGCTGCGCCAACCTTGCTTCGTGAACGGCTAATATCTTACCTCTGGGCAGTTAAGCTACTTTGAGCGTAGCTTAGTCTGCTTTGGACTACACCTCTAGAGAGTCCCAGCTTTATCGATAGCTATCCCTGCTGGCTACGGCTTGGATGTGTACCTGATGGGCGAGTCCAGATGTGGAATTGTGCTGCACTCCACTTATTATTTACAGAACTCTCAGACACAGACTCCACCAATCCTCCGGAACCTCGAAAACTCTCACATATAGGTTCTCTTATGAACTAATCCCTGGCTCACTTCCTCTTCACTTCATATAGCAGCAGAGCTACTACCAACCAAAGGTTTCGTCCATCCAGGAACCATTGTCGTTTTCAATTCTTGCCTCAATTGTGTCCTAAAGCTTCTCGTTCACCTAACATACACACACCTGGACGAGTACTTTCTTAAAACTCATCCGAGTCACTTACTCTTCCTACCAACGACCGCCGGCAACCTGCAATAATATACCGACTGCTTCAGACCAGTTGACCAGCAGCTTTCCCAGGACGACAAGATACCTTCCACACCTGTATATTCAAGTTGCTGTACCACATATTACTCATAAAAGACACTCTGATATCTGGCCATCAGGGTTACGCCCTAGCCATCCATTAGCCTTTTGATTCTAACACAAACACGTCGTCCACTATCTTCTTCATATTCTTACACTCAATATCACTCATATTTGCTAAACTCATCCCGGCTGCTGCGCTGGACGCTCTTAGAACGAACTTGAGTGCGGCGCATTGCTTTCACCACACCCCGCCATTGACCAAGCAAATTTTAGTATTGAAGATTTCAGTACGACAAATAAGTCTACTGAACTGTTACGCCACGGGCTGTGATCTGGAAACCATCACCTGAGAAGGGCAGCTGGGTTGTTGGGTTGAGTGCGATACACAATTATAGAAACAAACAGGATGGACGTTATGGAGCTTGTGGAAAATGAACCAAATGCACGACCATTTCAGTGTGATTGGAAAAGTTGCAATAAGGTATATACATATCAACTTTATTAAGTGAGATCTACAGACCATGTAGCTGACTTGTTTTCAAGAGCTTCAATCGCAAATCAGATCTCCAGAGACATTATCGAATACATACAAACGAGCGACCATACTCATGTATGACGCCTGGTTGTGGCAAGAGCTTTATTCAGAGAAGCGCCCTGACTGTCCACATCCGAACTCATACTGGCGAGAAGCCACATCAATGCCTCCACATAGGTTGTGGTAAACGATTCTCAGACGTAAGAATTGCTTCCGGATAATATAGCGAGCTCCTACTAATACTCGTCTAGTCTTCAAGTCTTGCTCGCCATCGTCGTATTCACACGGGCAAACGGCCATATAAGTGTGCTCATGAAGGTTGTCTGAAAAGGTTGGTTTTGAAACTTCTTCATTCTTACCTATCGGCTAATTCAGTTCAGTTTTTGCCGCAAAACTACTATGGTTAAACATCAACGCAAAACCCATCAGCGAGGTCTTCATTCTTCGGAGCTTGATGATGGGGAGACTTCGGATTCTGACTCCGGAGAGTCGCCTGCTACCCCCCAGCATTCCGGTCAAGTGCATTGGCCGCAAAGCATCACAATACCAACACATGCCGTAATCCCACATGGTCATCAAATTCATCGGGCACACTCATTTGCTGATTTTGGACAACAAAACATTAATGGATACTCAGTCCAGCAAAACTACAGCCATAGACATAGTGTCTCGAGCACCTTCCATCCATCCATACCAGAGCATGGTCACTCGAACCCAATGATGCACCGTGCTCCAAGTCTTCCGGCCCATTCCTCTTACTATGTCCCAGAACAGAATAATCCAGGAGTAGCAACTCTCCACACGAACCCGCCCCCAATTCAAACATACCAGCTTCCCAGACATCAAGCATCACAGGAAATGCTTCAAAGTAGCCCCAGCAGCTATTCCTCCACTTCGAGGGCGAGCCCAGTCTCGCAAGATCCTTACTATACCCACCACGCGGTCCAGTCTGCAACGTATGCCTTGCAAAACGCATCTCCAGTTGAGCAGCAGTCAATGGTTCAGTACCACCAGCAACTACCGCAGCATATGAGCCAGACACAGCCGATGCCTGCCCAAGTACCGCAAGTTGTCACTCACGTTCAGGAGCAATACCATCAGCCAGCCCCACAAAATGGCCATTGGTACGAGAGCATGAATTATCAATCACCTGTTGAGGTGGTCACACATATTTCCCCATACCATCAAACACATGTCGTTTTCCAGGATCCATGGGGTGTAAAATTGGAAACATACGATGATCCATCACTTCAACTACCCAGTGCTCGTATTGAAAACCTCTAATGATGGCGCTTATAATCATACTACCTCTACCGAACATAATTTCTTATGTCAACTTCTACGATTGTAGCATTAAGTTGCGCGGCTTGATACCCCAAGGAGAAACATCACTATTCCTACTTAGCAAAAAGTTTTGGGAACCCCAGGAAGAAAATACCAGATATATTCTTCACTTGAGGTACCGCGTTCGAATTATTGCATTTATTTTCACGATAACACGAGCTCTACACCATCATCACATTATCTAAAGTCATACCCCTGACGGCCTCTGTAACGATTCTCACGAACAACATCTATAATACTTCAGCCCCCGATTGTGCTGGCGTACGGTCGTAAGCAAACACAAGACCGGCGACTTTACCATTTCTTTATGCTAATTTTGGGTGAATAAGGGACAAACGGATGTCTAGTTTCTTTGTCTAATAATCTTGTCTTTTTGGGGCCTTTTCTTTTTTTTTTTTTTTTTTTTTTTTTTTTTTTTAATATCCGTACATACTCATATGACTTGGGTGTAATTGCTGGTGTAATTCTTGTTTTTTTAGGCGCGCTTACGCAGAAGATGAGATCTGTTGTCATCGAAGTTATGAGCATAACGATCGACGAAAGCATTCATTTGATTAGCTTGTATATGCATTTCGGGACGAGCGCTGGACTGTTGTCCTGTCTGCCGTTGTGGCTAGGAGTTGACCGAAAGGGGGATGAGGAGGACCTGTACTATTAGGCAAAGATTCCAACACGGGATGTGTTTGTATGTGTAGCAAAGAATCAGAAATCTAGCACTTCGTATCTCGTATGTACTGCACTGTACAACATCATTATCCCCTAACGTGCCGTGTCGGTTTCTGTCTTCACCACGTTCCACAACTTTGACAAATGAAGTCGACGAAGCAACTGTCAGCGGGGCCAGGACCTATCTCCGTCCAGTATACTTCCGTAGTTGCCGGAAGCCAGTCCGTTGTGAAACCAATTGACTATCAGAGGCGTTGAGGTCGGTTAGGTCATTCCAAATCCAGCTGAACGAACAAACCGGTCGGTTTACTTACTCTGTGAAGATCTCGCTTCTTTTCTTGCCGCCCCTTTTTTAAGCGGAGTCCACCGAACGGGCCTGCCCACAAAATACCCCGGAGATGTCTTGCCGCGTTGATTAACTTATTGTTAGCTCTCAAGCTACACTAATTACGTGGTTTGAAATTACAAGACAAGGATTCCATGGTGATATAGTTTGCTCGCAAGTCTCTGAAAACTCCAAAAACCATGAACCACATGGGGTTCAGGGGTGTGTCCCGTGGGTGGTAGGTGCTTCCCGAAGGGCTGGCTGTGCATTCATTCCTGTACGGACGGGACGGATTCCTCATCCTATGCACTTTACTTCCAGCTGGCTGTGTGCTCCGTACTCCAGTCAGCAACTTGTCATCATGTTCAATTGCAGATAACGTTACTGACAGCTCCTTGGACTCGGTATTGGCCATCCGTCTGGGTGGAGTCTGGTGCCGTGGGTTCACAGTACTGTACACGGTCGTCCAGGAAGGATTCCAATTTCACGTAAAACACACCAATCACCAGTCTTGAAAGGATGGCAACTAGTGTTGTTCTTCTTCCACCACAAGAGGTGAATGCGGAGACCCTTCATTCATGACTAGACTACCGCCGGCAGATATTACAGTCCCAGACCAACGAACGCACTCTTTGGCACACGCATCGCTCCAAACATCGTCCTACGCAAGTGCAAAAGGATAAACGAAAATTAGTGATGGCTTTGGTGGCCTCGTTGTGAAACCAACTACCGCTTATGAAGTAAAAATATCCTGACTCTCCCGTCGAGCTGTTTTACATCAGCCAAATAATAATAGCTTCATAGAACTTCCCAATTCGGGCCGCGGGATAAGTACCGAGGTCTAGCTACCTAAAGTCGAGAGCATCCCCGCAGTGCCACCAGAAAGGCACCAGCAACGATACTCCTTCCCGGTTCCTGACAGATAAGGGAATTTTTATGGAACTAGAGCTCGTATGTTCAGACCTTTTGGCTTCCGCTTTCTCCTAGTTCTAATAGTAGGCCGATATCTAACAAGTGCTTGGCCAACATTTTTTATTAGCAGACATGACCCTGTTCCAGCTGTCAAATTTCATAGCGGCTTTTTAATAGACTAAGGATGTTAACAACCGAAGATGTGTAAGCTTAAGGTGAATTCAAGCATCAATTAGATGCTTTTATTACGTAGTTTAGATTATGACTAGATTTGATAGCAATCAGCACCTGCTCGTCATCTTCGTTGGCACCATTGAACAGTACAGTCCAGTAAGACAGTAAACCCAATAGCCAGTAATCTAGAGTATACGAGTAAGTCTCGAGATAACGCATTCACTACTCTTGATATGCCGTTCTGTAAACTCTATTGTTTCTTCTTTCTTGCACTACCACCTATCAGAACGATTTTGACCGTTCTCCAAAATCTGTGTACGCTGGGCAATGTCAAGACCAGTCCCAAACCCAACGATAGAATCGCTAGCGGAAGCGCGATCGATACATAAATCTTTGACGTCGCCTTCAGTTTGCTAACGTCTTCTTGCATGCTGAAAATGCCAGTCATGTAACTGAGCGGGATGAACACTGTTGCTAACCATGTGAGACGAGCAACGTTTCTCGCGTCATTCTGCCCACGCCTCGAGTCATTTATTGAGATGACAGCTGTGACTACGGATGTCAACCTGTCGATTCGAGCCTGGTATTCCTCAAGGTAGGAAAGGGCATTTTGATAATCCTCCGCGAAAACATCGATGGGACCATGCTCCTCTGCTTGTGTCTGTGGTTGCATAGGGATTCTGACTCCAGCACGCGTACTGCATGAGAATCCGAACACTCTTTGTAGAGTCTCTGTCAACATCTCACGATACAGAGGCACCACTCTTCTCCAGAAATGCAGTTTTTGTAACGCGTCATCAATTTTGACGCCCTGATGAAGAAAGTGATCGGGTTCGGATATCTCCCATTCTATTTGATTGAGGCGAGTTTTGATATATTCGGCCATTGTTAACCACTCAGCACAGATAAGGTGAAGGAGCGCCTGGATTGGTACGTGTGCGTCTGTGGTTGAAGTCCCGGGCGATAAAATTTTACAAATCTCAGGCTTCTGTGCCCAATAGAGAAAATCTTCGTAGAATGATATCCTCGGAGGGCCGTTCTCCGGAAGAGATTTACTTGGCCCAGGGGCTTCTTCCCAGTTTCGATAATTATACCATAGTGATTTCCCTTCTTGGATTGTTGGATCTAGCAAGAGAACGCCTAGTTGTTTTAAATATCAGTACAGAAAGCTACCACAACATATGAATCTTACCGACAGCTCCCCTCTTCTGTGCGATATCCGCCCTTGCTGACCAGAAAGTAGCTCGAGACCTTGTCACACCAACGATAGCTTCAGTATCATCGAAAAGTGCTTTGTTATTCGCATCATCTTCCACTCTTCTCATTATGTTGAAATGCTTAGATTCGTTATAACCATCCTGAAAGGACTTCCACGTCTTGAAATATCGCGCATACACATATCGAAGTTGGAACCATGGCTGACTTCTCCGAACCACATTCAGATTTGGAGGATCCATCCATCTGTCCCTGACATTTGACCATGCATAATCGCTGATGTGAGCTCGAAAAAAGGAAGGGTCGATATTCAGCTTATCCCCCAAAGCCTCAATCACATCACGAGATAGGTCTTCCACAACGAATAGCCTCAACTGACATTGGTCATCGATTTCATCTAATGCTTGCTTCAGCTGTGATGATTTGTTGTATGTATATTTGCCAACTTTGCCGGATGCGTGATATTCCAGTTGGGTGACCTGCGTCCTACTCGCACGCTCTCTGCGCTCCGCTGAGTCCCAGTCGATCAGACGCCATCGTGTCGGATGGGTACTGACTTCCATAAAATCAGCCAGAGGTCTAAGATGTGGCCAGTTCATAGAAAGGCCTTTTATGTGTTCAAGATATGGATAATATCTCAACCTATGGGATGATTGTTAGCTGAGTAACGCAAGATGTTCACCGTTCTCACTCCTTCATCCTCCATTGCGCTTGGTTCATACCAAGCGTCGAAGTTTCCGATTCGTCATCGTATACATCTCCTTCTTTATATGGATCTTGCACCTGCTCTTTCATAAAGCGCTGATAGACAATGTTGGTGAAAGTAGCGTTCCCCATAATGGAGTGTGATCAGGTGACAGTAGAGCGCAAGGTACTTGGGCATGAACCGAGAGGAACAGTCCCGTTTATTACTGTATATATCAAGCATGAATGTCTTGAACCTCATGAGACGAGTCTAAACTTGCATCCTCTTTCTTGCCTCAGCTGGTACCACAATATGTGCCTGATATAGTATGACTGGGGTGTAGTGGTGAATGGTAGTATGGGGGTGTTTTGAAACCAATACATTATGAGTAGTAAGGCTTTACAAATCAATGAAGTTTGCAACCCTTTTTGCTATGTGGCTGGCAGACTTGATGCATGTTGCGTAACGGAAAATAGTTGCAGCCAATCTGAAGACAAGACTGATGGTCTTGGCAACTGAACATGAGTACATTAGATGCGGCTGAACTTGTCCTATAGACTCCCATACTATATTTTTACAAGGTTGCCCTGGAGTTTAGCTACAAGGTTAGATAAGCAAATTTTGTGTTAGGTCGTCAAATACAGCTGAGGATTTTATTCTAGAGCAAAAGAAATTATTACTCCTATTATATGCAAAGCTGTCGCTTAGATATGTTTTACTCTATTCAAATCTCCCAGCCAATCTGAGAGATTAAGACTGAAACCATGCTCAGCTCTAAGTAGCATATATCAGGGGTACTGTATTTATCTATTCTTAGAAAGTTTCAGCAGCTACTTTGGTATTATATACATTCATGATCGTAGTTAAGTTATTCAGATTGATCTTACAGAAAGTCACGGAAGAGTTGGAAGAGAATTATACCAGTTCACACTTGTCCCACCCCCCC
>Ga0247734_1001095_pt1 | contig 21386 bp, 19 predicted proteins | sample UWRJL103311B2_FD_180933 | JGI IMG/M metagenome (GOLD analysis project Ga0247734, IMG submission 180933) | Plant litter microbial communities from Arlington Agricultural Research Station in Wisconsin, United States - UWRJ-L103-311B-2 | ecosystem: Environmental > Terrestrial > Plant litter >... | reverse complement strand
CATTCACATGTCTCTTGTTCTGATTCATGTTCATTTTTCTCTAAGCCTGTGTTAGCTTTTTCGACCTTTGGTTTCCATTTCCCTAAAAACTCGATATTGTTAGTCGCAATGCGGTTTGGTTCTCTTTTTTTAACAGCCAGCACAGCAGTGCTCGCTGTTGCAGCTCCTTCTACCGAGAAGAAGAGAGTCAACAAGTTCCAATGGTTTGGTGTGTAGCATCCTACACAGCAGTTATATTGATTTTCAATCTCATATTTTGATGGCTGACTTGATTTTTCGGTCTATAGGAGTGAACGAGGCCGGAGCAGAGTTCGGAACTGCTATTCCTGGTCTGCTAGGAAAAGACTATACATGGCCTGTAACGCAAGTTCTATCTTGAGTTCTATTCCAAGTAGTTTCTAATACTTCCCTAGGTCCACAATTGACACACTTTCAAGTAAAGGCCTCAATATTTTCCGCATCCCTTTCATGATGGAACGTCTTATCCCGACGCAAATGACCGGCCCCTTAGACACCGCTTACTCCAATTCACTTGTGGAAATCGTCAATTACATCACCAACAATAAAGGTGCATACGCCGTCATTGATCCCCACAACTATGGGCGATACTACGGAAATGTGATCACAGATGCCGCTGGATTCAAGGCCTGGTGGAATACTACTGCTACGCTATTCGCTGGCAACAGCAAAGTAATCTTCGATTGCAACAATGAGCCTCACGATATGGAGAATAGCGTTGTCAAGAACATGATGCAAGGATGCATCGATGGTGTTCGTGCTGCAGGTGCTACCTCGCAATATATTTTCGTAGAAGGCAATTCCTGGTCTGGAGCATGGAGCTGGATATCTTCCGGCAACGGCGATACTCTGAAAGATCTTACTGATCCACAAAACAAAATCATCTACGAGATGCATCAATATCTCGATTCTGATGGATCCGGAACCTCGGAGACTTGTGTTTCTGCTACTGTTGGCAAAGAACGCCTTCAAGCAGCAACTGCATGGCTGAAGGCTAACGGGAAGAAAGGCATCTTGGGAGAATTTGCTGCCGGTGCAAATACGCAGTGTGCCAATGCAGTAACGGATATGCTGTCCTATATGGGAAGCAATTCTGATGTTTGGACTGGTGGTGTAAGTTTGACCTGCCTAGAACTTATGTTTTCGAAATAATTGTTAACTCTCAATAGATGTGGTGGGGAGGTGGACCATGGTGGGGAGACTATTTCTATAGCATGGAGCCTCCTTCTGGGATAGCTTATACCTATTTCTTGCCCAAGATACTATCATATATCTGAGTACTTGAGGCGGAAACATGGTATAGGAAAATTTGGATATTCACTGTAAATATTTAGCCAAGTGACAGGCCAAAGTCGTACATAAGAAATCGATAACCGATATCACCATTTATTTTATAGACAGACAAAGCGAGGGAGATCGCATTGAAAATAGTCGTGAAGCCTAGTGAGTCAAGAAAGTGATGAGTGATCAATATAATGTCAATTTACCTTTTAAGGTTGAGGGAATATTGGAGAGTGAGCAGATGCGTATAATCTAGACATGCAACATGATCAGCAGAGTTCGATTCTACCTTAGGACCCAATAATGACATTGTCAGAAGTCTCACCGATCAGCAACTTAAATAGCGTCAAATAATGCGAGGTAATATACTGTACGTACTAGGAGCGAGCAGCAGTACTTGACTAGCAACAAAAATAAGATTCGATTTAGATCATAAACAATATGAGGGATACAACAACGTTCCATCCGACGTTCACAACTTAGCCTTGACAGCGTTCCGTTCCCAATCAGCGACTCTCTTTCTTCCCTCCTCCTTCCGCTTATCTTCTTCGTTCATCCTCTCGACTACCAATTTATCATCACCAGCTTTATCTCCCAAATATGCGATCGACTCCCGATACATCTCCGCCTTCATGACCCCATAGATGCCCGTCTTTGGCATTTTGACCAAGTTTCTCTCCTCCACAAGCTTCAGCGCCTCATCTAGTCCTCCCAAACCATCAACAATACCCGCTTCTAATGCCTCTTTGCCTCCAAATCGTTTGGCTTCTAGCACCAAGGAGCGGTATGTTTGAGGCGAAACCTTTTGTCGGAAGATGGATGACATTGGCGCTCGTAGACCGACCCCAAAATCTAGTTCATTGATACAGACAAACCCGCGTGTGGGGTTGAAGATTCGGTAATCGTGGTGCATGGCTGCCATTAGGCCGCCGGCGAAAGCGTGGCCATTAATCAAAGCTATGGTTGGCATTGGGTATCTGAACAATTAGAAACATGTTCTCCGTTTAGAGATTAGAATATATGTACGTTACTAGCCGCTTCCAGAGCGCATATAGACTATTGTGAAAGTACCCTTCAGTTGCCATCGCATGCTCTAGGTCGAGCCCATTGCTATAGAATTTTGGAATTCCGCTGGTTGTAATGACTACACCTGGAGGGTAGGAGAATTCGAGGATATCGAGGGCTAGGAGGAAGGTTTGACAGAAGGATGTTCGGAAACGGTTGTCTGGAGGTGAGGTAAAGGTTAAGACGTAAACTTCGGCTGAAGGTGATGTACAAGTAAAGGAGCCGGTAGAAGGGTCACCTTCAGATGAGATTATCGGTAGGGTGAAGAGTGCAGTCGTCATGTTGGTAAGTTAAGGTATACTTTGTGCTAAATTAGAATAACAAATGTTTCGACCGCTGAAGTGTTGTAGTTGTGAAGCTGGAGCTAGCTTCAGCTTGAGCTGGGAGTGTAATCATTTAAACTGGCCTCGGCTCATTGAACATAGCCAAGTTCCGAAGGAGGGGTGTTAGAATGGTCAAAAATGAAGATATTTGAGCTGACCGAAATAGCGAAGATACAGAGTTGTATTTCAGTAACCAAATTAATATATTTTTCACGCTAAGAGACAAGTTCACTCTTTTGTAGTTGCGTGCCGCGTAAGATAATAAGAAAGGCTGTACTTTCACATGTCACTAATTTCAGCCTTGCGAGTGGGGCACAAGGCTTTAGCTGAGAGTGAATTGTGTTGTGTTCTCCCCAAAGAAAACAGCTCAACCAACCATCCTCAACCAAAACCCTCGATAAATTTCAGTATGGCAGACGATGGGAAGAAGAAAAACATAGCATTCTTCCACCCCGATCTTGGGATTGGTGGCGCAGAAAGATTAATCATTGATGCTGCCGTTGGCTTACAGAATCGTGGCCACAAGGTCGTGATATTCACCAGCTACTGCGACCCACAACACTGCTTTGATGAAGCTCGAGATGGTACACGAATGCCTATCCTACATGAAGGAATTTAAGCTAATACATTATCCGCAGGAACTTTGGATGTGCGAGTTCGTGGAAACACCATCTTCCCAGCTTCAGTCTTCTCTCGCTTTGCCATCATATGTGCTATCTTACGTCAATTACATCTGATAATATGGGCATACTTCACATCCGAAATCCAAAGATTCGAGCCTGACGCTTTTGTTGTAGATCAGCTGAGTGCTGGGCTACCATTATTGCGTTGCTTGTATCCTGAAACCAGAATACTATTCTACTGCCACTTTCCAGATCTTCTTCTTGCCCAGGGTCGCGCTTCATTTTTGAAACGCATTTACCGCATACCTTTCGACTTCATCGAACAATGGAGCATGAGCTTTGCAGATGCTATTGCCGTAAACTCCGGTTTTACAAAAGGGGTGGTAGGACAGGTATGGCCCGATTTGGTGAAGAAGAAGAATCTGCAGATCGTGTATCCATGCGTTGACATAAAAGAGAAAGTTCTGCCAGATGATGTGGTAGCGGCTTGGAAGGACTTAGATATCCTGCTCAGCATCAACCGTTTTGAGAAGAAAAAGAACATTGAACTTGCGATCAAAGCATACGCTGGGCTAGGGAAGGATGGTAGGAAAGGCGTCAGACTGGTCCTCGCAGGCGGGTATGACAATCGAGTCCAGGAAAACGTAACCTATCACCAAGAACTCGTCCAACTTGCCGACTCTCTAGGCCTCAAAACCGCAACCACAAAGACAATTGTTACTGCTTTAAATGTACCTGATGATGTTGATGTTTTGTTCCTCTTATCAGTACCCAATGCATTAAAGGAAATGTTACTTAACACCGCCAAACTCCTTATATATACCCCCTCCAACGAGCATTTCGGAATTGTTCCCCTTGAAGCAATGCTAGTTGGTTGTCCGGTCTTAGCAGCCAACACCGGCGGTCCACTTGAGACCGTAGTTGATGGTAAAACCGGTTGGTTATGTTCGCCTGAAGATACCTCAGCCTGGACAGCTGTGATGAATGATGTTCTCCATCAGCTTTCTCCAGCCGAACTACAAGCCATCAGTGAAGCCGGAAAGTCACGAGTAAAATCCGAATTCTCAAATGTAAAGATGGCGGAACGATTAGATGGGATAATCGATCGCATGGCTAAGGTTAGAAGAAGAAGTTATCAGACCATTCAGTATTTTCTGCTAAGTTTGCTGGTGTTGGTCTATGATGTGGCATGGTACTATGCTCAGCTGTGGAAAGATGCAAAGGGCAGACCGGCCACGAGACAGCCTGCTATTGCAATGTGGTTCCTCCCGCCCTTTTTACTGACTACGATGGTAGCAGGCAGCTGGGGGGTTTATTACGTGCTCTATTTTAGCGGATTATTGTAGAAGTCATTGGACCTTTTGTTTGGAAATGTTATTTATACCCGAATATCCTGTTCATAGCTCATAGTTCATAATTCAAAATGGTGCGAAATAGACAAAATTTCATGCAAACGCAATTCCATAAGTGATTACAGTCCGAAACAAAAGAGGGGTGCTGGTGTAAGGTTTTGGATAGGCAGCACCGAGGACAAGAATCCCACCTGACTCCAAAACTTGCACGTTGTGAGCCGTTATTAATCCGTTGGCTGACACGCACTCGCAGTGCGACGATGATAATGAAGAGGTTTTTGTTTCAACGCAGGACACTCATGGCCAGAAATACTACAATTCACAGCAGCGCAAATTAATGAAATTTGTTTCAAGCCATGCCAGCTGTCAGTGTCACTACTACAGTATTCAAATCCTCTGGTATGTTGAACAATGCTGCACAGCTTGAGCTTGGACTGAAGAAGATTCCTGCAGGATTTGAGAGGGTCTCAATTCAGCCTACTGTAGCTTGAGAGGCATTTTCCTCGTATACTTCGTATAGAGTCAGTTGTGTTATGGTGCTTGTGTTATGGGGAGGTTGGGAGGGCCTAGGCACATTAATTAGACTTTCCAGCAATTGGCCATAACTCATGATATTAAAGTATAATTGTAGGAGCGAACGTCTTTAAGTGTCAAAAGGCCTTGCATATCTATCAATGCGACAGCATTAATTCGTGCAGAACTATGCAGGCTGGAAACCATCGGGACCCACTTCCGCGGTGAGAAGATCCGGTGAAGAAAGCGTACCAATATTCTGGCGATGTTTTCACATGAACTTTGTTTAAACTCGCGAACCTCTCTGGCCGACGAAGTGCCGTTTAGGTTCGTTCAAGATTCTCGAGATGGCTGGCTCGTAAGTCCTCCGGGTAAGAAGCAGCCTAGGATCGGAGATCAACATATGCTGCGTACCTCCGTATATCACAGTTATGATATGAAAGGTTAGCAATGAAAAGGAAGAATGAAGTTGAAACGTAGGTGTGGGGAGGGAAAACCGGAGCAACCGATTACCATACCATACTACGTGGAGTAAGTCGCTTGGAGAAAACATCGCCCTCCCAGACCTGATAGATGCGAATGGCCCTGTAGACCTGTGGCTCTGTGGCTCAGCATGATGGATTTCGTAAAGTCAACCTGACCATCGATCTCGACATGAACGTTGCACCCATTCTCCCAGTCACCAGAGTCCATGCACCGGCCTCGACTGGGACTGGCATCTTCACCGTCGCCTCTTTTATGCGCTGACGTTGAACGAACGAGGTAACTCGGAGGTACCAGAACGGAATAAGAGGCGCGTATGCAAGGGCAAGGAACCAAAGTGCCGAGAAAGATGGTCATCTCAACAGACCATTGGGCAAGAAGCGCCAGGAACCAATATCCCCACAACATTTCACCCCTATCCCCTGAGATCGCCCCCCGTCCCTCGTTCGTCCCTTTTTCGGGCTTGTTTCAAACCCATTAAAAGATGTTTCGCATGATCGCCACAAGCCACTTGGGCATGCTGAGTGGTTGGATTTGTTTCCAGCTCCCCGCAAGGATGCGGGCGACAGGGACGAGCCGGAGGTCTACCAGAGGCTGTCGAGCAATCATCGTGGGCCCTTCAGCTGCACTGCAACTCTCTTTTTCTGTGCGGCGCCCAACCGAATGGCATTTGAGCCTGTGCTCGTGAAACTTGGCACAAATCATCTATCGGTTGGTTGGTGATCGGTATCGATTCGGAGCACAGCGGGGGGGAAATGGTGGATGGTGGATGGTGGATGTTGAATAGGAGAGAGAGAGACGCAGGAGGAGAAAAGATGCTTGTCGTGTGTGTCTGTCGTAAGGCAGGGCAGACCACCGCTCGCCTGACTCAGGGGTAGAATTTTAACTTCAACTACAAAGGCGTGGAGTATCCGCCCTTCTACTCTGGTCTTTTTCTAATTCACCCATCCTCTCACCTGCGACGATACCCAGTTCCTGTTCTATTGTCCCTTTGTTGTTCTTGTGCTGGACACAAACAATCACATTCCTTCATTCACAATCACAATTACAATCAACAGTCAATACCCACACTCACTCATTGTTCACTCTATTCGATTGTTCGACACAACACTCATTGTTCTGCTCCAGTTTGAACATCCATTCCAACTGTCTATATTTCTCACCTAAGGAACCTTCTTTTACCAACCACCCAAAACTTACTCGAGACACTCGAAAGCATTCAAAGCTTTCATATATAAAAGCTATCACAAAGCTGCAAACAACTTCTCACGATCATCAACATGCAGAACTACCTCGTTCTTCTCGGCCTCGCTCTGGCTCAGCTTGGCGCAACCCATATGTACCTCCAAGATCCTCCAGCTCTCCGCACCAAAGACAATAAGAATACTCCGGAGGCCAAGATCGACTACACTCCCACAGCTCCCATCTCCGCTGCTCAATTCCCTTGCAAGAACGCTCTCGAGGATCTTGATACTCCTGGTGGCGCTTCTGTCGCAACCTGGGCTCCAGGTTCCTCGCAAAGCTTCACTCCAGGTGGCTCAGCAGTTCACAATGGCGGTAGCTGTCAAGCCTCTCTCAGTTACGATAAAGGTGGCAAGTTCACCGTCATCCAGTCCATCCAAGGAGGTTGTCCTGTTGCAGGACAGAAGGTTCCTTTCACCGTTCCTGCCGATGCACCGACTGGCCCAGCCGTCTTCGCATGGACCTGGGTGAACAACTCTGGTAACCGAGAGTTCTATATGAGCTGCGCATCTGTTACCATTGGAGGCGCAAACTCTAAGATGGTGAAGAAGACCAAGCGCGCAGACGCTGCCTTCTCATCCCGTCCTAGCATCTTCGTCGCTAACCTTGACAATGGATGCAAGACCAAGGAGGGAGTTGATACCATCTTCCCTGACCCAGGACCAGATGTCACCGGCAAGACTGGATCATCGGCTGATACCATCGTTGGAACTTGCGCGGCTGTCAAGGGAAATGGTGGTAGCACTGGCTCAGGAGGCTCAGGCTCAGGCTCAGGAAGCCCAGCAAGCCCCCCGGCAAGCCCCCCGGCAACCTCAGCAGTCACAAAGCCAGCAACATCTGTTCTTCCAGGTGGTGTCTTCGCAACCATTGCTCCATCACCTGCCCAATCACCTGATCCATCATCAGGAGCAGACCCAACCAGTGTAGTCGTACTCCCTAGTGCAACACCTGCGCCTGCTCCAACAGGTTCTGGCGAGGCTTCACCAACCTCTGTTGCCCCATCAACCCCTTCCCCAACTGGCGGCTCAGACTCAGGCTCGACCCCTCCATCACCAGTATCCTCTTCCACACCCGCAGCTCCCAGCAGCGCTCCTTCTACCGGTGGAGCAGGTGCCCAATCCGGAGCTTGCACCACCGAGGGCGATTACAACTGCATTAGTGGCACATCATTCCAACGCTGCGCCTCTGGTACTTGGTCTGTCGCCATGAACGTCGCTGCAGGTACGAAATGCACACCTGGTGTTTCTAATACCCTTGCCATTGACTTCGCCAAGCGCGAGTTTAAACGCAAGAGTATGAGATTTGCTAGGGCAGGATTGGAATAGATGGGCATGTGATGGGCTGTTTCGAGAGATGGTAAAAACGGAGTTTCGATTCTTGATGTATATATTGGCGCATTTGAGGTCTGAATACGACTTTCTTTAAGGGGGTGATGAATGATGAGAGATATGTAGATGGATGGATAGACCCCTAGGTCTTGGAATGAAGTAAATTTCCATGGAACATTATGTGCCTTTTCTATTTGACAAAGTGTGAATTTTTGGCGTGACAATACTATGAATTCGTGATGGTATTGTAGCAGTATTAAACTTCCTTTTCACAACAGCGAAAACACCACATACTTCTGCATTGTCATAAAAGAAGTGATATCTGGTGGTTGAAAATTATCACCCTCTGAAATTTTGTGTTGGTATTAGGTAAGCGTGCTAATCCAGTTATCTAATGAGTAAATTTGTGGTTAGTCAGATTGGGCTGGTCACTGTCACTTGTGGGTTGAAAACAACGAATAACTTGACAAATAATGACAGTATTCGAATCAATGCTTTGATCCTTCAAAATTGTTTACTACCTTCACGCTTATAGCCATTTTTATTCGCTTTTTCTAGCAACGGAGGAGAGGGGTTTCTCGAAAATGAGGCTGTACCTTTCTACTATTCGCTGACAGCAATGTGTAAGAAGCTCTACGTTACAGGTTCCTACTATCGTATTAGTATATAACTTTGGGGACGAATCAGTGAACGACTTATTTTTCAAGACAGTAGCCCGCGGGTAGGCTTAAGATCTTACTAATGGTACAGTGCCTAGAGTATGTCGCAAAGGGACGTATCTTTTTATTAGTTGGATTTCAAAGGAAGCGAGTTCTGCTTCTAGGTTGACGGGAAATCAAATAAAGAGGGGATGATATGAGAAGAAACAATACAAAGAAAGGCTATTTTAAGGCTTCTTTGTCAGCGTCCTTCCTCCTCCTCGGATGGCAATCTGGGATGGCGAAACTCACCAATATATACACAGTAGGGTGGTTCAAAGAAAGAGCAATTGTTGGCGAACAAAGCAATCCTAGATTAGACCAAGATTGTCACCATTTCGTACCAAATTTTTCTCTGGAGACGGCCCTCGTACTTGTATCCCCAGTGACGAAGATTATGATCGATCCAGTATCTGACTATGTCTTTTCGATTTCGTTTCTTGCCAAACCTACTCATTGAAAAACTACCGTTAAGCAATTTCAGGATAAATAAATATGTATATTACATCAAAATATTACTATTCTAGACAGTAGAACGAAAGGCATGAAGTATTCAAGCAAAAAAACAGAGGAATGGACGCAATTCGACTTTTTGTAGACTTCCGCTGTCATACTACTAGCTGCATAAGATCATTACCCCATATTTTCTCGCTTAAGCCCCCTATACCACGTGACGGGAAATCACGAAGCTACAACATAAATGACAGGTAAGCAATTGGAGCGCCATCATACGTGCATATTCCCTCAACTCAGAATTAACAAGCGCGGCAATACCGTGCAAAGGGATAATCATAGGATACGACATCAAATCCGAACACATATATGACATGTAAGACCGAATTTAATAAAGCTAGGCGAAATTAATTCTAGGGGGGAGACAGAGCAAGAGAAGCCTGAACTCGATACACATTAACAAGAGGAGTTATTGAGACTTTTAGAGGTGTGAATACAAGCATGGTAAGTTTAATTGGATTCTATAGTGATTGAAAGGAGAGACCGGCCTGTTTTAGACCGAATCTACCTAAGCTTCATGCCTTAACAGCGGAAACTTGCCGGATTTCAAGTTCCGGAAGTTATTGTTGATAATCCCTTCCCTTGCATTTGTCAAGATCATCCATCAGCTTGTACAGCGCCGGGTTGATAATATACTCCCTCTCGCTACGGTCAAAGTTGCCATTTTGGTGATTCCAAAAGAAATCGGCTCCCTTCACATTATCCCATCCCAACGAGGCTCAACCTCCAAGTCACTAGTTGTAAATATCAAATTTGATGAAGTTTCGACTATGGTCTATAATACCCTTGGTTGGTTAAATCACCGGTACTGTAGTTTTCGTAGTTGCCAGAAAAGGTTCGGAGATAAAAGAGAATGGAATAGTAAAACCTACCAGTAGCATCACCTCAGCCAATGCAGCGGTGATGTCCCTCTCAGACCAAAACAGTGTCGGGGTCAGCAAAATATGCGCAATAGCTGCTGCTGTAACGTGAGTGAACCTGTCCGGGTTAGGGCGTTGATTGTTGGGCACACCAACGAATTCTTCCCATTGATCTTGGGTAATATATAATTCATCACGCATAGGTTCAAATAGCTTCAGGAAAGCAGAATATTCCAATTATCCAAGGGGCCACAGTATTCTGTTAACAACATGCAGATGGAAATTCCAAGAGTTCATTGACAGGAAAATCGACAGTGCTGCGAGACGCATCTCCCCGTTCCTTGCAAAGCATAATAAGAACAATTGTTATATTTCGTGCGACTTTTAAAATATAACAAGAACTTTGGTGTTTCTAAAGAACTTAACGCAGCTTTTGCAGAGAGAGGGAGAAGACTTGATTTGGAAAAGCCAGATGTTAACAGCTACTGTGACTATTGACGGTGTTGTAAATATTGTCAACAACGCAGGGGTATTTGAATAGTTTTGCAAGCTTCAATAAGATTCTGTTGTTCTGTTGTATTATTGCCACTAGTTGTCACTATGTTTTTCAATGTTGGGTCAAAATGGATGGGTACGCTGTGCTGGTATGGAGAACAGAAATCCACAATAATTTTAGCCTTATAGTTCACGAAGCTCCTCAACTTCCTGAACATCTCTGTAATACACAGCCCCATACTCCCTCATCACCAGCACCCTCTCCTCCATATTGGCTGCCATCCTTAACCTCCCAAAATCCCGCGGTACCTCCATTTCACTTGCATACCGCAATACCCACACGCCCCCATCCGCTGGCCACCCAAAAACCGTAATTCTGGACTCTTCCGCCGTCTTATCTCTCATTCCTATTACGGCATGTCCCCAATCATCCTCGCTCTCCCACCAAGTTGCACCCACGCGCCGCATCAGCGTGCAGAACTGGTCCTCTTCGACAGCGTCAGAAGACCGATGAGAGGGGTGGAGGCGGTTTAGGGACAGGAATAGCATGTCAACCATGTCTGCTTCTTTGACGAGTACACCGCCGCTGGACGGGTAGCCATAGACAATGCAGCCGATAGTACCAAATTCGGTACGCTTGTTAGTCGAAGGTAGAGGGGTCATAGGGCAGGAGCCTTGTGGTCTGTCACCCATTGCTTGTAGCTGGTATGACGGAGAATAAGAAGCAAAGGCCGTAGCTGTGAGAGAAAGGATCCAAATACTGTATGTTTAGCGGTTAATAGAAGCGATACTGGAGAGCTGATTGCATACAGAGAACATAAAATGACCATATGAGCAATTTCTTGAGAGGGTTTGGGTGAGATTTCGGCTTTCCCGCAGGTATGAATGGTATTTTAGAACCAAATTGATGCGGGGACGGGGGACGAGCAAAGATTCTTGGTCGTGGATATAGGTGATTATAACTTCAGACAGTGTATCTTGAAAGAAATTATAAATATGAAGATAAACCCAATTGAAAATGGTATCACCTGCTTAATTTTGATAGTCGATAGTCGATAGTCAATAGATATTCCTGATACATCTCTGTGGTATTTGGACACAAAGGAGGGTCGCACTGCAGGCACTAGCCTTCTCTAAGCGAGAACGGATGACGGATTTCGCCCCGAGCTCTCTCTCTCAAAGTTGACCACATTAGGTCTCTTATCAAAGCAAGTTATTTATAGTTTGTTTGATTCGCTATCTTTGGATTGTTCGCAATGCAATTGATAGGCCAAGTTAGGTTTAGAATTAGGAGGCTCTGCGCTGACTTGAAAACTGATACAAAGGCGCAGGATATTTATCTTGGAATGCCGAATGATGATTTGGTGTTAATTCTATTTGAACACGATCCTGCTGATACTGGCTATGGCACTGCACAAATCCTTCAATATGTTCCTTCTTGAAAATAACATCATATTGATGGGTTTATACATAGAAAGCTTTGTTGGTATAATTTATTTGAATATAAATTGTTCCCCTCCAGTGTTGATATTTCCGCTATATTCTCCCTTTGACCATATAGCAAGTTACCTCCGACACCAAAATGATTCTACTTTCAACTTTTATAACATTATTTGTGATATTTCAATGTCAATACGTTCAATCTGCCAATAGCTTGTCAGCAACTACCACTACGGCATTACCATCTGACGACTCTGGTGACGAACCTCCTTATTATCTCACTCCTACAGGCACTGATATACCACCGGGGCCCACTGGCAATGCAAATACTCAAAATAAGGTCGGAACCCACCTTTACGGTTATACCGATTGCAAAAAGATTTTTGGAGGTGGGGCAAAAGGAAAAATTGATGGCGCCTATTATGATGCATGGGTGATATCTAACACAGCGGGAGTGGCATCAAATATTGACTGGAATAACGCAGCTGCACTTGAGTTCCTAGGTGCTCCTGGACTTAACAAAGACAAACAACCTCAGATCCAAGCCGTACTTGCGAATGTAGGAACCGTTATCTACAGTAACAAGAACCTCGTTTACACGCACGCTCTCAAGGTTCGATGCGACGACCCTTTGAAAAAGTGCCAAAACAAGCCAGACGATGACAAATGCCAACCGAAGTAAATATCCCGGCTTCTTCTTTCTGTTAATTGTTTACATTTTATAGGCCACCAGAAGATGACGCTAAACCTTCCCCTACCCCGATAGCGTATGCTACCAACTCGGATCCAAAAGATACCGGATATCCAATGATCAATTTCTGCCAATCATTCTTTGATCGAAGAAGTTTAGCTGATGCTATCACTTACGGTAAATCATTAAAGAGCCCTAACAATCTCCGGCTATCAAATTACGACAACCGAGCACAGTCTTTCTACGTATGTGCACGCCGCCCAGGAAACTCTTCCTTCCATTAACTGACGAGACAACAGCACGAGTTGTTACACTTAGATCTGGCTGCCGACTCCCCAAGGCCTAATCCACGTATTACCGATCTTCAAATAGATATAAAAATTGGCAATTTAGGAAGAACACTAACAGAGACGGCATATGGACCACTATTGACCAAGATACTGGCTCGCTGGCAGGGAAGCTCGGTCCCAGGAGCTGGGAGCACCGGCTACTATGTCCAGCGGAATGCGGACAACCTTGCTTACTATGCTCTAGCAAAATATGTCACGTCTAAGATAGGTAACATATATCCTCACCTCCCCGTTGTCACATACGAGCTGTCCGGCCCTCCCTATCCACCTCCACCCAACTCGGTTGCCGAATTTGTCACCGAAGGAAATAATTTCTTTCTTAACACCACCTATGATGTCAAGGATTTCCAGAATGCATGGAGTCTCAGTCTCGAAGGGGATTACCCAGGTTGTTCTGATAATGCAAACCCAGACTCTGTCACTACGGCTGATCCAGCAATCACCATCAATGGATTCGCTCCGGCGTCAGCCTACCCTGATTCATACAATAGACAAGTTTCCTCCTGGTTGTCTGATTTGAAGTCCTCTTCTAGCCCAACTCCATCAGCTTCTGCTATCCCAACCTCCTCACCGAAATGCGACATGAATACAGTGAGCGACATTCCATATAACGTCTTCAGTGGGACTACAGGAAATGTGTTTAGCACTTTCTGCGACCAAATTTCCAAAGCTCAGAAGACTAAGTTGACATGGAACGTTGATTCTTCTGGCAAGCAAAAACCAGCAGTCCGTCGCCGGTATCACAAAAGGACACCCCCCTCGAACCGGGATAGTTACAAAATGTACAATATTGAACTTGATTGGATTCCTACTGATGGTATTGGAACCTGCAACTCCAAATGCAATGATGCTTATAAACGTATTGCATTGTCATCCTGTGGACACACGGGTGGCCAACAAAATGTAAGCCATATCTTACCTTATGATATTTTGCTTTAGAGTTGAGTTACATTCTATAAAAGAGTTCATGCTGATTCATATAAATTTGTAGCATATGGCAACTAGTGGGAGTGTCGATGTTGGTTGCGGAACCTATTCATACAAAATAAAGGGACCTGATGTGCCAGCTCCAACAGGACCCAAACAAGAGCCAAACTACCTGAAACCAAACCCAACCCAGAACACATTAACATAATGCAAAAGCCATGAGCCATCTCTATTGTGGACAAAAACAATAATGGGAATGGTTTCTATCTAGAAGGCCCCACCCCCTCATATGTATGAAGCAATAAGAAGACTTTTTGGGAGTGAGAAAAAGGGAAGCTAGCCAGTTTCGGGATATACTTATGGACGAAAACGGGAACGATAACCGTGGTGGCATAGGCTGTTTGTCAAGATTGAGGGCTCTGAGCTTGGAAATACCAGACTTCGACACTCAATTATAAACAAGCTTTGGAGCTGCTTGATAGATATCCAAAGGTTTTATCAGTGTAACTAAAAGAAGGACTTGGGGATAGCTTTTTGCATGGCTAAGGAGATGGCAGAAAAAGTTAGGATTAACTGCAGGGGAATAACCCATTACAGAAACGGGTGGCACTGAGACTGTGAAATGATATGACCATATTTCAAATTGATTCTGAATTATAGTTATCAAAACAATGACACTGTGAGATTTTTACGGGAGTCTAGTCAGTTATTGCTTGATAAAGATATTGTAATTAAGGACATGGTTCCCAATATAATGATGGTCTCTCCCAAAGGTGTTTTGGATTATCATATTTCAGTATTACGTTTATGAAGTTGTCTTGCGTTGTAGAGTGTGGTCTTTGACGGTGATAAGTGTCATTCATATTGGGAATATCATGTTGCCGTGTGGAGGATGTCTTCAAAGAGAGCAACCACCAAGACATACTCCAGGATCACGATAAAAAGAGGAAAGAATAGAGCCAAAATAACACAAGCCAAATCACCAGGAAGCAAAGCCAAGCGGTTAAGGTACCTACAGTTATCGAATAGTCAGAAAAATCTCCTTCCCGAGTAAATACGTAGGAAGGGTACAAGATGAAGATGTAACATTGAATAACGCACAGGCATAAGATATCATGATATGACGACTTCACAATGCAAAGATACATAAATTAAGTAGTATGACGAGTTCATTAAAGTTGTTAAATAAATAACCATTACTTGTCTGAACTCTTCTGATACTACACTGCCTTTACATTGAAGTCCACGGAAACCCCAACATCTAGATCCTCTTCCGTAACACCGCAAATTATTTATTCTGAGCCACTTTAGCATTTGATATACCACAAAAGCTAATATATCAGAGTTAAACTTCAGTAACCCTCAGTCCTAACGACCAGAGCTTTCACCATACTTAGTAGCCCTTCATGGGGAAAAGTATTACCCGAAGCCTCCTGGCCGAGGATTCGGAAACCGATTCCCGGCTTGCCATATATTTCAATCATCTATGTTTATAACAGACTAAAAGATTGCCCACTAACATTTAATAAAAGAAAATAACAAGCTACTAGAATAGAGTATGCCGTGGTGGTCCCATGATAATCGAGAGGACACTGTTGTGCTGCTGGTTACTTCAAGATCCAGCATCCGCTTTTGCAGTACGCACGCTAAAAAGTGGCAGCACCACTTCTCCAATCTTGGTTCCCTACCCCAGACTGTGTTCATAGCACCACCGCACTACCCAATCTTTCCAGCTACCAGCACAGTTCTCCTGTTTTAAAATAATAATACCAAAAGCCCCCCTTTGTGACTTGCAGTCCAGTAATCTTCACTATCATCTGACTCCCCCCCTTTTTCTTTTCCCTAACCGAAACTCCTAAGCGAAGATTCAACACAGATCTAGCTCACAAAAGTCGGTATGACTACAGGTTTTTAAGCTTGAGGTGCAAGATCGCATGAAACTCAAGGAAAATCTAGTAGATCATCTGTGCATTTCAGTGTAGCGGTCAACTCTATCTCAGCCCTATCGTGGGTCGCACACCATCTGATTACCCTGTACACCCCAAGCAATATCGCCGGTCGACCCTGCATATTCACACGCATTCGGGTTTTCTTGAAGGCTCAAATAATAAATAACAAATAATATGATTAAAAGGTCAAATAAATAAAATAAAATAAAAATAACAAGGGATATTCCCAATGACTCAGTTCAGGTGCTGCAAGTCAGGCATGGATTGATTGTAGTCGGTCAGACAAAGCAACGTCCTCGCAGTACCGAGAAGGTTAAGCTTTTTGCAAATCCCCTATTCTTACCTGCAATTCCAACGAGCTGAATCCGAGCAGATCAATGACCTTCCAAAAATGCAAAATGTCCGAAGCACAGCACAGCCCTTCCATACTGCTGAGAGCTAACCTACCGGTGGTATGAGTCTGACATCTCTTGCGCAACCCTCAACTCAACGTGTGCCCCTTACATCCCCATTTTTACGATGGGGTTGGCTGGGGATGGGGCACCGTGCCATTCAGGCTAAATGTTATCTTTGGAAAGCTCGTCGTGTGGTCCACTGGATGGCTGCGACCCAATGATGACACCCTTTGTGGTATTTGACCAAAATAGGTACCGTTGCTTTCTGACGCCGGGCGTATAATTTTAGGTAAGACCTGATTAGGGCGGGCACAGTAAGGGAGCAAAATAGACTTTGCCTGAAAAAGTATTTGCAATGATTTGTGTCGCTTGCGGTGGAGATCGTGTATTTGACGGTGTGCAAAATAAGTATTTTCTTTTACTGGAGCAGGTGGATAGGAGTTGCATGAGAAGTCTAGACTTTGCAAGTTTCGTCGAAGAAAAGGTGGAAAAGGGAGGAAAAGAGGAGACTTTAGATGGAGCCACGAGAATTTTGAGGAAGGTGAATTGTGAAAAAAGAGGAGATGGCTGGCTGGCTGGGAGGGGATAAGGGTTCATTCATTCAATTCAGCCTTGCATGTGCAATCAATGACCAGCGGTGGACACATACATACCTACATAGCCTTGCTTGGTTCACCATGTTACATAAACGTAGGAGAAAATTCAGATTGGTATAGTGTCTTCTTTTTTGACTCCATTATTATTTTTGATAGTCCCTTATCTAAAATAATAATTAATAATACCCCGTATTAAATATAGAGCCCAGAAGTAAAGAAAAAGCTTTTGCAAAATGGGGGCCCAAAGAGGAAAAGGACCAGTAAGACATGCTGTGTAGTCAGCAGAGCAACTCTAAGGTTAGCACAGTAAAGTTATTGTAGTATGTATAGTAGTATTAGTATTAGTATTAGTATTAGTATATTTGTAAGTAATTGGGAGGATGAAGCACACACCACCCACCAACAGTACGTACTGTACCGATAGTTCTAGGCGCCGTTATCAACAAACTTCAAAACTCCACCAATGGGTCAAGGCACCTCACCGCCGTTATGCGTGCACAACACACTGTTTTAGGTGGTTTGCTCCCACGTACCCTATTGGGACTTTTATGCACGCGCGCACAATCTTTCGGGCCTCCTGATACCAAATAGATCTACCGGTACTGGACGCATTCGTCCCAACGAACGCACCTTTGACTTCGTTTGTTGATGAATGACAAGCGCGCAAGTGATGGTTTGATATTCAGGGCACATGTATGTACCGTCAGGTATTCTCGAGCCCTCTTCCCTGCGGATGGATATGTACTGGTAGGAATGAACAATGCAATAGCACTAGCACTAAAATGTTAACATGCCTGATATATGCCTTTTCGTCAGTAAAGTATTTGCGTTGTCAAACATACTTCCCAAAGTAACCTCATCCTCATCCTCACGCTCACCGTCGCCCTCCATCCTTTGCTGCTTCCTATCCCCAACCAAAAGTCAACATGTGCTGTAATGATTCGTCCAGTCGCTGAAGGAGGCAACACAGTCATACCCCCACGATCTGACCTCCATCCCAACCATCCGGGGAATATCCGCGGCCCAGCCGCTCCTGCAACGGCGATTGATTTGTTTGAAGATCTCTTCTGATCGTAAGATATACAGTACATTAAATTGATATACGTTGGATTGCGGCACGATGGACAGATGACCTGCACCCCGGGGAAGGCGCGGACCGACACGGGCTTACGAGTAGTTCGTGCTCACTTACACCTTGCTTGTCGGATATTGGTCGGATAATCCGCACGGGGACGGGGACGGGGAAGGAGGGGATGAGGAGAAGGAGGTGTAAGCATCTACTAATCCGACACCATAAACAAGACAAAGTGAGATAGGAGTAGTGTTGTTGCTCATGCTGACCACCTCTTTGGACTTTTGGCAACCGTCAAAACAAGGGGAAAAGTTGACGAAAAGTCTCCTTACAGGATGCCAGTGAGACAGCCAGCAATCGACGGTTCAAGCATCATCATGATTGGCAAACAATTTCCTTGAGGATTTGATGACAATTAACTCAGTTCCTGTTTCTGGGTCTCGTATGTTGTGCAACGTCAAAGATGGCTATCGTGCTAATGGGTGATTGTCGTCGCTGATGTTGTTCACCTTTTGTTGCTCGTAAGAAATCATTGAGAATATCATCGTGAGCAGTGAAACTCCGGCGTCATCTTCATAAGCATCGTGCCACCCACCTCCTGGCTGCTTGCGCAAGGAGAACACCGAGTATGGCACACTCTAAGAGGTGTGTAGAAACCCTCTGATGCGGTGAGATGTTGCCGGCAACTGCAACCTTCCACTCCAGACTCGTTATCCCCCTACTTTTTCGTATTTTGTTTTGGAATATATGGGTGGTGGAGAGAAGAAAGTGAAGGTCAAAAGCCGATGTATATAGCTCCACCCCCACAACGCCAGTGTGGTAATACCATCCCAATATCCCAGGATCTCACTTCGCACAACTAAAAAAGCTGTCCTCAACAAATGGGTGCAGGTGCAATAAGGCATGTGAGTAGCCATGTATATGGAAAGCTTTGTAGCTACCCGACGGACGTAGCGTTTCGTGGGGGGAATGCGTCACCTTTTGCTCCCACGAAGGAGGTTGTTTGGTGTTTAGGTGTGAGGTGAGAGAGGATTAGGTGATAACGGGTATCAGGTACGGAGATACACGTAACTCGTATAATAAACCGTAAAGCTGTCCGGTGCTGACGCCATGGGAGGTACAACGCATATCGTGCCTATGCAGCTTCATAGAGTTTAAAAAAAAGTTGATAGCACACGTGTGTGGCCGAGACACCTATTCCCCTAAGGAAGGGTGTGAACATGACCTCTTAACCCCCCAAACTTTTCCTAGTGAAGCTCGTGGAACAATGGAATTCAGGCCAACCGGATTCTCTCCCCGGCATTTTGACCAGATCGTGACATTGCGCCTCGTTCTGCAAATTGTGTACTTCCCCTCCTCATTGTGGAAGCACGGGACCCCACCTCCACGACCTTTTCACGATGTACTGCAATGCGGTTGGCGGCTAGCAGATTTCTGTATAACCTTTGGCTTCGTGAATGTGAATGAGTGGACCCGGGTTGGGAATTGACCATGGAAGGAATTGAGGTAGGACAAAGGCAACAGGACCTGGACTTTTAATTAGATTCATCACAATGGCAGATATCACGCACGCTTTTCACAGTATCACAGCATGTAAGACTATTAAGCACATGAACATTTTGATTTTAGTTCAGCTTTTCGCTGTCTCCTGAAGTTATTCTAGCAGCCTTTTCTGCAGGCTCTGCTCATCTAATAACCCTCGTATCGTAGCACAATCATTGTACAAAGTATTCGCCACTGCTAATCAGGATGGAAAAATCCCCATGGTATCATCCGCATGGCAATTGCCAGGTATCAAAAGTAATTCAAAAGAAAAGATCGCTTCTTTTCCGAGCCAGGCCTGTCCTCCCCGCCATCCTTGTGCTCTGACAAAGAACATGGGAACCAGGGAGCAGACCAGAAACGCCATTATGAATAAGCCGTCCCTCGCAACGCAATGATTTGAAAGAAGTAAAAAAAAATGATAGAAAAATCAACGCTAATACCAAAATGCTGGAGTAAGCAGTAGACATTAATCCATGCGTGAGAACCGTTCGTTGTACACTTGGGATCTATGCCAAGAATATCAAACGAGGAATGTTGAAGGCTGTGAAGCCGGTTGTAAGGCTACATTGTACTTCTCCCACGGATGTTCGAATGTACAAGCCAAAACGTATATATATGTGCAAAATATGCAAGATCCTCGATGCGCAATCCCAGCCCGTTTAGGAATTACATTATGCGTCTTACTCGAGGAATGGTGTTGGTACAATTTACCATCCTTTGGAGTGGTATTCGCCTAAGCCCTGACTGAAGTATTGATTCCAGCTTGCGTTACTGGCCTCGGCAGGTTCTTTGCCTAGGTGGAGTTTCTCGGGGTACTGCTTCAGATTTGCGACGTCATGTGCGGTGTGTCTTCGTTTGAGAACCGCATTTGCGGTTTGTGACTTCTGCTGGCGTTCCCAGAGGAGGTGCTGGCGAAGACTGACGGTCAATTCCGTGGAAAGCATGTTCCGGCGGGTGGTTCTGGGCGAAAGAGCAAGTTGATGCCCTGTTGTGTTGGTAGTGGTCATAATTATAGGTTGTGCCCCTGTGCGCGTGCCTTCGGGAATCGGTTTGAGACCTCTTTTCATTGTCAATGGTGCCTCATCTGATTCTGTTGATGGTGCCAATGACAGGCTATTTGGAGAGGTATTCCGAGAGCGTTGTAAAGCAGATGTAGATCGTGATCCTTGGGCAGCCTGTGAAATCATACCAAGATTGCGCTCGCTTTGATGCAATGCTACAGTAAGCAATGACCGGCGTGAGGGAAGTTGTGGTCTAGAGTCAACACGTTGGAAGAACGAGTTCTCGTCAATGCTAACATTGCCGCTGTCTTCTATCGAGTCTTCCCAGTCCGAGGAATCATCGTCATCATCAATGGCACTCTCGTCGATATCGTCCTCATCATCAGTCTCGAATACATCGTCGTCAAAGGGTTCTTCCCGGATGGTTCTAGTAGCAACCTCTTCTTGGAACGATGTTTGTTTCTTTGCAGGCCTGACTGTTGACATAGCGTTATGGTCAGAGTATCTCGAAGGTAGAGAGTTCTCGTCTTCGTTCGATGAGCAGCCCCCGAATTCGAAAATGCCCTTCTTCTTTTGCTGGACTAGCGGTGGTCGACTCTCTATTGAATTCTGTCTATCGCTCATAG
>Ga0247734_1001094_pt1 | contig 21404 bp, 6 predicted proteins | sample UWRJL103311B2_FD_180933 | JGI IMG/M metagenome (GOLD analysis project Ga0247734, IMG submission 180933) | Plant litter microbial communities from Arlington Agricultural Research Station in Wisconsin, United States - UWRJ-L103-311B-2 | ecosystem: Environmental > Terrestrial > Plant litter >... | reverse complement strand
GCAGATGGTACTACAGGAGCCTGAACCTGAGAAGAGTTGTTTGATTGTTGTTTCAAAATCGAGCCGTAGGCAAGACAAGAAGAAAATCCAAGAGCAGAAGCTCTTCCACCACGAGCCGAAGCTCCACCACCGCGACCTCCACGAGGACCTCCTCGTCCGCCGCCGCCGTCACCACGAGACGTGCTAGTATCTTCCTCTACACGGCGTTTGCCGCCAGAGAAGTTGGAGTCACCTTGGTGATCCATATGTTTTTTTTTCAACTCTTAGCCGTTGGCCAAGAAAGAAGAGAGAAACCCGAAGGTATAGGATGGCTCGAGGCCAAACAAAATGGTGGCCTTGGGCGCAGAAAAAGTAGAAAAGTTTGTCGTCAATATGGGAATATGATTCCCTATAAAGAGTTAGTATATCAAAAGAACCACTATTCTCAAAGCGTGTGCATTGTTGGGTCCTTACCGTTTTTATAAAGATCGTTGAAGAGAAAGAGAGAGGAGGAGGAGAAGTAGCTTTTGATCAAGTCAACGTGCGCTGCCTGGGGGACTAGCGTGGTACGCTAGCGCGTAAACCCACGGCTTCGCGTTCACAAAAAAGTTTTCTATCATGTCGATAGCCTTTTTATTATGGTGTGACAGAAAGGTAAACATAGGAATCTCCTAATTACAAGAAGAATAGTATTTAAGCATGTGAAATGGATAAATGTTTGATATTGAAGCTTAGTAGTTGTTCTAAAGGCACTAGACCTGCGAAGTCTCAAGTTGTGTTCTTCTTTTCTGCTTGACGATCTCCTTCCTATTGGAAAGGTCCTCATATGAACAAGGAATTTGACATGTATTCTGACAAAATTGTTTCATATCAATAAGCAAGGGTTTCTTCTTTGACTCATGATGTTGTACAAAGGGATACTTAGGGTTAATGGAGAAGTTCACATCGGTAATCACACGATAGAACTACTAAGAGAGGCTTTTGAATTTATGAAATTGGCATTTGATTATTATAGACTATTTACATGCTCCTTTGCAGATTCGCCATCCTTTGTACAGGGAGTTGCAGTCTTTAGCCAAAGGTAACACAACAATCATCTACAATTTGAGTGTTTGCTTTAGGCTTAGACCTCAATAAACTCAATTAAAAACTTTGTTTTGTTTGCCTTCGTCTTATAATTCAAAAACAAAATGTGCTATTCCAGAGTGGCTTCTTTAGAAAGCGAAGAATTTCTATTCCAGTTCTCACCAACTGCAGCTGGAGGGGTTAAGTCTGACCCTACGAGATGGCGTATATATAACAAGTTCACCCATCCTAATCGGAGCGGTTACTTCTATGCCATAACCTACTGAAATGAGGATGAGTTCGACATCACGCGCGATGAGATTCATTTGTTATCGGAACCCGAAGCTCGTCAGAAAGACTCGTCGAGTATAGATGCTTGGGAACATCAGTTCGGCATTGACTGGACCAGCATATTTGGAGCCACCGGGAATCTATGGGATGCGACCAAGAAGCGCCATTTTGAACAGACTCCAACTCGAGTCACTCCAAGTACTAAGCAGCCCAGAACCAAGCATTCCATTTCCAGTGGGAAGATGCCACAGTTTAACGTAGCTCCAAAATTCAACTTTGGTGGCACGGTGCCCCCCCCGTCAGCCCCCTTCCCTTAAAGACTCGTGTCCAACTGCATCTGGGAAGGCTGTCACGCAAATAAACCCGGTGGCACTTCTATCAGATCAGATAGAGAATGACGAAGAAGCGTTAACCGGCAGTGCAGATTTAGCTAAGGACCAAAACCTAGATGTTGCAACCATTATAGATTCCGTTTCGGGCATGTCAATCAAAGATACAACTCCCAATGATGACGCAGATTTAACTAGGCAATATCTAGCACGAATGAAAATGCTTGAGGATATAACTCGGAACGGGTTAGGCAGTAAGCATCGCGCTGCCCTTACTACGCCATTTGTTCTCGAAGAAACTATAAGTAAGAATGCCGAGGCGTTGGAGAAGGCTTACGGTCACAGCCTCAGCGATCTGGCTCTCACGGCACTTGACTTGGAAGGTATGCCTTGCGATAACTGGGTGTTGTCAAGGAAGCAACAGTCGGTGCATGAGTTTGTATTGTTCCTAGTTGACATGGTCACCATGCTGGCGGGAATTCCCAACATCATTTTGAAACATCTCGTGCTTGGGGATATACCGAAGGAAGGAAAGACCAACCGGGAGTTAAGAAACAAGTTGAATGACCTGCTCCTTCACCGGTCCGACGATGGACTTCCATGTATTTACATCCAGTACTTGACTGACAGTGCAGGTGAGTCTCCAACCGCTGCCACACTGATATCGATCTATATGACGTGGAGCTTTATATCAGAGGCTATGGAAACCCAGCTGACAGTGACTCGTATAAGTTCGCAATGAACGTTGACTCCACGGCCCGACGAGATCAAGGAAAGTGGAAATACATCACAAAGCCAGAGCAGATCAATGTGACATGAAGGTGGGTGACGGCGACACGAACACGAATCCAGCATTACCCACCCAATGTTCCCCTCCAGAGGCCGCTGTCAGAGATTGGATGGGCCAAGAATCTCCAGGAAAAAGACTGACCCAGCACGCAAAGCATCAGAGTTCAAATTACTTGATGAACTTGACAGAGTCCATTTGCAGAGCCAAATACAAGGACTACTGGATCCGACAATATGGGATTTTCCGGATATTCGAGATTGAACATGCAATGCTTGGCGATATTTTGTGTTCGAGGATTGCCCAGGCTTACACATCTTATGGCGTTGGCTTCTTCTCATCATTCCGCTGGGATCAGGACTCCAGGTGCTTACAAACTTGGAGAAGATGTGTATCGGAACTACAGAATTGAGACCTACGACAGTCCCGAATGGCAGCAGAACATGAAAGAAGCGGCAGTCCATTTCGATTATTTGCGTGAAAAGTTAAAAAATAGCCGCGAGATGGAATTGGAGTATTCTATGGAACTGGGAGATCGTATAGGAGAAATCTTCTCTATCATGAAGCAGATAAATGAATTAACTCTAAGATCGGGCGGACTCGCATCGACCGTTGACGATGAAGCAAGCACTTTAGCGGAAGTGGTGGTCAAGAAGATCCCCGATGAGCAAAGCTAAACTATAGATACTACCAAGAAGAAAACCCTCCAGCAATCCGAAGCAGAGAAATCAGTACAGACAGAAATACCATCGTCACAAGAATTACATGAACCGCCTAGCAGCATGGTCCAGCTACCCGCAGCTCATCGCCTTTCATACCTGAGACGCAACAATTAGAAGCTCAGATACAGGAAGAAATACCATCGTCACAAGAATTATACGAACCGCCTAGCAGCATGGTCTAGCTGCCGATCTTGGATGCTCAGAAAGCTACGCGCAGCTCATCGCCTTTCGTACCTGAGACGTAGCAATTGGAAGCTCATCCACAACAAGAAATGGAGGAATCGGTACAGGGCCAGAAATACCATCGTCACAAAAATTATATTAACCGCCTAGCAGCATAGGCTAGCTGCCGATCTTGGATGCTCACAGAAAGCTACCCGCAGCTCATCACCTTTCGTACCTGAGGCGCAGCAATTAGGAGCTCAGGCACCAGAAATACGACCCAGCAGCATGGTCTATGATTGCGAATCGTGTTACCTTTGGCGAAAGACTGCAACTCCCTGTGAAAAGGATGGCGAATCTGCAAAGGAGCATGTAAATTGTTTATGATAATCAAATACCAATTTCATAAATTCAAAAGCCTCTCTCGGTAGTTCTATCGTGTGATTACTAGTGTAAACTTCTCTATCAAACCCTAAATATCCCTCTTGTATAATATCGCGTGTTGAAGAAGATTATACACGATCTTTTCGAAACAGACTAGAGGTAATATTCTCATATCTAATTACTGCGTCACAACTGCAATACTCAACTCGCTTAATGACAACAATATCCTATTCACAGGACTAAGACTATCTCCCATCATCATGTCGCCAGAAGATAAAAACTCCTGTGAAATACATACCTGATTTCCTTACTACCGTATTACCCATTATACAAAGGGAAATTACATTGATGGCACAAATGTCAGCGTTAGCTTCTGACATGAATATTGTAGCTTCCACGCCGCTCCTCAATAAATACTTACCCAATGAGAGACAAACTTCAGTCAAAATGGGTCATATTATACAGGAAGATGTATCAAGGCAAACACGTTAATCCAATTCTCAAATAAAGGCTGCTACACTTTTAGACCTCTAGAGATTCTCATGCTTACCTCCTCAACACGCCCCCGATCGAAGCCACCAGAAGGCAGAGGTCTCATGCACGTGAGGTCGCGATTTTACACTAGGACCGCGCTAGTCCTCGACGCAGCGCACGTCGACTTTGTCAAGACTCCTCCTCTTCTTTCTTTCTTCTCTTCAAGCATCTTGCAGACAACGGTAAGCCCCCCAAAATCACCCACGTTAGCGATCGTCCATCGTCTTGTATGCTAACGCTATATAGGGAATCATATTCCCATATTGACCGCAAACTCTCCGACTTCTAGGCCCTAGGCTATTATTTTGTTTGGCTTCGGCCGTCACACACAACCCCTCTCCTCCATTAAAACACATCAGTTTATCTTCTCGCCTCTGGCCCGAAGTAAAAAAGAAAACTCAAAAAATGAATCCTCAAGATTCTAACAACTCAGGGCGCGCAAAGCGTAAGAGGGAAGATGACCCCGGTGACCCTCGTGGAACCCCACGAAACAGAGGGAACTTCGGTTCTCGCGGTGACAGCCGTGGGCGTAGAAGCAGCAGTCATCGAGGACGTGCTGGACGTGGTGGAGCTTCGGCTCATCAATATTCAGGTATCTCCTTTGGAGTGTCTAAAGAATCCAAAACTCCTTTCTTCGGAAACAACAGCACCAATGCTCCTACACAGGCTCCTGTGGCAGCCCCTGAAAGCTATCTTGCCATGATGGGTAATGTGGTTCCAACTTGCTTGAACACTCAGTCGGATACAGAGACCCAGCCGGATACCAGCCATGCCCAAGCCGCAGGATCTTCCTCTGGAGTCTTTGCTCAAGCTCGTAAGAATTTCGAAAATCTTGGTTCGTCTGGGAACATGACAGTCGGTCGTGTTTACCACCAGCAAGACAGCCGTACCAACATCAAGGGCAAAGGAAAGGCTTTCGAAATGCCACAGCGACAGATCAGCCTTGCTGAGCTTCTCAAACCTCTCGACGCCGAGAATTGTATCGAAATCGAGGGAGCCGCGGTACTTCAGCAGGTTGAGGAGCTGTGCGAGAACTTTTACGATGGCACACCTAAAGGACGAGACCATCCCACGGGCTTTGCGATTGGAAAGGCGAATCAAGTCAAGGAGTGTACGGTATTCGTCAAATACAACCTATACGATGCTTTCGAGCAGCCAAGATTCCTCTCTTTGGGCACCTTCAGGTGCAAATACATCCTCGAAAGCCAGAACCCAGGACTACACTTCAACCACAACAGCGGACAGAACAAGAGACCTACTCACATCTATCGTGGGCATATGACTCGAATGCGTGATGGGGATAGCTATCATATCTTTCGCAAAGCTGAGATTGGAGTTCTGGACTTTACTGAGACCGCCCTTCGTTCTATTCTCAGCTCAATTGGGGTGGATAGCGTACCTCAGGACATCACCGACGATATCATCGCAGAGGCTAACGCATGGCAACCACAATTCAGAAGTGCTGTTGTATACATGGTCACCTTGACCAGTAGGGTAAGCTTCCACAAGCTATCTACTGGACACCTCGGCGACGAGTTGAACAAGATTAGCGATCGTGCGCCAATTATGCTGTGTTGGATTGTACAGACAAACCGCTTTAACATGGGAACATGTAAATTCATGAACCCTATGTGGGAGAAGTTAATGACCGCCAATTCCAACGGTGTCTTTCAACATTACAGCGCGCAAATGGCAGCCAAGAAAGCAGGCCTCCCGGGACCTTCCAAAGACTATGTCACATATGTCAAGAGCCTAGACCAGATGCTTCTAGCACCGGCTCCTCACTTGTTTTATCGATCTAAAGAGGCTGCTGACGACATGGGTTTCGACGCCGGGGAGAGGAAAGATGCTCTTGACATTAAATTATGCGACCTTCCAGTAAAGACCTTCTTCTCGAGCCGAGAGGAAGCATTCCACATCATGTCTCTTGGGATCCTTCGTGAACATCAGTACAATTATCGTGTCCTCAATGTGCTATTTGGAGCTGGCAGAATTCATAGAGGAACGGTGGAATCCGTAACTGCTAATGTGGTCCTGATGCGATTCACTTTAACCGTAACCGACGGCCAAGATATCATGCCGATTTCTCCTGGCACGAAATTCAACCTCCGCCTTATCTCCCAGCAGGCTGCCGAAGACTCCGTTGCAAAATCTACCATGGATTCAGGTTTTATTGACACGAACGACTCAGCAATTGATGATCTGATCAACTTTGTCAATATAGGCAAAACTTCCACTGATGCTGAACTTCCTTCGTGGAAAGCTCAGGTCATCGATAGTCCTAGCGATCGTGAGCTTCGGATGTTCTTACAGCTGAAGGAGTCTGAGGAAGCCAACGGCATCTTTAAGCCGAATTCGACCCTGTCTTTTGAATTGCATATACAGGCCAACGATTTATCAAGTACCCGACAGCTTATGGCCGTTAGACTAATGACCACAACGACAAAGGCCAATACAAGAGAACACAACATCCAGAATGCAGTTCTTCTGACTGGAGAGCCTGTCGAATCATCAAAGAGTATCTGGAACCGCTGTCTAGACTCCGATCGACATGAAGTTGCCGTGAAGTATGTCGCTCTGTTGGGACTCAACGATCTTCAGACCCAATGGGTGCACAATGTCATCCTTGGCCACGAGCTAATAGTGATGGTGCAAGGTCCTCCAGGTACCGGAAAGACAACTACTAGCAGTGCAACTACTACCGCAGTTGCAATTCTAGGGCTTTCGACTTTGGAGACGGCGCCATCCAACGGAGCTGTTATGGCACTACTGAGTGGAGTTTACTACCAACGAGAATCTGTAATCCGACGTTTCATTAGTGATCAGGTCGCCGATTCTTACGAGATCATATACTTTACGACTTGGAGCACTGTTACAGATAGTCTCTTGAATCCTCAGCCGGATGGCAGATTCCCCAAGGCAATGTTGTGGTCTCATATCAAGCGTCGTATTGAGCGCATCTCTAATAAGATGCTCGAGCTAGGCGAGAAGAACTACGACAACAAACTCAACAAAATTAACAATGCCAAACGCTGGCTTGACACTTTCCGACGAGTTGATAATGGTCAGATATTAAGTCCTGAGGAAGCTCGGTGGTACCTCAAGCATGCAGAAACAGAAATGCCAGGAGTGTTCCGAGATTACAAGCACGCTGGAATACCTATGATTGTTTTGTCCACTTGCAACACCTCTGCTATCTTGCGAGATGCTAAGTTTGAATTCGAGCCGGCTTTGTGCTTGATCGACGAGCTTGCTCAGGCGTTCGAGGCTGATGCATGGATTCCATTGGTGCTTAATCCTATCAGAATACTGCTTTTAGGGGATGGAAAACAGTTGGATCCGGTCTCACTGTCCAGAGGTAGAAGCGAGGCATATGGCCAGAGTTTGTTCTCTATGTATTCTCGACTGTCAAAGGTATACCATGAGATCCAGCTCAAGATCAATTATAGATTCGGACCAAGAGTGGCGATATTTCCTTCAATTGCATCTTATAGCTATCTAGGATGCGGGATAAACACCATGATATCAAATCCGCACACCGAAGCTATCGAGCACTTCATGGAGAAGAGTTCTTTCGGCCAAGAATGCACCAGACTCCGCAACCAGAAGCCTCCGCAGCTTCCCGCCATGCGTCATTTGGACTTCAAGAGCTCAAGTAGATTATGCTTCGATGTCGCTGACGGCTTCTCCTCTGTCTTTCCAGGAACGCATTCTCAGACGAACTTCGCACACGTCAACTTCGTTGTTGCTCTGGTTGTGGCATTTTTCGCCCACCAGAAGACGCACGGCGATGCCAACGTCCATCGTTTCAAGACCAACGAAGTGACCATTATCACCCCTTACAAGAAGCAAAAGAGCTTGCTGATGGAACACTTGGCGATGCGAGGATTCAAGCTCAACATCCTGACCGAAGAGGAGTTAAGGGACTTGCAGGTAGGAACCGTTGAGGTCATGCAAGGTTTCGAAAACGTCCTGATCATCTTCGATATTGTTGTTGCGAATGAACATAACCCAGCAAGCTTAGGGTTCGTGGCGAAGTGGTTAAGAATGAACGTCGGCCTTACGCGCGCGAAGACTGCCGTCTGGATGGTATGCAACTGGACTCGTTTGTGGAAGCAGCTCGATCTCATGATGAATGCCCCGAAGTCACACGAGGGATTCAAAAACTGGGCTCTTCTTCTGATTGACCTTTACGAGATGGGTGATGTCGTTACCATTACTCAGAGCTATATCAACCGATGGTGCCCGCCTGCTCTACCAGCCAACGAGTCCGAAGTTGAGAGCGGGAACTGGTCGATTGAGCAGCGCAGAATGACCAAGGAGGAATCAGAGTTTTCGAATCACGGCTTGATCAACACCATACGCAAGATCTGGCCTGACGGGGCCCGGCTTCGACCATTTCCTAATCCGAGTAAGCTCGGAGAGTTCAGCGATCTTCTAGCCGCCAAGCGCAAGGAGTGGCTTGAGAATCAGAACAAGGAGGTGGAGAGAATAGCCAATCTGCCCAAGGAAGACAAAGCTCGCGTACAGTACATGCAGCAAATGATAGACGTGAAGATTGCCGAGGAGAGTGTTGAAGCTCTTCGCGTGGAGGCCATAGAGGCAGAAAAGGCTGCTGCAAAGATGAATACTGCGCGTCCAACTACCGAGAGAGCCAACTCTCTGGAAAATAGCACCGATGTCGATATGGATGATGACTACTGGGAGGTTCCGCAAAATTGGACCGATGAGATAAACGATGCCCACCAAAAGCCATCAGCAGCAGGTGCTGGTATATAGGGTGCCACACATAGCCAAATAACATTATTTATCTATTATAATACCTCATTTAGCACGGTACTCGTGAGCAAGCAGGATATTTTTGAATCCTTACCCAGGCGTCAAAACATGATCACGTGAACTCGCTTATTTGGCGAAAACCCCTTTTGATTGTTTACCTTTGTAACAGCGCGCTCAATTTACAGGCTATGCATTCTACAGCGATTGAACTTTCGTACAGGCTCAAATAATTCCAGTGGGTTCTTTGTGCGCTTCTAAGTAAGTTTTGTTACACCTTTAATATGATTGTACAGGCCCAAATAATTCCTAATAGATCCTTACTGCGCTTCTAAGTGTTGTTGTACCTTTAATACTTTCATACCAGCCCAAATAATCCCCAATCCTCTAATAAAAGTTTTTTATCTTTTACTATTCTTTTAATGCTTTCGTACAGATCTAAGTATTTCCCAGTAAGCAATTTATACGCTTTTAAGAAAGTTTTATGATACTTTTCATACTTTCATACCAGCCGAAATAATTCCTAGTCCTCCAAGAAAAGTTTTATAATCTTTTACTATACTTTTAATATATTCGTACAGGCTCAAATAATTCCTAGTTGATCGTTATTGCGCTTTTTAAGTTTTATTGTAATTTTGATACTTTCATACCGGCCTAAATAATTCCCAGGTGATTATTAATGCGCTCCTAGAATTCTTTTATAATCTTTTACCATTCTTTTAATACTTTCGTACAGGTCTAAGCAATTCCTAGTAAGTCATTTGTACGCTTCTGAGAAAGGTTGGTGATGCTTTTAATACCTTTATACCGCCCCAGATAATTCCCAGTGGTTTATTTATACGCTTTTGAGAAGGTTTTACTATACTTTCAATACTTTCGTATCGCCCAGATAATTCCTGATCGGTCTCTGATGCGCTTACGGTGAAAGGTTGGTTATACCTTTAAATACTTTCATACCGGCCCAGATAATTCCTGATCGGCCGTTGATGCGCTTACGGTGAAAGAGTGACCGGCTGGGGATTATTTGGCCCTGTACGAAAGTATAAGGGAATGCGGTGTTCAAATCTCACATAAAATTATGGCATCTTAGTCTAAGAAGCCCTCCTATTTAGTGTTGAAGCCCGTAAGAGACGGCGGAGACTAAAAAAAGCGGCTATCAAGAAGTCCTTGGCTCTAGAGAAGCTCATATATTTATTTATAACATTCCAAGATCAAAGCTAGCTTAATAACTTATAATAGATGGGCCTTATGGCTTAGATTCTACAAAGCATGGCATAGATATTTGATGAGATGTTCTTACTGCTATTTTTGAACCCAGCAAAGAAAGTTAGGCGAATTACTTCATCTCCGACTTTGCCTCATACACAATACAATGACTCACCCACCGCCCCATCCCTCTTTCCAACTCTTGCCTCACACTCACATTCCCAAACAAACCCAACCACCGCGTGCCCACGCCCGTGCCAAACAAGTTGCCTAATCACTGAAACAGGTACGATCGCACCCGCTTCGAACAACCCCCAGCTGACCCAGCAATCCAACTCAACAACCCTCTACTAACCGTTGCCCCCTTTTGCCCTGAGATCGATCTTACTGCCTTAAACCAAGGCTTTACAACTACAGGACGGTATTCCGGGTATTGCATGTCATCAAAGGGGGCGCTTGCGGGGCTAGAAAATCTGCCTTCTTTCTGCCTACAGCCTCGCTGCTGTGCTGTGCCACCAGCCGCAAAATCCAGTTTCTAATCGCGACAAATGCTACTCGGGAATAGAAAATTACAGCTCGGGTCAAGAAACTACCGATGGTGTGCACAGCTGAGTTTTTAGTTTTTCCCTGGGGTAGGGTGAGAAATAGAAGACATCATGGGATAGACGGGGAGGGCGGCTGTTGTTGTTGCCTAGCACGAGCACAACCAATAAATGGGCTGAAAGGGGCCTGGCCTTATTAGCTTAGGAGAGATTGTTATTTTGCATTTCTTTTCCATTTCCGCGCAGATAGAAGTAAAAGCAATTGAGGGATTTGATTTTCTTCCGCCATCACTTCCCTCGTCCTCTTGGCTGGCAAACGGAACATCATCTCCTAGGAACCTGGCAGTGGGCAGGACATGGCGAAGACCGAAGGTGGTGTGGCTACAAAGGAAAAGTCTTTCGCTCACATCAACCATGGCCGTGGCGTGCGGTGCAACGAATCATATCGGGCTGGATACCAATGACCCACCTGATGTAAGTCAAACAAGATGTTCTAGAAGCCTGCCTCTTTGAGCCTAGCTTGCCTTCGAGATGGGGTGATGCGATAGGAGTGGCACGACGGTTAGAGACAGTGACACCAGGGATAGGATCCGATGGATGCCGATAGGCTGAGGGAAGGATCGGGATATCTCGTGATGCCTGGAGACAAATATCTTGCTGTCTCGCAACTGTTACTGTAAGTACGTCGAGTGAGTCAGGGTTACGATGTGGTTCTGGGTTAAGCTTCAAAGGGTTTGAGATCCGTTGGAGATCCGCGGCGTGGAATCATAACGCGCGCTTATGGCCGATGTCGTGATGTTTGATCACGGTATTTTGACATCCTACCGTGACATCTGCGGTGGCGATTAGCAGTACTACAGTGACAGAGTCATTATCGTCGCGGCCAAATCCTGCCCGTATCGTTGCCCCATCAAAGCTACCTGAATCGTGGGTTCAAAAGTATAACCTCAACACATGACCTCGAGCCCGTGACTCTCTGTCTAGTGTCTAGCTCTGGCAATCTCGGCGGACAACAGGCTGCAAGCGTCTGACAAAGAATCTTGATAAGAATGATATTATTTCAAAGTGGTGATACTCGGTTACACGAACGACCGAGTAAGGTCCAAGCAAGAGGCTGTGAGCATTCTACTTGGTACCTTGTACGGACTGGACTGTACTATCGGTGGCAGGTGTGAGTCAAGCGATAGATGAGCTACGGAGGCCCGGTGGTGAGCCGGGACGGTCATTGGCTACGAGGAGGCTTAGCGCGGAGATCTGGTGCCGTGGACGTTGTACGAGCAGTATGGTCGTACAGACAACAGATCAGTAGTTGCGAACTGTGTTGTGTGTTGGTGATTCTAGAAATTTCGTTACGAAGCTGTGCGTGGAATTGTTGGAGCTGTTGGAAATCGGCCGGGTGACTCGGGAATTGGAGTTCTGGAATTCCCACTTCTTTCTGGGTTCTTCGACTGGAGAGGTGGAAGGTGAAAAGAGGAGCAAAAGAGGAGCAAACGAACAGCTCACCACAGCATCCTACCGCCTCGCGCTCACTGGCTCAACTCGACCTCACCGTCGCCCACACCAATCACTGCCGTCGGAGTCAGCGGGGAACCGCACCTTCGCTTCGAGCTTCATTACCTCCGGATTTGCCATCGAGATAATTGGCTGTGTGGCTCATGGATGTAACGGTTAACCTGCCTTGTTGTTCGAGGGTGTGTGAGGGATCTGTAATACTTGGAGATCGAGGAGGATTCAATGGGAATCGGAATTACAATCGTGACAGCTGGGACATAAACTGCGATGGCTGGACAACGTAGGTTCATTGATTTCATACAGCATTTCAGTTGTCTTGATGTAAGGAAACTCATAAATAGAAGTTGATGGCAAGGCGTTCGATGCGGTGGTCCGAATTTAGAGATGCAAAGGGGCTGATTCTAACAACCACCTCAGATGGTGGGAGGGGGTGAAACTCAAAGTGACACGGCTTATACAGCTTGCCGGATAATCATCACCGAATCATCGCCGGCCCATCTCGTTCCCAGAAGTACGGCTTCATGAGTAATGATGGGCGTTGTTTGAGTGTGAATACCAGTGTGAAATAACGCAATACGAAGCAGGTCGTCTTTGCTTCTAGGTGGATGGCTACGGGGAGGCAACGTGGCAAGGAGACTTGCGACGGTGGTCTCGAACAGCTTAAGATTTGGGGGCAAGTTACTCGTCAGCAAGTCGCGATTTCAGCTCGAGGTGATCCACTGGTTTGCGCCAACAGGAGGCTCAACCCGTACTACTTGGATGTATAGCCTGTCACGGAGTGCGTAGTTAGGATTGCGCGCGCATTATTGCAGTTTGAACTTGAACTTTGATGGGGAAGAGAACGTTGAACTGCGCGTCGCTTCCCCACTGCTGGAGATCGTCATGCCTGGTATCGGACAGTGCGATGCGAGGCAAGGCTGTGTAGGCATCATGGTCGTGATGTTGGCGGGTAGGAGCTGTAGTGGTGGAGGTTGGTGGAGGTGGAGGTGCAATATGACAGGTTTGTTTTTGTTGACGCACGGAATAGAAAGAAAGGCTGAGGGATTCATCGCCTAGCTCCCTGGCTCGTGTGGTTTAGTTTGAACAGAACGTACATCTCACCTGATATGTACATACAGCAAGTAGAGGAGAGTAAAGTCAAGTAGGGGGTAGAGAGTATGCTGTAGCGTCGTACTCGATCCTGACGAGCACTGAGAGGAGCAGAGTACTGTATGATGATGATGCAGAGATCCGAGAGATGGAGGAATGCTGTCATCCTTCTTGTGGGGATGGGGAAGGACGTGAAGCTTGATCACTCCATCTTTAACGCTTCACGCTCTACCTTCACGTATGCTTGATGTGATACCTTGCGCCGTGCTCCGTCGAAATCACGATGTCTGAGTATCACGTTGTTCACGATGACTGCCTTGTGGCCGCTGGCAGGAGAAGACCGAAGCTTTCCACTTCCCTTTCGCGTAGCCGTTCCACTTCCTCTCAGCTGATAGATGATGGTGATGAGGATAACGGCGATGATCCGTACGCCGTCCTCCGTCAGTAGGCAGGCAGGCAGACTCTTGCTGGGATAGGATAGAGCAGAGGCAGAGGGGAGGACACAGAGTAGCTACTTTCGTGCTGTGCTGTGCTTTGTACTGTACTGTATACTGTACATCGTCCTCGTCGCAGCCTCCGCAGTACTGTATCGTCGTCGTCGCTGTAACTGTAACCGTACCCGTACCCGTACCGTAATGTAATTAATCATAGCTTCCTCCTCTTCTGCCTCTCGCTCACTCTCCCTCTGTCTCTCTCGCGGTGTTGCGACTGCTTGTTGGCTACTGGCTACTGGCCACTGGCCATTGGCTGTTGGCCACTGGCTGCTGCTCCTGGATGATGGGGATGGGATGGGATGCCACATCCATACTTAGATGGCAAATCTTGAGGCTTGGGCCTGATCTTGGGCTGTGGCAAGCCAAGATGCACACTAAGCCGCATCCGGCCGGAAGAGTCACCTCTAACCATTCCGTAATCCAGGCCCCACTTGCAGCCTCTCTGCCAATCAGCGCCTCAGCCACCTTCTTCCCCCAAAACTGGCTGCAATGGCATCAAAACCACTGCGATGCCCGCATTCAACCCTCTCCTCCCCCCCCATACCATCCAACATGTACGACTCGAAAGTATAGACAGCGGCTCTCTGAAGTCTGCATACCATCCATCACCACTCAATCCACCATCTGCCAACTCTGCTCTGTCTATCCGTTCAACTCGCACTTCCAAAGGTCGACTTTTGATCCTGCTACCGCCCCTTTCACTTTCCTCCACAAAGCCAAAAACCCCAAAGCCCCCGACCGGCCACCGCTGAAAGACTCATCCAAGGCATCCCTCCCACCGACGGACGCTTCAAGAAAAACAACACTTGCCACTATATTCATTTCATCGTCTTTGTCTCTTTATTTCCTCTTTGATACCCAGCACCCAGCCTGCCTGTTTCCGGCTGCTCGCTACCTATTACGATCCACCTGGTTGCCACTGCAGAGTCATCCTCTAGGTACCTCTGACACGACTCCAGGAAGCCTCCCCAAAAGATAGCCAAAAGTCCCAAAACGAATATCTAAACTCCAAAAACCAAAAACTCCACTCAACCTTTTGTTTATACTTCGAATTTCCGGTTAATACGAATACGTTCCTTTCTCTCGCGCATCCGATGCTCATCTAAACCTGCTGCATCTGCTCTTGTCGAACGAACAACATGCTCTTCAAGTCCCTCGAACCTACCCCAGTCGCCAGTCTTACATCGTCATTCGGTACTATCGTCTGCAAGGAGATCTCCATCCCCTTGCTTTAGCTTGTCCTCTTCCCTTGATCATCCAGTCCAACGTTCGTTGGACCTGTATCTAGTCAGAAGTACCCACGGATTCAGTTAACGGTTTATCGATTTGGCTTTGTACAGACGGCGGCTGGAGTTTTTGCACTACGAAATAATCCTGTCACCAGAACCTCCCCAAATACACGAAGATGCATTGCGGCGAAGATGATTCGTCGCCGTACGCATATCAAAATGGCCCGTACAGCTATTCCATAGCTTCATCGGCCTCCTCCTCGAGCGCATCGGTCTTTTCTCAAGACGACTCCTCCTCCGGCGCATCGGTCTTTTCCCAGGACGACGCCTCTTCCCAATCCTCTTGCGACTCCGACGAATGCCCCCCCATATCCCACGAACAATGGCCCAAAAAGTTATCAGTTGAAATTCCCGCCGAACAACGACAGAACCCCAGAAGATCCAGCTCAGGATGCCCCCCTGCATTAGTCCGACAATCGGAACGAAAGGTCACTTTTGTCGACAGCCTCGTCGGTAAGAAATACAAAAATTTGTCAAGTTCCTCAGCTCACCCCCAATCAGATTCCTCCGCCCAAATCGTTGAAGCGATTTGGCCCCTTTCTTCCGTTACTTGCCGAAGCGAGATGGGAAGAAACGGCGTGCTTCCGTTGCGTACCTTCATCCAAGAAACATTGCGGCGATCAAGAACAAGCTACTCAACCCTGCAGGTTGCCTTGTATTACCTGATCTTGATCAAGCCGCATGTGCCTGAACATGACTTTACGATGGAACAGCCATGCGACAATACTACTCTTCGTTCGCTGCAGTGTGGCAGACGTATGTTTCTCGCAGCTCTCATCCTCGCTTCCAAGTATCTCCAAGACAGAAACTATTCTGCTCGGGCCTGGAGTAAGATATCTGGATTGAACACTTCTGAAATTAACCAAAACGAAATGGCTTTTCTCCTGGCCGTTAACTGGCGCATACACATCACCGATGCCGTCTTTCAGCGCTGGACGGACATCGTCCTACAATACACCCCTCAATTTCCCCCTTCCCCAGGCTCTCCATGCGCGCAACAATCAGCGGAATGGAAAGCAACGATCCTTAGGCTCAACCCAGAACTGGATAATGTCGAAACCCGAACCACCTCTGTTAAAATAACCACCCCTAAAAGCTATGCCTCGTCCCCTCTGGGATATGGTTCAAACGAATCCACCCCAACCCCAAAATACTATACACCTAATATTATGGAGCCGTCTCCAACTAACCCATCCACCAAAGCAGCCCCCGCTTTAGGCCTGCTGCCAACTCCACGTTTGACCCCGCAGAGCTTGGGATTCAACACTCCTGCAGTGAGTGCTGCTTCCTATATGCTCAGCAAGTCATCCATGAGCTACGCCATGGCGCAGTCCAACACCCAGATCACCGACAGATGGGCAACTGCTTCACCACAATCATATGTATCTCACCGACGCTCGTCACTTGCTAACTCGGTATCCTCCATGTCGTCGCCCGAATCAATGGTTTCAGATTCATCGCGATCCTCACGTTCATCTTCAATCTCGTCTGCATCCGGACTGACGAGCGCGCCTATATCGTCCAAATTGGACGTTCAAGCGCGCTGTCGTTACGCGAAGCTGTGTAGTGAGAAGGTGAACCGGATCGCATCTGTGCCGGAGATTTACGATGAACCAACCTCGTCGCCAGAGTCATACTGTCCCGTCGGGAAGGATCTGTTTGATCTGTCCCTCGATACACCCAGACAAGAAATGGAATACAAAGACGAAGAAGCAGCTCGTACTCTCCAAGAGCTGCGTTCGGCGGATTCTCCTTCAACAGGTTCCAAACGTAGTCGTCCCGTGTCGATTGACAATTCCCTCCAAGAAAACGTTCGCGGGATGTTGAGCTCCAACTTCTCTGAATCGTGGCCGGAAGATCTCGTCCGCTCCAGACCAATTCCATCGAGGAAGAGAGTCTGCTGCTCGACGGAAGCAATGCAAATACCGACCCCGAATCTGCATCCCGCGTTCGGCGGTATCGGTGGCCCGGGCATGTGGTCTGGCATCCTAAACTAAGCGACATCGTCACTGCCGTTGATGGTGGTCGTGCACATATCCGAACTATACATATCCTACACACCCCCAATGTCACAACAATAATTTTCATTTGTTTTACGGTCTATTTGCGGGAAAATTATGGTCATCCTCGCTATGCCAGTCGCGTGCATCCATGCTTGCTTCGATACCAATATCTGGAGGCGTTGGGTCTTTTAGATGGACGGTGCATGGCATATTTTGCATGGTTACTGGCGCGTGAGAGCGGGCTATACCTTGTACGTTAAGCTGATGGTTTTGCGCCTGGGCTTGAATGCCCTGGCTGCAAGGGGAGTCTGACTGGGGACTTTGCATGGGATGGGGGAGTTTGGGTGCGGGTGGACCGGGGATGTGTGGTGGGGCAGTGCAGCGAGAGTAGTAGAGGGGAGAAGAGATAGTAATGCAATAAAGATGTTTGCAGTACACTGATGTCTTGACTCGTGATGATCTCAACGAAAGCTATTGACGCTGTATTGATCTGAGATATGACTGTGAATGAGAAGCTATATCTATAGTGTATTCCCACCCACGCTGGCGCTGCGACGCAACAGGTATAACTGTCCCAGAGACCAGAATCCTCAAGAGTGCTTTCACATCCAGACTGCCCAGGTGTGAAGGGATGTCGTCCTCGTGTATTCTACGTACGTATCTTGACGTAAATGAACGGAAGCATTGCGTCGCATTACCGCTATACGTAAATGCAAATCGACCGAAAATAACCGTGGGGCACCGAAGGACCAAAAAAGGCAGATGACACGAGATGCACCTTTTCAGACGAGAATGTAATGTATCCTGTGCATGGCCTGATATTGAGTGGAACGGGGGCAGAATTGAAATGTTAAGACAGACCTTTTTTATTGATGGTTTTAAGAAGATGGTGTGTTTGTATTCGCATAGTCTCCTGGCGCAGATAAGATTATAGAATTGGGGCAATGACGGTTTTAGATGCGGGGATAAAATGGGCGAGGTTTATACGGTTATACCTCTTTTGATCTTATTCGAAACTTGGATGATAATTTGGGCAATTGGGGCAAATGAATATGAGGAATATGAGGACATTGGCCATGGTGTGGGGTGCATATTATATAATTCCCAACTGCTTCTTCCAGGAGAATAGGGAGCCATATTCTCTTACGCATGGGGCATGATCAAGGTTGCTGGACTTGGACTTTGGTGTTGCGTGCACTGTACTTGTATGTTCAGATGGCATAAAGTAGAGTTTGATTAATGGCTGCTGCGTTGCTAAATCGTCTTTTCGATGAGAGAAATGAAGGATATAGAAAGTTTTAAAGACACGAGCAAGGCCGGACTGCGTTGCTGCCCTTTAAATTTGCATTGCCATTCCTAAACTACATCTTGTTGGTAGTATGGCATTTAGGAAAACTCTAGACGATCATTGCGTTGATTTGTTAGTGGCTGTGATAGAGATAGAATAATGGCGGCTCGTCATCCTCCCTCTTTGGCTGTTCTCCTCCCCGTACACCTTCGAGATCGTTGCATCAGATATTAACAAGTTGGTCTCAACTAGAAGTGTCGTGGGCTATATAGAATAAAGTAGGAGCTGCAATGGCTATTTGTGTTTGGTGAGCACGACACCCTTTGCGCCTTTCGTATTACACGAAAACAGCACCATAAAACAACCTCGCTGAAGATGTTGCACACTCAATCGTGTATATAAAGAAAGAGCGGAAAGAACTGAGAAGTGGGGTGCTGCACTGGCGCTACGATGGTGTAGAGTTAAGTACGATGCTCAGCACAGCTCTATGCATCAGAGACTGAGGACAAGTAAAAAGAATTGGCTTCAGACGCGCCAACATGACACTGACCAATGCCATTTCTCTGATGGCGTTGTTATTTGTCTGGCTGCTGTCGTTTGTAATCAAGTTCCACTACGTATAGAAAGGGAAAATAGAGGTGCGAAGATCAACGAAGCTATCAAAGATAGCAGGGTGATATCCCAAGTATATGAAAGCTATATGTTAGTGAATATTTCGTTTGAATATTTGACTCTCAAGGAGCCTGTACTTAAGCCCCATGAGCTAGACCTTGAACACATTCACAAAATACCTTACCTTCGCAAGACAAGGTGTGAGGTGTAAAATAGGTGGGGCCAAGCAAGACATTTCCACATTACGAGAGGGAGAAAGGTAGAGTCGCTCCAAGAGAAACAATAAAGATTTCTGGAGTATAAAGCGGACAGTATAGTTTCCCATGTTCCTTTCATTTCTTCAATTGATTTTTCATTTCTCTCCCAACTAACAATAACTAGAAGCTCTTAAGGAAACCCACAGGCATAGGCTCTCTCACAGTACGCAAGTGTGTAACACAATGTGTGGATTGAAGATAAACTTGCAATCTAGATCAAGACACTGAAGCATGGATACAATTTCGAATTCGAAGGTGAACTGTAGAAGCAGAAAGACCCTGGGCTTTAATGAAGATTATGACACCAAAGAAAAAAAGGGGCTTAAGCGAATGCACGTGATTGGATCGTGTTGTCAAAGGCATCTCGTCCAGGGCTAATCTTTAAGCATCTTTCCAAAGGTTGCAGCAACACAGCATGGACTCATGAAAGGGATACCGTTTCTTCAAACCGGACTCTTTGGTTTTCCTATCTATACCTCTCAACAGCTCCTCGTGTCTCTAGCCAATGCCACGGCCACACGATCGATCACCTCTGAATTACATACATTGCGCTATTGAACTAAATGTCGAAAGACAGCAAATGTGGTCTTGCAAAGAGAAGGCCCTTATCAATTCAATGGATGGTAGAGGGAACGATGGTTAGGCTAAGATACTTGGAACCTAAAGATGAGCAGAGTAGATTGCAGGATTGAGCTTATCGTAGCCAGAGCACGCCATAGACCAAAGCCAGCACTGGGATGCATATATCCTACATGTTCCTGTGGTAATATAGAGATCCCGCAAGATTGCTAATCGCACAATGTATCGATAACCCAGCGAGAAACTCCCCAAAACGATCGAAGCAACTCTGGACCCGGCAGAAATGACCCTACGAGGTGAGTGTATGAAATTGCTCAGTTGCAGAGAATAAACTGTTTAATCGTACAAGTACAGATTTGAAATCATAATAGCATTCGCGAGTTAGGACCCATCAGACTCGAAGTACCGCCATGCAACAACCGCCATGCAAATTACCCACCCCATGCAAAACCCATGCAAAAACCAATGCATATATAAAAGCCCCCAAAGAAAGGCCACCGGGCATCCCCAAATATCCTAATTGTACCCTAATCCTCTGAAACCCCAGCAAGAATTGAATACTGTCCCCCGCAAGCCGCAAAATTCATCTTCTTTCCCTTCATATCACCCCTCTCGAGAAGTGTTGGCACCTTGACCGTATCCTCGGTTGCAAGACCTGTACGATAATTCTCCGAATAACCCCAAGCGTATGCCTTTCCATCCTTGGTGATAGCAAACGAGTTATCAATGGCCGCGGCAACAAAAACCACATCACTAACGCTGGGGATTATTGTTGGCGTATTCAAGATCTTGGGCTGCTGACGGTCGTTGAATTCTAAATCATCTTTCGACACAGTGTCAAGACTGATGCCTGCCTGCCCCTCGTCGCACCGGCCCCAAAAGAGCAGTTTGCCGTCATCGGTACAAGCGACTGAATGGTGTTCACCACCTTGGATGGCATGGATCTTGTATGGTCGAAGACCCTCAACAATAGTTGGCTTCTCCACAATCGCTTCGCTCTCTCCTGCTCCATCCGAAATGCCGGTCTGGCCAAAGTTGTTCAGTCCCCACGAATAGACAAGCCCCTTCTCGTTGATGGCAAAGTTGTGGAATGCACCGCAAGCAATTTGCGTGATCTTAGACAAACCCAGTCGAGCTGGTGTCAGGCAATTGAAGCGCAGCTTTCCTTCCAAAATACGACGACCGAGTTGATTTTGCTCCCCTGTACCCCAAGCATGAACTCTTCCTTGGACATCGAGTGCCAGGACGTGGTTGTTGCCAGAGGCAAGCGATTTTATCTTTGTCAGGTATGGAATTTGAGTTGGAGTTCGTTGCAGGGCCATTTCGGGATTCTTTGTCTTCGCGAATTTCGCCGCTCCTTCTGTGGAAAATCCCAGAGGGCCGTCATTTCCCTAGAAGCGGTTAGATATGTGTTACGGTTGATATGAAGAGAAGTTTACTCACCCGAAATGATCCCCATCCATAAACCTCGCCAGTGCTTGTCAGCGCGAAACTTGCGCTATCG
>Ga0247734_1001093_pt1 | contig 21432 bp, 15 predicted proteins | sample UWRJL103311B2_FD_180933 | JGI IMG/M metagenome (GOLD analysis project Ga0247734, IMG submission 180933) | Plant litter microbial communities from Arlington Agricultural Research Station in Wisconsin, United States - UWRJ-L103-311B-2 | ecosystem: Environmental > Terrestrial > Plant litter >... | reverse complement strand
GCTCTGCTTCCCCTCACTTTATATCGAAGGCCAGTCGAAGCCTTATCGAATAGGATACGGGGTATTACAAAGCATTTATCTCACTTCAGTGCCATGATTTACAACCTCTTCCTTTTACCCGAACAGGAGACCCCTGGGTCAGGTGACCTTCCCCAACGCCTTGTATACGGCCCTGACAATTGAATATAAGTATATAGGAGTTAAAGAGTGCCTGGGCGGCGAATAAGAATATAAACTTAAACTAAACATACATATAAAGTTAAACTATAAGTTAACATTATAGTATTAGAGGAAAAGGAGGATTTCAAGGCGATTCTAAAAACTAAAAGAAATATATATATGTGAGTGCTATGGATTGAAGGGGCCTCGCTATTGACGAATGACTTGACACCTATACAAGAACCGCGCACTTCGATACGCATTCTCTCATCTCCCTCCTGTCCTCACAAGAGAATCGAAAGTAAGCAAAGCGCCAACAATACAAGTCCTCTTCCTGGGGCTTCAATATTCCCACTGGATTTTTCTTTCCCGTCAAAAAAGCAAGACGCTCCTGCCGCATCTGGGAACCTTGTATCGACGCATTTCACGAACATGTTGTTGCTACCTGAGCCCGTAGTGTCGCAATATCTGGGGAATATCAGCTACAATATTTTATACAGTCGCTCTCAATCTGTATCCCCATAAAGGCTCGCAAGAATAGGCGACCGCAAATTAGACTTACTCGTATGCACACCCGTTCTTGGCAGTATAATTTGTAGTTGTTACAGTGCCACTGGGAGTGTCTGTCCAGTTCTTCAAGGAGTTGGGAACAATGTTGTTCGTTGTCGTATTGCAGCACGTTTCTAGTAGGAGATTTGCATTAGGATATGACTGGTACACCGTGCAGGACCACCCGTTGGGGCTTTGTTGTATATGCGAAGGGGGGCCTTGGACTGGTGTAGTTGCTGTGCAATTTGCCATTGCTCGAGATTTCTCAAATATTCTACAGATTGGAATGAGAGGAAAAAGCAGGTTGAACAAAAGTTGAAGGGAGGCGAGAGGTAGATTTGCATGTCGCCTTCGATGTTTGGTTGTCAGAGGTCTCTAGGGAATAAGCGCTAGGCGCCGCTCGACGGAATTTGTTGGAGTTGGGTGGCACAAAAGGTAAAAAGATTGTCTTATAGTAAGCGCTGCCAAGTCCCAATCCGTTGGTACGTTTGCTGCGGACCCGACGTAATCTTAAGCGTAGCGTCACATAAAACACGCCCATGCAATCGGATTGCGACCACTACAAAATCTGACTTACCTTAACCCAAGCCATATGATGTTGACGTCAATATACAAAGTGAATGTTTGGCCCGCAGAATAACACGAGCCACCGAATTGGCATTCCTTCCGGAAGCCTCGGCTGCTGTTTCGGAGAATTAATGGCGCCCGATTTGATGTTACGGGCAGTACGTGGGCGTGGTTCTTAAGCGGCTTAAGAATTGCGCCGGATCAAATCTGTATAGCTCTAATTGTTCTGCGGTTTCAATTCGTCTTTGAGGGCTAGACTTAAATAAACACAAGTCTAGGTTCTATTTCTGATATCTAGCCTCCAACTTACAATTCAAAGGATAGAAGTTGAATACACAACATACTTTGTAGCAGGCCGATTAGTTCCGTCAAGACTTTTAGGAAGCTTTACGTAATACAGTAAGATTTCCCTAGTTCAAGACTCCTTATTTGTTAGGTAGTTTGCCCTTCGCTAGAGGGAAATGTCGAGAAAGCTTGGTGGGAATACATCAGCCGAGTACCAAGTATACGTTGCTATTTTACCTCCGTAGGGTAGGATTGGGGAATTCTATGTTGACACATTTTCAAAGTTTGCTTGCACAGCGCCTCGCGCGCCTATGGATGACCAGATCTGCAGATGATTACATATGATTGCGGGCCACCTATTCAGACCGTCATAGGCAGCATTGTCATAGATATGGCCGGACTGCAGAAGATCATTGACTCACTGGTTTCCACGGAGGTGGTACATCAACACAGCCTTCGGACATTGAGCCCTTTTCAGGATGGTAACTACTTCTATAGAGATGACAAAGATGGCCCTAATACTGAATGTTGGCCGTGACTTCTATTGAATCTCGTTAGGCCTAGGCCGATCTATTACGCCAAGCTTCCTCGAAGTCTCTCTATAGCAAGGGCCACTGAACGAATAAGGGAGTGGCCTGCTACGAAGTAATTTTGTTCGGATAGCTTTGGTCTCTCCAACCTGGAGTGTCTCTTCCTTGGAGATTATCACCCCCCGTGGAGAAGACCTAATAGATTTTGCCAACTTGCCAAAGATAGACAGCTGAGATTGGACTAAGATCGAGAATTATTCAGACAATCAATCCCAACGCCCTTTGTAGCTAGAGGTCCATATGTTTCCCGCCGTTTTTGTCATTCTGAAGTTGTTCGGCAGCACTCTATGGCTAAGGTAACCTCAAGGTAGGAAATTGAGCTAAGCGAGCCGCAAAGTTCTCCGACCCTCCGGCCTCCTACATAGCGTGAATCCTTTTCGGGGAGCGTATAGGCATGTTTATGATTGGGATTCTTATTGATAATACATTAGTTACCCCCAAATATGGGTGGTCTGACCGGTTTGCAACCAGCACTGGGTCAACTTACGTAGGACGCTTCCCTACGGGACTTGGGAAACCCTCGATGCTGCCTAACTGATTGACTAGTTGGAAGCTTTCTATCAAGTCTTTTGATGCTCACCGGTTCTATTCATAGTTGTTGGAAGTGTGCAAAGCCCTGTCGATAACGCCTTGCAATAGCAAGGCTCCGCAGTGACCCGTCAGTCAGATGTGCAGCATTAGAAGTACAATGACGATGTGAGTATGTTGGACTTCAGTGATCATCCAACACTCTCAATCTAAGAATCCTAGAGCTGGATGTTGCTTTGCAAAGTATAAAGATGGCCATTCTCTCCTCTGGTAAAATTCCTCATCGCAGAGTCTCCCACGATCAGTTCACAACGCTTCAACACCTCCAACAAACTCTCATCGACATTTTCTACCACGTCGCTCTATTTCAAAATGATCTTCAACGTTGCAAATAAGGTTCTTTTTTCTATTTCTCTATGGCCATGGCTGCTTCCGCAGTGCCTACCCCTCAAGGCGGTGATCCTTTCTGAGGAGAAATCATCATTGACTACAGCGTCACGGAGGTAACCGCACCGTTCATTGCGTAAGTGGCTCTTCAGATCCCTCATTTTCTTCTTCATTTGCAATCCTTCTAACCTCTGATCTTCTGTAGGGATCCTGTACAACCCACCGGATGGAGATGCACGTCGCTCAAGAACGAAGTCTGTCAGCTCGACAAAGAAGTTTCCTATTCCACGTATGTACTCCATGACCTGGGTAAACATTTCCAGTCCAGTGCTAACAAGGCGCAGAAGTATCGCATACACGGTTGAAGCTGGCTTTACTGCCAGCGTTGACATTGGAAAAATATTCGGAGTCGCTGCCAACGCTGGATTCAGCACTACGTAAGTCCTCAACTCAACTAAAACAGTCAGAAAACTGTCTAACCATGCCAGGTGGGCGACCGAAACAGGCTCAGCATCGACTGCCACAGTCATTTGTCCCGCTGGGGGAATCACTTGCGGTATCCGAGCCATAGCAAGTCTCGTTCGAGTGAGCGGCCAAAAGACTTCCTCCTGTAGGGATACTTGTGTCGTGCAGTCGGTCGAAAACTATCAATTCACTACTGCCCTCACTGCAGGAAACGGAGCACCAAATCAACAAGCTGTGATAACGTTTGAAGCCTGCCTGATTGCTTGTGAGGGAGACGCATGTCAAATTGCCAGCGATGACAACCTGCCTCCTTGCCCATAATCGCCAGATCTGCCACCGGTCGATGCTAAATCATTTTATATGAACAGTTAGAGCACAGATGACCGAGGTAGAAATGTCGCTTGGCTTTTGTAGGGACGTGTCTTTTCAGGTTACTTGAACAGCTTGGGTTTATTTACTTTGTGCTTCCTGGAGAAGGAAACGCGTCGGGTATTATTTTGTTGCCTTTGCAATTTGTGGAAATTTGGGCAGGGATATAAAACCTAGGATATTTTTAAGGGATTTAGCAACGCAATGAAATTGATTCGTTTCACTTTTGTCTGTTCTTGATTTTGCTGCTCGATGAAGTGTTTTTTGTTGTGGTCAAGAGCCGAAAATGGTAAAACTGTTATTTCGCAGCCATCTGGGATAAGGAAAGCACCTGAGCATCACTTCCGCCTTCTATAACTACTCACAAGAGGGTTGAGCACTCTATTGCAGTTAAGGAGCCGCTGAAGCAACTTGTATGCCTGCAAGAGGGTACTTATTCCCCCGAGGAGCCACTAGGCCATAAAACCGAGGAAGATATTTCTGTTTTCGTTTCCGCAGAGCATCGTGAGAACAACAATCATAGTAGCCGTCCAGCATTGAACCAAGACCAACGATCTTAGTCCACTCTTTCCGTCCCAGATACTTCAGGCTCTGAGGCCAATACGTAAGGATCAACGCTTCCTGTCTTAGACGAATACGACCTTATCTAATCCCAAATTTTCGAAGATAGAGTTCAACCAAAGGGATGGCGGAAGGCAAAGGATGGGCCGGAAAATTGTTTGGGTCTGTTTAAACTGATAGATAGACGCTTGATAACAGAAAGACAAAGAACAGATAATCAAGGTTCAGACTAAATACTAGTAGTGATGACTTCTAAGAAATGTATCGTCTCCTCCCCATCTCTTCCTCTCTTCCGCCCACATCTTCTTCTCTTCCTCCCACCTTTCCCTCTCCTCTCTCCTCTCTTTCTCCCATCTCTCTCTTTCATCCTTTGCTCCCTCTCCCACATCTCCCACATCTCCCACATCTTCTTCTTATCCTCCCTCTCCTCCTGCCTCATCCTTTCACTCTCCTCCGTCAACTTCTCCCTCTCCGCCGTCAACCCCTCCCTTTCCTCCCTGGCCTTCTCCCTCTCATCCCTCTCCGCCGCCCTCTCCGTCCTCTCCTCCCTCCTCTCCTTCTCCCAGCACTCCCTGTCCTTCTTTCTGTCCTCTTCCCACTTCTCCATTGCTTTCTCTAGCTCTGTCTTAATCTCCAAACTATAAAAGTAAAGGATTAGTTCAGTACCAGCAATCGAAGGTAGTAGCAAATAAGTAAGCACCCGTCGTACCCCCCGAAAGACAAAAGATTCCCACAAAATTACTAGTACTGTAATTATAAGGGCTGCAAGGGATATACCCCACCCCGAGAGAGATAAACAGCGGTCTAAAAGACCCATTGTGGTGGTGATTGTGATTGTGGTAGTGGGAGCTTAAAGGGAACAGAAAAGAGAAAAGAGAACTGGAAAAAGACGGTAAGGTAGGCATTTATGTCCTCCTGGTAATATCGGAGACATGAGCAAAAATCACTATACAGATACAGCATCAAGGACATTGGGAATCGATCTGTAGACTCGTCCCAGAAAGAAGAGGGATTAAGCCCAAAAGTGTACGGCCTCGGCCAGGTCTTTGGTCGCTCTAGCATCGCTAAATATTCACAGAGTTTTCGCTCCCAAATTGAAACCTGATTGGTACAATGTTTCATATCTCGAAGAAAAAGCAACATATTGTAATGCGGCTCGTAGGACAAATTTTGAGCTTAGCCCTTGCACAGGCCAACTTGTGGAGGGCAGGATCATGATCTCCGAGCAGCGCCCGTCTCGCGTACCAATTCTTATGGCCGATATCGCGGCAGTAATGACCGTTGCAGAGATGACTTCCATAAAAAGCTTAATATGGTGGCTGCTTTGGTTGTAAGAGCTCCGACTCTTGTGGCCTGTGGAGTTCACAAGGTATAGAGCTAAAATACGGCACATTGGCGACAGGTGTAAAACCAAGAGTTTGTTGAAAAGGGACCAAATCTTTTACGACATCCAGGGATTGGTAATGGACATGTTCCAGACACTCGGCTCGTAAGCTAACGAAGAGTCCGCTTCTTCAAACTCTTGGTTCCTGAAGCACATCTTAATACGTTGAAATTATTCTACTATTACGCCCTTCTGATTATGTGTACCTGCGCTACTAACCTAGAATGGTTCCGCAAGCTTTCAATTTGCGAAGTGTAACCGCTGTCCGCAATCATTAATATGAATTCGAGAATACGCAGCAAGAGATTAAGATGAGGATTCGAAGTCGTGGGAAGCTCGGATTTTGAAAATCTAACAGTTGTGCTAAGCCCCCATCGTGCGCTGGCACCAGTGTGGTGAGGCAGATTCAAACGACTACGATAGGCACAATTGATTGGTCCACGACATACTGATCACTTCAAGATTGCGGCGAACTCGACTCATACCAAATCCTACATCCTCACCTCCAATTCGAAGAATCAAATAACAACTTTCCTCTGGGACGACACAGTGTCTGAGCTCATTTCGCTCTAATACAAGGTCAATTTACGAAGCCTGCTGGATCATCAATGCAGCCAATCAAGCCAGAAAGCACTTCGGATAGTGAGCCAGCAGTGAGCCGTGTGGAATATGCAATTGGCTTCTCTACCTTAGCAGCATTCATCGCGAGCGACACCGACATTGTGACTTTCCGACGCTTCAATTGTCTTAGTGCGCGAAACCTGCTCTATCTCCAAGCAGAGTTAGCCATGGGAAAAAGAATTCTTCCTCGTTGCTGTGATGTTCATGCAAGGAAATTACATATGCATGTGTGAAGATGATGAAGTCAGAGATGTCTTTTTGTTCTTTCAAGTTGGGTGCTTGGAGGTATATGCAGCTGAATACTCGAATCCAGACGTTGTGTATAAGTGCCATTTTCTGTCGCGGACAAGATAGCTCCAGGTTCCGTTTTGGGTGTGAACTAATAAGATAGAATTAGCACGGTTCAGTAGAATACGGGGAAAATCCTGCCCCACGTCGCTTTCTTGGAGTTTCTTGGAGCGGGAAAGGCCCATCTGCCCATTGCTTGCTGACCTTTAGCTTTTCGCCAGATGACATAACTAAGCTCAATCACATCAACACTTCAAGCGATCACAAGTATCCTTCTCTTCTGCGTAATACTATTGTGTTTTCCTCCCTTGTTTGCTAAATCTGTCGAGTTTAAAGCTAAATACAACAGCCACCGCCGACTACTTCGTTCCAAAGTCCTTACCTGCCTATACAAAGCTCGAAACTCTTGCACACCCCTTTAGAACTATGCAAGCTGGCGATGTTTCCGAAATGGAAATGGAGGAGCAACCTGTTTCGGTAAAAAGGGGATGGAGGTTCCATGGAACATTTGGGGCTTTGGCACTCCTTAATCTTATATGTGCTATCGATGCCACTATTCTCTCAGTGGCATTACCTGTAGGAGACTACTTAAGCCATCCTGATACTATACTAATTAAACTTCAAGATGATAGCTACAGATTTGAAAGGCACCACTGCCATCCAAGCTTTCTGGGTAGGGACTTCGTTTCTCTTGTAAGCTCGGGGCAACCCTCTTACTTCACAAGTATAAGTACTTATAGAACCACAGATGCTCGACAGTCTTTCAACCTTCATGGGCATCCTTCTCGCATATCATCGGTCGAAAGCCGGTCCTTCTAGCAGCCTTGTTATTTTTCACTATAGGCACCATCATCGCATCGATTGCTAATAATGTGTCCCTAGTACTTGTGGGAAGATGTGTGCAAGGTATCGGCGGCGGGGGCCGTGTCGCTCTTACCTGCCTCTACGGGTCGGAAAAAAGTGGCCCATTTTCGCACGTGCCCCATCACCAAATTAGCCCCTTAATTCCATGTAAACAAACCAACTAAACCTTCATGCTTACAACAACATGCCTCCTATACGAACTCGTAGAAGCGTTGCACATCATTTTACGCCTCCAATTGATCTGTTTCATCAATCTGGTGAACAAGTGAAAACCCCACACCGCTGCGGAGTGTTATACGCAAAGGCCTTTGCGCAAGAGCTTGGTGTCAAAATTCCTACCTCAATTGTACGCAAAATCACTGGCGTACCACGACGAATTCAAAGCAGAATACTAGTCGAAAAGGAGCCTCGCACACTATACAATTAAGCGGATAAAGGCCCTGATCCTCGTGGACGAAAGAACGCCCTTACACATACGGATACAGCTGTAATTGCTGACTATTTGTCTGACAGCGATATACCCCTAGACGATCGTGGAAAGCCCTGGCTTGATATTGTAACAATGCAGGAGTTATACTACCTGAAACCTACCATTTTAAGCCACCTGGTTATCGTACAGTTAATCCAAGAGCAATACAACAAAGCTGCAAACATGACGAAGGAATTATAAATGCGGTGTGTAAGGAGGAGCGAGAATTGACTAAGGATCAAGCTGATAATCGAGTTGATTGGGCTGATATTGGCTTAGAAGAAAGACCGCATTCTAAGAATTAGAGAACTGTAGCCTTTTTTGGACTTGGGCCTCAAACTACAAAGCGTGTAAAGCGTAGGGCAGGCCTTGAATATCGTTACGCTTCAAAGAATGTTCACTGCAAAAAGGTTACTTCTAAAGATACAAAGGCAAAGGCACGAGAGGAAAAACATCTAAAGCTACTTAATCTATTTGTAGCAGTTGGCTACGACTGGCGGAAGGTTATTCCTTATAAGGTTCCAAATGGTGTGTAACGATCCTAATATCCTACCTAGTAGGGCTAAAGGGTTGTGTCAGGGCCGTATACAAGGCGTTGGGGAAGGTCACCTGACCCAGGGGTCACCTGTTCGGGTAAAAGGAAGAGGTTATAAATCATAGCACTGAAGTGAGATAAATGCTTTGTAATACCCCGTATCCTATTCGATAAGGCTTCGACTGGCCTTTGATATAAAGTGAAGGGAAGCAGAGCCTTGAGAAGGGTAAAGATTAGTTTGTATAAGATTTGACTAGTTGATAAGAATCGATATCTTCGAATACTGTATCACTCTGCCTTTGAAACCTTACAACGGCATTCAGAATGCGTTTATGACCTGCATAGATGTTACGATGCCATACATTGTTTTGAACTCCTTGAGCCAGCTAGGAGGATTATTTATATACTCGTCGTTACTTACTAAATCAACGTTTTAGTAATATGTTATGTCGCGTTTTTAATTCCGAAGTCTGTCGAAGGAATCATGTTGTTTTTAATATAGCTAGCGAAAGTCGATTCACTGTGGAGCTAGAATGAAAAGAAGAACTACAGTGATGATGGTTTCTTTGTCCTCGACGGACTTTTTAACAAGTATAATTGTGTAAACGCAGAATCTATCTCCACGACGTTACTAAGCTCATGTGCCTAGCGCACAGAATCAAATCTCACTTGACTCATTCCACACGTCCGTACTTGCTTCAATCTTCTTTTTATCAATATCTTATTAATATCTTACCCACAGGATGTCTTCTTGTGTGCGCTTGCTAAGATGATCGTTGATAAACCAGTGCAGGAGTGCCGAACTTGACGATTGTCCCAAGTATTCCGTCTTTATCCTTTCCACCCTCATTAACTTTCAGTGAAATGAGACATGATTGTGATAGACACATGTTGACACTAAAATTGAAATGATAGTTATCTTCTTCATAATCATTCTATCACCCGTTAGGATGAAGAGTATAGACTTGAGATGCTCTTACCAGGCTTATCGAATTATGCTTTGCACATAATTGCGTGCCTGAGGTCCATTATCACAAGGATTAGCTACAGCTGCACAGCGACCTTTGATAATGGCTTTAGAAAGTTGGAATAAACTTACATCCTTCTATCCCTCTTCACTACCTCACCTACACTCTTTTCATCCGCAATCATGGCTACAGCCTCCGAAGTAGGAAAAGATGGATCTGATCGCAGGCGAGTCAAATTGCTTTTGCTATCTCTGTCGATGGACTCGTAGAGAACTGTCGCTCGCTCGTCGTCTTTTCAATACCCTCCTGCCTTACACTCCCTGCTAAGAATTATGGAAGCCTAGCTCTTGCTGATCAATGGATCGAACCTGCCGTCCTTTATTACTAATAGTCACCCTTTTGACATCAGTAAGCTCCTTCCGACCAGTGTTCCGTTCAGAAATTAGAGTAAGAGGAAGACGCTGAGGCTATTTGCCAAATGCACGGACGACTGAATACAAGTCACATCACAGGTTTGGAATGGAACAAAATGGTATGAGGCCAACCTTTGATTTGCATGAAAGTGTGGGAAACCGCCCACGGTATATATATATAAGGAACCACACTCGAGGCTCACCATCACACAATCTTATCACCCACGTATTTCTACCTCATCCTTTCCCATCCTGTACTCAAAATCCTTCTCTTTATCCACCGCAATCGTATCGATACTTAGCTCGACTATTTATTCTCGTGAATTCTTTGACTTAAAATATCAAACGTATTGAAAACCAATGCTACTACTACTTACACATGAGCACTTCGTGTAGTCTTCCTGTTCATCTTCTCTGTCAGTGCCATTCTGGCTAAATTCTGACATTGCTACTACTTACAGCACTACATGTAGGACACGGAGTGGGCTCGCCGCCACCCCACTTCACACAGTCCATTCACAGGAAGAAACGCAGTGACATAAGTTAGTCATAAAAGTTGAGAATCTTTTCCAATAGTGAACCTAATTTACGGCTATAGGGACAACATGTACAAGAAAGATCATTGCAACCCCCTCCATTCCGGCTCCCAGGGATCCCTTCCTTTCGTCGTCGCCGCACAGACGTGTCCTCTAGATCAGACAGTTCCCTTCTCCGAAGATGTTGATGAAGCTGTTCAGATGCCACTGTTAGTTCTTGGGGGTCTCCAACAAGACGTCGCCGCAATGGAGCTGTTGATGTACTAACCAGTCACCGCCAAAGCCGTCGGAGCAGACGAACGTGCCCCCACTGTTAAACGACTCATTGCAGACAAGGCCCTTGGCACGGAGCTGCTTGACGCGGGCCATTTGTTTTGAGCGGTCGCCGTTGTTGTCAGGATCCCGTTGGGGCGCGGGCGCGGCCATAGCCAGAGCTGCGAAAGCTACGAGGCAGAAGGTGAAGGTTTTGGCGAGCATTTTGGTGAGAGGATTTCAGTTTGTTCTTGCGTGATGAGGTGGAAAAGGATATTTTGGAGCTTGGGGTAAGTATATTAAAAACAGAAAGTTGACGGCCCAGCCAAGATAGGAATAGAAGTTGAGAGATGAAGAGATAATCGTTTTGCTGAGCAAGATGGGACGATATTATATATACACCACCAGAAACTTGACTACATTATTGTGGGGGAGGACAAGGATGAATAGGAGAACATCATCCCCGCCTCCCATTACGGTTTGCGACCAGGGACCTGTTTCGTCTCATATTTCGACTTGGGCCACACAGACGCAGTCTTGCATCGATAGGTTGGAGAGCGGGTGTGACGCACCGCAAATCCGAAACAGCCGGCAAGGATTCATTTTGTTTACTGAACATAAATACTGAAAGTAGAATAATGATTCCAAACGCAAGCATGGATTGTCCCGAAAAGGAACCGCCATCCAGGGGACGGGCATATGGAGTCTCTCCACTTCTAGTGCCAAGGTGCAACTGCCAAGCCGCAGAATATACGAGGTTATATCTACTTCATAGATGGTCCGTAGATCAGGAGTAGATATTCCGTAGACCAGGAGGTTTGTCTAGAGTAGCTAGCATAATAGGATAATGTTGTAAACTTGTAATGGGCAGCTGTGTCGGCAGCCATCAGTTCCTCCAATGAGGTCCGCCCAGCACTAATCTATTTTGCAACAAGCCAAGCCATCTCGGCAATGTTACGGCTTTGCAATTGTTACGCTATATTAGCCGCGTCGCTGAGGAAGATGAACTACAGATCTGGGTTTGGGTCATGGGCAGAGGACGTCTGTTGTCTTTCGTCTGGCTTGCCGAGGCTAATCGTAGATGCAACGAAACTGATCTTACCTTTTTTTCCTAAACATGACAGCCAACGATAATAGCGAGTACAGTTCTATTCCGGTTGGGAGTAATTCTAGCCGCTCTCTCTACCTTTTGACAACCGCGATGTATTGACAGATGCTGCCATTCATGTCTGGTATCGCAAAGTTCATGTCTAAGAATGCACCATTAGAGTACGTGTCGTATTTCATGTAAATGAAGCCTCTTTGACGCAAAGTACGGCATCAGTAGGCTTATAACACAAAACAGGCTCCGATCGAACGTACCTTTTGTCGTGAAGATATCTCGTAGCATGTTCGCTCAATTTGTGGATGAACTTGACTAAGAGAGCCGAAGTATATTGAGTGTAGTACTTGACAGAGTAAGAAGATGGACATCCAAGACCCATCAACCTCAGTCGCGCTTGAATCTGGTGCTTGGGGCCCAAAATAAAATCTCGTATGACGTTGATGTTGTGAAGACTGAATAGCCTATCGCTTTCGTTTCGTATTGCTGGATTGTGACTTGAAGATCATACAATTCAGTCTTCGTCTGGTGTGGTCTTCAGTACGGAGTTAGGTACCGGCTACGGCAATGGAGAGCAGAGCCTCAGCGTCAAGAGTTGCAATATAACGAATTGTCATTCGGACATCCCTCCTTTTCCCATCCACAGACGCTACACCGCGACGATTGTAAAGATGCACGCGCTTACTGTCTGTGTACCCCAGAAATCGTATCATACCAATCGTGCGGCTCTTACGCCACACTTGGACATCTCATGGGCAGCCACAAGTCGGCGAAAACGGATTTTGATGGAGCGGTTAACAGTGACAACCCGCGTCCGGCTGAGCATTCTTAGTCTCTAGAAATGATCACCTCTGAAGACCACGCGTCTTCCAATCTTTCACTTCTTACATGATATAGCCTGGAGAATATACGTGCATCATGGACCAGGTATGAATCTTTGATGGAAACCCGAGCTCATGCTAAACACTCACATTGTGTGGTTGGTATTTTTGCTCGTAGGCTTTATTTCTAGTGCTGCGGTTGGCGGGACTAACCCTCGACAGAGTAGCGCCTTGGCATAATTGAACTTCAAAATGCTCCGCTCTTCCTTCTGGAAGTCAAAGATCTCCTTCCATCTATATTAAAATTTTGACAGGACCCAACCATCAGGACGCAACCATCAAAACATGCCGCCACGACAGCGCAAGATCACTTGGTGGATGCGACTACGATCAAAGATTCCAAAATTCAAAACTCCTTTACGTCTACGATCTAGTATTAGGCGACTTAAGCATGAGCATCGTCACCCATACCTTGCGTTGTTAAAGTTGTTTATTATACATCTACAAATGCCATCATGGAACTGGTCTTATAATTATCCATTACCAGAACTACTTGCACCTAAAGACATTGCTAACAATGAGGCTCTTTTTTATCGTCATCATCCAAATATATTCCAATTAAGATATATTCCTATTTGGACTATACGTGATACTCCTCTTCGCGCTATCTATCGTCTATATGAGATATATATGACCCGAGAATTTGATTTGCTTCGCCTCGAATGCGAGTATATGTGGCATCAGTCAGGCAGAAAATGGTCTTTATGTTTGATACCAGATCCTTGTGATCCAGATCCTGTTCGATATGCTATGCTTGCCTCTATTGTTGAAGAATTGGTGAGAGCATTCAATTGGCGTCTCAAACATGGCCAGAGAAGAATTGGGGGAAATGTTAGAAGGACTATGGAGAATCCTTGGCCTAAATTTGATCCTGAAATTACACCTTCTTGGACAGCATCTGTTCCTCCAATTCGGGAAGAGGATTTATGGGAGTTACCTTCAAGCATGGTAAAAGGCAGTCAACTATTTCTCGGAGACGGAGGATGTGATAATTTTCTTCGTCGAAATTTTGATGCAGATACTCGTTATTTGTACACGACATAATAAGTTGCATCTGTAACTACAATCCGCGACACAATACCTTGCAACATCTACCTGGTTGAGCTGGAGGTTTTACCTCCATTTATCTACCAGCCTGTCACTGGTACCTCCTGGGGCTGCGTAGCCACCGAAAATCCCACCAGCATAACTATTATCGTGGACCCCTCTATCAGAGTTGAGAATTCAGGGTCTATCAAACAGCTACTTGATTGTGGAAGCCATCGTGGTTCCGCTCTGGTTTTACAGCCACCATAGCAAACACATTACCATAAGCAAAATTATGAAGATGCCCGCTAAGTAGTCAAAGGGGCCATAACGACTGTATCATATTGGTATGATAGGAGAAAGGTTTATATTTGGGAAGAATCCATCTAGTCGCAGGACGCTTCCTCTCTGTCATTGTTCGGTCAAATTTTTCAATCAGCATCTTTCGAATTCTCGCATCGTCCGCCGTCTGGAAGGTAGCTCCCTCTTCGTTACCGAGATTCTCAAGCGAGTAGCGGGACGCAACACCTCACATCTTACAATGCCGTGCCTCTAGCTCCCGAGGCTCCCAATGGACGCAATTGCTTTTTATAAGGTGCCGGCGATATATTAAGCGAAGTACGCAACACAAATCACATGTCCATTTCAGACAAACCAAATTATTGTCTTATTATTGGAGCTGCAATGAAACTGAACTATGTAGAAATCATCCCTTGCTATCATCTTTTCAATTATATCCTGAACTCTCCCATGTTTTTCATGAGCCTACTCATTCATACTCAACAACCCTTTTCTCTCCTTTCCCTTTGAATTTACGCCATTTGTACCCATGCCCCTCTTTCCATCCTTTTTCATTCCAAACCCACTGATTTGCAGGACATCCAGTCAGTTTTTCCGTTTGCCCATCCTTATAATAATAATACTCTTTATCTTTGACATAGTAATAATCAGATGGGTGTGATGTTGTAGCTGTCGAACCCTCCCCCACGTATGATTCCTTCTCTTTTCCCTTACCTTTATCTGATGCCGCCATAGCTATATCGTCATATTCATATTCATAACCGCCAGGTAGTGCGTTATTCTTGCGATAACGAGAGTAGCATCCACGGTCCATATTCCAAGTCCACTCACTCCATTCGCCTGTTCCAGACCCTCCTGCTGGCGCGCTTGCAGAGCCTGTAGTAGTATAGCTTATAGTGGCATAGCTTGGAGTGGTATAGTTTGCGGGTGTATAGCTTGTAGACGCATGTGTTGCCGCTGGCGAGCTCGGGTCAGAAAACAAATCCTCGCCATACTTCTTTCGGTATTCGGCAGCGATCTTCTCCATATGAGATACGTCGGGTTTTTGCTCGAAACCATTCTTATTGAGATTTCGAAAATACTCCATATCCAATGGCCCTCGCTTGTCTCTCAGAAATTTGAAAATGGCTAAAACATCTTGCATATCAACTTTCCTTTTATCTCGCTCCCGACCCGGATACGCAACTATTCTCATCTTTCTTTCCAGTGCCCATTCAAATGGTGCTGCCCAGACTCGGATTGAATCCCCTTGGAAAAGAATTATATTCTGTTCAAAAGCTTCTGCGAAGATTTGGCGGACAGCAGCTGGGGTTGCCCAAATCTCCACTTCATCATTCATCCAGTTTCTTTCTAGTTTTTCCTCTTCCGACACCAAAGCTATTACTTCCTGAAGCTGAGTCTTGAGTTCGGCATCGTCCTTATATTGCGGGTCCATCAAATAATCAAGGTCCCCTGTTGCATCGCGATTCTTGAAGTGGGACACCGCGACGTAACCGCCAACAGCGACAATATCGATTGGTGCAAATGCAATGAGCCAGTCCTTTTTGGCCATTTCGCGGTTGAGTCGCCTTAGGGCTGTTCAAAAGATATATGTTATTAATAAACCACAGTACATCTAGTGTATCGTTACTTGCCGTTCTCAAAATCTTGGGCTTTCAAGAATCTCTTCATAGCTTCAACTTCAGGCTTAGAAATAAGTTGTGTTTCCGATATCACCGGATATTGAAGTCGTCTGATATCCGGGTGGGGCCGGGACACGAAATACGCTTACTTAGAGAGTATCAAGATGTTTCTACCGGAAAGTGTGACATGGGTGCCAATCAGCCTGAACCTCCAAGTTGAAGCGCGGGATGATCAACTCGGGATGGAAAGGGGGACGCAAGCAGACACGCAATTTGCACCACCAACCAGATATTATGTCACTTCTAAAATAGCTCAGAATATCAAATTATTTCTTCTTAATACAGAAAACCAGCATGCGCTGTGACAACTGCGAACGTATTCCCCCAAACAGCTACTCAAGCAAATCGATGCCATCTTCATCAAGAGTATTCGTTCGTCGCTCATACTCCAACATCACCAATTTGAATGCTTCTTTGTGACCTAGTATATTCTCTGTTCTGGTTCTGTATTTGCAATATTGATCAGGATAGTCAGGAAACGGCTCCTGGACTAGTACATCTGTACCAAGTATAGTAGCTAGAAATGTATGCAATCCTACTGTGTAGAAGACTCTCAACATTGAAAATGTTATGTGGTCAGAGACCTGTGTCTGATTAATAAAACGTTCGCCATTCAAGATAGCATTGAAATCCTCTAAGAATAAGCCGTTGACAAGCTGGTCCGAATCTGGTGGAGGAGGAGGCAAAAGTCGTTGGTAACATAACAGAGCCACCAGTGTCAACATGAGTTGCTCTTTTGTTTAGGGGTCTTGTATATCTGTTATTATTTGTCTGGATAACCTCTGGCCATCAAGCGAGGCTGCCCATTCAAACAGAATATGGTCGAAAGTTGACCCAGCTAGGTTGCAAGCAAGAAGCACTAGAATATTGTTTTTTGGCCTCTTGATAGAAGGGTATCTAAGGTAGAACCGCTTCCTGTCACTTATTAACATTTTAATCACATTAACCATAGTCTGATTACATTTGTATCTGGACCATATACATCTTATTACAACTAAGTGATTTCAAGATATCAGACGGGAGCGCCTAGAGGAAAGTAAGAATAGTATTAAGTTTATCGTACAGGAGAGCATACCAAGTCATCATCTGGAAACCCAATTGGAAGGTAGACCATCATGCTAACACTCAATCTCACTATATCTAATTCGCGGTTGGAGAAAATTTTCGAATTCGAAATAACCTTGAGCATAGTCTGTGAATAAGAGGACCCGAAAAGTTTTGACCCATTGTGCCGACCAAAGATCCGAATATGTTGGCGTTGTAATTAGCCGTATATTCTAGATCAGGCGCATGTTGTCGCGCAACTCTATTACCTCCAGCCCATTCGAGCAAGTTTCGGAAAAGTGAGATTCTGTGAAGCTGATCCTTCTCATCCACATACCAATTGAGAAATACATTATTAGGCTTTACGTCTAGGGAAGCAGGTCAGCGGACAGTTATGGGCAACGTCAGCCGAAACTGGATGGCATTATACCTAAGTGTATCCAATGCTTTGTATGAATATCGGTTAGTCCCAGCCCAACCTCTTTCAGAATTGTCTTTCTTGCCTCTATCGGAAGAGCTGGATAATTCTCTACCAACGAAAGTAAATCGCTCTTAAAGTATTCGTAAACAAGTACATTTTCCTCTTTATTGTCATCCACGTGGATTCGGAGGCGAGGATTATTACCAAAATCGTCTTTGAACTCCTTCAAGAGGTCAAAGATTGACCAGGAAACAGGCTTTATAACGAAGGGTTTGCCATCGCATCTAGAATTGTTTTCCATTCAGTCAGTCATAGTTTTGACGATAATTACAAGCTCGAGAAAGGTTTCTTGAACTTACAGTGCAAGGTGGATATTAAGAGCCGGTTTCGTAGGATAATGCTGGAGTAACTTTTGGCACGCATACTCGCGACCGGAGTGGCCAACGAGTGTTGAAGACATCCTCGCAGCTTTGAAAACACGAGCACGGCAAAGAATCATGGGGAATCACCGTAGAATTCACCAAGGGTAGGAGTAGTTGATGTACTGTACTTAAAAGGTCGAGTCAAATCACGTGCTAAATACAACCATGAATGCGACACTAACCCTAGTTAAGGTGGATCAGCTCAAAATTTGAAAACTTGTCCAAAGTCTGAAACATAAACGGGCTTCAACGCCGCATGCCTACGAACTCGAAGCGCTAAAAGAGAAAGCATAGAGAGAAGATAAGGAAAAAGGTAATTGAAGAGGACAAATGCACAAGACCGCACTTGGGGAGGTCGGCTGCAGCCGTGAAAGACTCTAAGAACATTCTTAAGGAACTTGTTCTGTTCATGGAATAAAGTTAGAATTGTGTTGCATTTCTGAATTATATTATTGTTTATCTCACTTCATTAAGCGGCATGTAGGGATATGTCGCACGTGATACAAAGAATACCTCCTTTGAGGACAACCTCATTGTCGCCACCTTTTTTGCAAGGTTGGTAGACGTACCCAAGTTAAACTTTGCAGGATGCAACACCAAGAGAATAAGACTAGCCGTAGGAGATGAGAAGCAGTGATCTTTAGACGAAATTTTTCTTCCTTAAGGTCATACGATATATTGCGATAGCCAACGTCTTGCACTCCATATCTCATTAGCAAACTCCTGATCATCAACTGCGCCCTTAATTTCCCCTTGCAGGTTCCTTTTCTTATTTGGACCGGGGGCGCTGAGGGGTGGCCTAGCTCGGATCTCTGCCCGCTCAAAATCTACCAATATAATGCGTTGCTCATCCCAGAGCCAGTTCCGAGGTTCTGCATCCGTGTGAAGTACACAAAGGTTGTGCAACGCTGCTAGTGTATTGCTCACCTCCGTAAGAAGCCGCTCTTTGTTCTTCCGATTAAGATAATCCTGAAGTGGGCGACCTGCCCAGCTGAGGAAGAGCATGCTGACATAGGCTCCATAATCATAATAAAATGGATGTTCTAGATCTAATGTGCCCAGGCAGACAGGGATGCAACTACCTTGGAGGGTATGGAGTTTGGCATATATTTTGGCCTCGTGAAGTAAGTGCTGTCGGTCAGGTTGCTTCATTGCCTTCGCAACAAGAGTATACCCATGAGAAGACAATCTGATTTTTAAAAGTGCCCCTCTTGATCCTTTGACGTATAGTGGTTTACAATCTGCGTCCCATCCACGATCCGTAGCAAGCTGAACACGTATGAGGCAGAGGAAGGTTTCCAACTGCAGGTGTTGACCTTGGTGATCTTCAATGTTGGGACAGTGCTCATCTAAGGCGCCGTGAGATGCCAATCCAAGCAGACACTGATGAGTACAATACGGTCGATCCTCGATTCTCACTCTCGAAATTGCTTCCATGCCATCCTGATTGTTTTCATTGCTTTTGCCCGAACCTCTGGTTGCTCCCGGTTGTCGTGGAGATGCTATACTCTGCTTTTCCACAACCTGGCTGGTTCTTCTAGGAGTCGGGAATGGAGGCTCGTTGTTGTCATCACCATCGTCGCCGCTGCTATGTACTTGATTTTCAATAACATCATTGCAGGCATGTGCTAGGCGGCGAGCCCGTGTTGGAAATGGCGGCCGAGAAAACTCTTTCCAACCGTCCGGTTTGTATAAGGAATGACGGGGGTCTTTTCGAGTGATCTCGGGAATCGTGTTGAGAACATCAATATAATCGACAGCCCACGTATCTAAACTTCTTGCTGCGTCATGCCACGATTGGCTAGGCGCTTCAGCAGCAAACGCATTGAGGACGAAGGCAGTAATCTGTGCAACACTTGTTCTGTGCAATCTGTTTTCGTCGTCATCTTGAAAATCTAGGCTTGGAATAGAAAGGTGATACTGGACAGTTGTGGGGTCATCCGGTATATAAAGGAAAACAGTAGCCTCGCCAGTGAAAATATAACCCCACTGGACACCCTTTCCGATCATAGACGAGAACAGCTGGGTAATCACAGCAGCGAGGAGACGTTTGGCGAAAAGTCTAAGACTATTACCTTCTATATTGATGACATCTTCCGCGGGCCGAATCTCCCCTCTTAGTCCAGTGATGATTTGGCCCAGGGGAAACTTTTGCGGTGCTTTGTATTCGATCATCACAAGGGGAATCCTATGCCCGTCTACCATCTCGTATATGCAAAATTGATCAGCACTTTCTATTATCCCCCGGTTAACACCTCGAGCAATCCACTTGTCCTTCATGATTGCCCCCTTCACTCTCTGCCCTGTAGTCTTTGAATTCTGGGGTCCTGGTTCTGACATGTGTTCCATTTCCTCTTCCATCAATAGTTTGGTCGAAGTCTCAATTTTTGTATGGCTTTCAAACATCAACGTCCCTCCAACTTTTAACTTCTTTCGCAGTTGTTCATTTTTGTACATCTCCTGAATCAATTTTTGCACGGGGCGTTCTACTATGTCCCGTGCAAATTGTCGAAGATCAGATTCAGAATTGATCGGATAGTGATATTTCCGGACATAATCCAGCTGATCTGGCGATGGAAAGACCCGCTGAGAGGTGAAGCCCGAACTTATTGAGAGTTCATCCCAGACAGACTCCTGCTGCAATGGGAAACCACTCCAAGGCACAATACGCTGCGGGAATAGGCGGCCAGCAGGTTTTGTGGTGTCGCCTTTCGTCGTCAAGGTCTTGTCTGTCACAATTTGGAGAGTACGAGTGAGGTCATGACAATATTTGAGAAAATCGTCAAGATCCTGTGGCTGAGATCTCTCTTCAAAATCTTCATCCATCCTGATCTATCTATTGTCAGTGAACGGAACGCGGTCCTGGTGGTCCCTATGTTGTTGATGTTGACCTCTCCCCGCTTTAGATTCTGCCGCGCCGCAGAGCTTGAACATTGTCAAGACTGTCTACATCGTACAGGGCCCAAATAATTCCCAGTGGGTTATTTGTCCGCTCCTGGCAAAGCTTGATTATACTTTTTATACTTTCGTACTGGCCCCCAAAAATCTATATATAATTCCTAGTGGGTCGTCAATGCGTTTATGGTGAAAAGGGGTGACCCACTGGGGATTATTTAGCCCTGTACTAAAGTACTGTCCAATCACTCTCCACTAACACTGAAATATGCCTCGCCTCATTCATAGCTTTCGCGTACGAGAACTCAGGCACACAGCTGGCTCTCGATCGAAAAAAAAATTGAATAATCGAAGACATCTTATGCGTTGCCATCCCATCTAGCTCTATCCAGGCATCTCGCAATATATGGGCATGGTACTTACTATACAGTTCTTCATGTTCCAGTGAGCGATCAACAAAACCAACAACACTTTGGCCATACGGCTACATTTTAGTTTGTTAAACCAAAAAAATGGGGTTTCCTTATTTGAGCCATTAAAACATGATTTTACAGAGTTGCATGCATGTGTGCTCTCTCTTTCTCTCTCTCTACTTGCATACCCCCCCCCCCTAAATAAGAAGGGGAAAAAGTGACGGATAAACCCTCCTCATCAAATTGATGAGTTATGAGCTATGAGCAGGAACAATATAATACAGCAAGCTCTACGTACCTACTTAAGGTTTAGCGACTGTTGGTATATTCTGACCTCGAGGCGGGTGCACGTGACCCGACTCGAGTGGCAGAATCACCCAAAGCGGTTCACCGCCTTGGAAACCATATCAACACCACCTTACGTAGAACTTACAATATCACCATCGATCCCACTGA
>Ga0247734_1001092_pt1 | contig 21436 bp, 20 predicted proteins | sample UWRJL103311B2_FD_180933 | JGI IMG/M metagenome (GOLD analysis project Ga0247734, IMG submission 180933) | Plant litter microbial communities from Arlington Agricultural Research Station in Wisconsin, United States - UWRJ-L103-311B-2 | ecosystem: Environmental > Terrestrial > Plant litter >... | reverse complement strand
AAGTCCAGTGCGGTTTCTCTTGGGAGGGTGCTCGGAAGCAGAAAACTCAGGTGAGCGTTTTGGACTCCAATGGGTGTCATCAAATGAAGCAGGCTGGGTTGAAGAGCCTCGTGTAGCATAGCCAGAGTCACTCGGATCTCTGGAGAGCGGTACAGAGACGGCTGAAGAATACGCTACTGCCTGAGGTGAAATCTCTGTCCATGGTGCATACGAGTTGGCACTAGATGTCAAAGCTTGACTCGATGTTATTCTTCTACATCTACGTCAGTTATGTTATTTAACGTATACTATTGTAGCATGGCTTACAGAGGCTCTCGACCATTCGAAGCTGGTATGACTCTCAAGTTGAGATTATTATTCAAGATGTGGGCATTCACGTGCTGTTGCGATCGTCAATTAACCTTTCTGGATGGAGAGGATGTAGCCTTTGTAAAGAGCGAATCGGGGTTTGATGGGGGCATGTATGATATGATAAAGAATATAGGCGGACATACCTTTCTGAGTGCTGCAGCAGTTTGAGACCAAGATTGACATGTTGGAAACCGACATTGCCGTTCACATTTATCAATTGAAATAGTCCCACTTAAAGGCCACTGCTCAGGGTGATGGGTATGACCTTTTGCACAGGCAGTGTATTGTATATTAGGCGACAAAACCAAGTCAAAATGCTGCTCCTGAGGATCCATGCTGTTGCTGAATACGAGGGTTGTAGTCCAAGGCTAAGGTTATCCACCAACCAACGATGCCGCAAAATCTCAATGACAGCACAACTCTTGTAAGCTAGAAGTGAATCAACAAAGTGTAGATGTAGCGCAACTAGAAAATTCCGAGAACTTGAGGGTGATGTGGATGATATCAATACCACATGGAGGAATGAGGCAAACCACACGAACGAGGCTGATTAAGGCTTGGCAGCAGTTATTGGAGGCTTACTGGTAAGCAACCGGTAAACGCCTTACTGGTCCTCACGGCCATTGCGATGGCCATTGAGATAGCCATGCCATGACATTTCATTTGTCCGTCTCACCGAATACACTGGCAGCCTTCTCTATTTACCAGTTTGCGCCTACATCAGCCCACCTATTATAGCAGAAAGGTGTTGAAGTACATCAATGACCTCCGTAATCCAGCTGCCAACCAACCTAATTGATTGCGTAATTTGGTATAATCTTGGGCATCAGACTATACATACCTAAGTTTGCTGTCTTTATATATCGAACTTATAATTAATGAATTGGCCATTATTAACATTCTTTTGCTTTATAACGAAAATACAGCTCCAAAATAACCTTATAGACCCTAGGACTATTGCAGTTAATCATGAATTCCTTCGCGCGCCAAGGGTTCGAATTACCGTATAGATGTTGTAACTACGCGTGGCAATTGCAGCATAGTTGTAAATATATGCAGGTACATACCCCAAACTATGAAGATCCAATTAGGTTACCAATAACCACCCCAAACCGGTAAACTTTCATTAGAAGCCTTCAACGGTCGCCATGAGGCGTTCAAAAAATACCGCAATACCGCAATACAGAAATTAAGTATCATTTTGCCACCTACATCGAGCAGTTTCCTACTTTCTCTGTAGTCAATGGCTTCTTGCTTACACGGAATTTTTGGTATAACTGTGGAATCCTCTCTTTTTCAAGAACAAAGTTCGACCAAAACCCATAATGTATTCCCAACCTCGAAACGATAGAGGATTTCCCTCACCAGCGTCAACATCCGGATCTTCAAACCATCTGATTCAAGATAATATCCTGGATATTTTAAATATATCTACCGGAAAAGAACGAGCAAAAATACCCTCTCTCAGTGAATCCATATCTGAATCTCTTCCTTCGATATTCGACCTAAATCTCTGTACGTTCCAAACTACATCCACGTCTCACTCCTCTCAACCCTTCCGCGAATTGGAAAACATAGAGAACCACAATTTGAACCTCCCATATACTTCTCCATCAAATTACTCACTTAACCACCACGATAAACTATACACTTTCCCCAACCAACCATCTCAAACTTCTCCATCTATATCTACCCAAGACTCTTCGCCAATCCCATATTCCCCCGACAACCAAGAAACACCAGCGCTAGATACATCCAAAGCCCTAGATTTGTTCGCCTACCTTGGGGTACAATTCGATGCTGAGCCGATTATCACTTATGAAGATGCTCTTGCTGAATTTGAGTCGTCGTGTCGCGAAATCTTGGAAGGATCTAGTGGTAAAATCATGATGCCAGTTGGTAAGGTCTAGTGGATTCTGTTGAAGGAAGTTTTTCTTAGGAGCTGTATAGTGAGTTGGTTGAGTGATCTAGAGACTACTTGGTATTTGCTTTCTTTCTACTTTTCGTTTAGATAAAGTTCGGTACTGTAAAATTCTGACAGGGTAAGACAAAGTGAAGGAACGCTGGGAGCAGGAGTTTGGAATTACCTTGAACATGATTTTGGTCTAGCGTATAGCGAATTTCAGTCTGTATATTAAACAAACCTTCCAGTATGGAACAATTCAGAAATATGACTTAGGTTTCAAAGGCAGCCTTCTTTCAAAGTCAGATTGATGATCTGAACATCTCATTAGCTAAACTCTATTTCCTTCCTTCTAGAGTCTGGCGTGGATTTCAACTACTCACAGCATGCCCCCACTTTATTTTGTAATGCGAATCATATGAATTCTAGTTTTGACTTCATCGTCTCGACAAAGGGTCCATAATCTTGATGAAATATCGAATCCTCAAGGTGGATCTTGCAATGCCAACGTATAATTTATATTCGAAATATGGCTACACTATCTTTTGCCCTTCTTCTTTATTATTCCAGAACCTATTCCATCATCTGGGCCAGTTGTTATCTTCCCTAATGTCTCGACACCTTTTACAACACCACTCACAGCCTTGCTTGCTCCTATGCTAATGCCTCTGGAACCTTTGCTTTCGAAGCTGATATTGCTTCCTATGCTTCCACTCCTCATCTTCCTCAGATTATCTGTTATCGCATTCGCATTTTTATAGTCGACTATCCTCCCGCTGGTGGGCGTGATCGGGGAACCTCCTTCAGAAGACTCATCGTAGTCTTGATTGATCCGTGCCCGTTTCCTGACCCTCTCACTTCCCGACGACTCATCTGTAATAGTAATGGGAGAGACCAATGCATCGGCCCCTTCTCCGGGCGGAGCACTAGCAACCTCAGCATAGCTTTCCAGGGAACGACTTCCGTCTTCATCACTAATATCGCTAGGGGCGACAATGGCTCTTCTTAGGCTAGCGCCAATGGAGGCATGACGGGCAGTCCGGTATCGATCATATTCTTCCTTTGAGTGTTCTGCATCGCAGAAAGATTCCAATGCATCGAACACATGTGGGAAGACTAGCTTGTCGACTTCTCTCCCCCACAGGAAATCTAGATGCTCATAGTGAGGTACTTCTATTGCAACCGTGTGCTGTGGAAGCTCTTTTAGCATGACCTTGATATCCACTAAAGAATCACTACCCCCATAGACAAGTACAATTGGCGTTTTGATATTCCGAGTGGGAAATTTCGCGACTTTTGTGTATTTACTCACGCTCCGGGATACGACTGGTTGGACATCATCATCATACATCTGGAAGCTCTTCGTTCGCATAATCTGGAACCAATGCACGACACTCTTCACACTTGTATAAGAATACAAATGTGGATATGCTGCTAATTTTTGGCTCGTAGACATGTTTCGAGCATGCCAGCCAAAGAGGAACGAAAGTCCCATATCGATCAAACGGACGAAAATGGGAGGATAGAGAATAGACTGCCACATAGTAGCAGAGCTGAGAATCGAGCGACGTCCAAAAAGGAGAAATAAAACCTGTGGTGATGTTTTGCAAAGCGCATCCACGATGCCATTCGAAAGTCCAGCAGGTGACATCGCAGGGGCTAGCGCAATAAATACATTGACTTGATCGTTGAGCTTTGGATGGACGGATAGGGTAGCAAAAGCTTGTGCAGTTCCTTGCGAAAAGCCAATGTATGACAATGAAGGCTGAGACGTTGTATCTAGAACGTATTGTATGCTGTCTGGTATGTCATGGAACGCAAATTCGTCCATGGAGAAGTTCCAAAAAGGAATATCGGTTGGTGAGTATTTAACGGATTTTTTGGAGTATTTGTTGCCCCGATTGTTTCCAAACTATGTCAAGTTAGCCAATAGAATAACTCAAGAGTATCTGATGGACCAACCCAGACATCATAACCTCTCTCCACCAACTGAAATGGCAGACATCTCTCCTCTTCAGTCAAACAAACCCATGCCTCGCTGTTCATCATCAGACCATGATGCAAGTACACAACACTCTTTCTGATGCTACCACGTCCGTGGTTAACTTTCTGGTCCTCTTCCCCTTTTTTCCATGCAAGTCGATGAAGACCTAGTAAATAACCATCGCCCGTCTGCACAACATGTTCTTCAGCATAATATCCGTGAAAAGCACATATATCCACAAAATCAGAGGCATCTCGAAGACTGCTTGAGACATCTACGCGATATTAGTCTATCGCCCCCTGCATTTGGTAGCTCTAATAAAGCAAGTAGCCCACCTTGTTTCTTTGTTTGTGCCCTTTTCGCAGCTCGCGAGGTAAATCGATTGAAGAGCTTTCTGGATGCTCCGTAGCATAGTGAAATGACAGTCGAAGCTATACGAATGTTAGGAAGCTTCAGATAAAGGCATGCTTTGCGTGGCACATACGTAGAGCAAGCGTAAGTATTCTGATGATCGCTTCGAATCCGACCAGAATAAATGAGCCCGCTAGCGCTATGTATTCGCTCCTGGCCATAATTGTTAGTAACGGTCTTTTTTGGCAGACGGCAACAGAGCCGCGAATGTATGTCATACAGGTTCAAGCGTCCCAAAAATGGTATTGGAGGCATTGTTTTAAGTTCCAAGGTATATCCTGGACTGAAAGAGATGGAGAGGCGTTTGAAGGGGATGGGAATTCGCAACCGTGTTGTGTTGGTTAACCAACCCACCAACTGAATTGATGAAAGTAATTTGCAACTGCTCAAGTTCGTACCCTAAGGATAATGAGTATCAGGTCCGTTGACTGCTGCCAATTCTCTTTATCCAGAGTTTTGTGCCTATCACATGTAAAATGAGCTCAGCAAGATAACGACATAGTTGAAGCTCGTGAAAGGTGACAATTGAAAGGTTATTGTCGCAATTATTGCAGGTTCATGACAATAGCTTCAGAAGAACGAAAGCGAACGTGATAAGAACGTCAAGTGAGGTTACACGTCAAAGTTGTATTAGAATAGCAGTTTATAGCCACAAAATTGAAGACGTAGGAGTGACAGCGGGGCGCAATCTGCGGCGCGAGCTACCCAGGCTCGCTAGGCCAGGCCTAGAGAGCTCGCGTCATTAACGTTTATCACGTGATACAAATTGAACTCAGTTCAAAGATATTCCTTTTATTATGTAAATAACTTCCGATAATTACTGAGCATCAATGGTTACAAGACCTAAGATGAATTGAATTAGCGTATTCCTATCATCTTATTTCATTATTCAAATAACATATACAGGAATCCGTAGATCAAGTCATTTATTATGGAAATACTGCCTGAAGCGAGAACTACCATCTACGTCAACGAAGAAAAAGGCACAATCACCAAAGTAGTACAGAAGTAAACACAACCATGTTTGGCTGTCGTTAATCTGGAATACTAAGACTGATACTCCCTACATAAAGGGGATGCACGTGTCCGCTCAGACGGGAGTCTAGTCTTTCTCAACCTTTCTTGCCTGATATACAAGGTATTCATATATTTTTGTGGCATGACAGGAAGACAGCGACGACAAGCCCAACAATGTGAAGCAATTGTTCTCAAACCTGACACCAAATACCAAATCCTAGGATGCCGAGCTCCTGCAAGGATATTCGTAAGTATTTTAAGCCGCACAAGTGCTCCTGCTGCGACACGATTCCCCATCAATACCAAATAACTAACATAATTCCAGGCGCTGCATTGGCTCAATGCCTCCAAGAGAGCGATTGCGTGATGATACAACGTAACAAGCCGGGAGACTGTTTAAGGCAACCCCTCCTAGACTCGATGCCGACGAAATGCCAGCAGCTCAAAAAAGGACTTGGGGAGTGTAAACGGGGGATGGTAGATATGCGCAAACGGTTTCGCGGCAACCAGCCTATCGCTGTAGGAAAGGACTACGACTTTGAGGCACAGGAGACTGGTGGGCAATTATACGCTGGTAAACCCGCGTTCGGGGGAGGTGTCAAGACAACAAGTGGGAACGAACCTGTGGAGCGAGATTGGAGGGAGGTCGAGAATGAGAAGTTGCGGAAGGAAGGTTGAAAAGGGCCAGAGAAAAAAAGGACCATAATGTGTGTATATATACTGGTTTTGAGACAAGCATTTATTGGGGGGCGTTTGGTATGTACCACTAGAATTGCAGCTCTTCAACAATGTAAAAACTTTACTGCCGTTTCACCGTTTTGACCTCAGAATATCCCCCTAAGGAGTTGCCTATATATCGCGGCACCGTACCTCTATGGTTTATATGCCACTGAGTACTTAGAGAATGTTCTTTATGGAACTAAAATATTTAGCGCTTCTAGTTCGGCATTTGCTCCGTCTATAAGAAAACTAATACACGCCTTGGTATTGCGGCGAAATAGTGTACGTTCGAATACTTCATTAATATAGCATTGATTTAATGGACAGTTTTCAGGTGGGGTACAATTCTTTATATTATTACTAGATTTAGAATTAGACACATGAAGCGATCTCGTCTTATAAATTGGTCAAGCAGGAGCTTTGATCTTGTTGCAATTGTCTATGCAGTCACTTCCGGATGCTCTGTCTTTTCCCCGTAAACTGGGAATTCTGTGATGTCCTTCGCTTGGGTGACTATTTCATCTTGAACTGTGACAACCAAACCCTCGATTTGATCATTGGGAACCACGCTTCCATCAGACTTTTCAATGTTAGTATTTCTCTCAGTGTGTTAAACTTATGAACTTACGGCTTTAACAACAGTCCACTTCAAATTCTCTTTCAATGACGACAGCACTTCATCAATATTCTCAGAATCAACATTTTTCAAACCTCTCGTCAGGGTGTATTGTCCGTTTGTGACTGGATTGGACCCAGCTTCAATTGCACCCTTAGGTAGCCCGAGAACACCCAACCTTCCAATGTTGACATTTCCAACAGAAAACTTAACAAAGAATGATCCATCAACAGCCCTGTTCGGAATACCGACTTTAACAGACCACTCCCTCTTGGTGTCTCTCTTTGTGGGATCACGGATACGCATGGATCTTGGAAACGTTCCCAGTGAACCATCTGGGTTGTACAGTCTATTCACGGCCGCGGTGACATTTGCAGCAAGTTGCGCTGGCGTACGTGGAAGCCAATCTTCAACTTCAGGATACGAGTATCCGAAATCCTTGAGAAACCGGACAGAATTTGTAGTGTGGGGAGTTCTCCGGTCTGCTCTTGTGAATGGTGTAAGAGGAGTATTGCCATCAACGTCCTGCAGTGGAGTAATTGTCCATGTCCCTCCAGATACTACGGCAGGCTCCATCCAAGAGTTTGGATAGATTGCTTGCCACATTGCTAAATGGCGATCAACGGTGGCATGATGAAGCCAGAATACGGGGTCGAATGCTGCATAATCGACAGCCTGGAAGTGTCCGTTGCCAGCGACAAAAATATGGACTGTGTTATGAGGACCTTCGAATGAAGCTTGGCCGCGGTTATTAGTGTTTGATACTACATTGTAAGTTGGTGATTTCGCAAATGCATTCCACTAAATTACCTAGTTAGTACTTGAAGATAAAGGATTAAGCTGGTGACCCTACCACATCCTGGGCAAGGAAGAATCCATCTGTTGCCAAGACCTCATTGATGAGTGCATTTTGAGATTTGTTGTTCTGATCAGGGTATCGAACGGTATTTGGCAAAGAACCTAGAAACGTATCTCTTGGGAACCAATCCGCAGGCTCGGGGAACTTCAGAAACTTGTATTGGAATAGCGGGTTTGTGACATTCTCGACACCTCTGGGAGTGGTGATTCTCACGGATGGCCAAGTCATCACATCTGGAAATCTTTGAGGCGCCACAGCCCATTCCCAATAAGGTTGACGCAAATTATCAGCTGCTTTCTGGTAAGTTGCACGGACAGCTGCAGGGTAGGTTTTGGCTATATTTTGCGCATGACCTGCTAGGATTTGCTGGACATCCGTTAGCCATCATCATGAATTAGGGAACTAGGCAGTACCTCGATCAGGACCAGATATGGGCGATGCCAACTCGTAAATAACGGACTACCATGAGGGCAATACCCAGTTATGATGCCTTCAGCTGGAGTCTTTGGATTTACATTATCCCAAGAGATGTACGGCCTGCCATGGATACCTGATTTCTGTAAGAAAATGGAAGTTTCTGCTACTATACAGTTTTACCTACCAGCAACTTGGAAGTAAGATGTCAACTCAGTTTCTGCAGTCGTCATCATCTTATTCATAGCCTGTACATAAAGCGCACTAGACGATGACCCGATGGATTAGCCTTATAATTTGCATAAGTTAAGCCTGTGGCGGTTTGAAGTTATGCAGCTAGCTTAAGCTATAAATCTTTAGGAATTACCTACAACTGAGCTGGATCTTTTTGAAGATCAACGAGATCCTTCCTAGGTGGTCTGTAACCAGTCTGGGTGTTCACTCCAGTTTTAACTCCTACAAACCAAAAAGTTAGCCTCTCGTTTTCTTTTGAGGTGGATGGAAAGTTGCTTCTTGTTTACCTGTAAGAGCAAAATGGTTCTGCGAGACAACACCATCGATGCTTAAGAAGACTGCTACCAGCAGGCTCCCTGGAGAGAATTTATTGAAAAACATTGTATTATCCACTGAGTGTATCGACCTGGGCCTGATTTTGAGATATTCAACGTGAAATAGCACCTTGAGTTGAAAATATAAGTTGTAAAGGAGTTGGACCACTAGTTTAGTGTATCTTATATCAAACTATATCTCTGACGCCTTTTATCAACAACTTCGAGAAAGAGTGTATGGAAATGGAAAACAGTGCCAAACAAAACTCTGATGACAGTTTCAGATGGATGCTGGATTGGCTGTTGATATTCGAGGCAGGTGACGACTTTATATACTTCTAAAGATCCGAGATCCGCTCCTAGATAAGAGTTGCCTAATGCAGATAACGTGAGATTTGCATGGAAACCATGACAAACAGAGACTATCGAGATCACAGTAAGAAGTTCTCGTCGGGTGTAACACTATCCATGGAAATCTTTCCTGAGAATCAAAGCATGTTCTTGAGGACGGCCAAGAAATAATAAGTGAAGCATGCCTTTTTAAAGCTAAAGGGACAACCAATCGGATTGGGACCTCCCTTTTCTGTTCGTCCGAGCTGCTCATTTTGGTGCATTTACCTGCATAAGGGTACTATTACAATGTCCGCCACATGGGGGCCGACTCCTGCTTTGCTGTAGTGCTTAGGCTAATGGGTTGCCTTATATTCTGTTCTATAGCATTTATGGTGAGATTATGGACGGTTGAAGTATGTAGCTCTTCTTCAAGATACTAAAAACCACTTCTCCTCTAATATCAATCATGATATGTATGGTACACATCTCTGTTTAGGCTATTGTAAACTGGGTTTCGTTGCTTTCAGTGGTTTGTACCGCATCTTCATCAGCTTACGTCGAGTATTAGGCATTCCAGCGAATCATCTTTATTAATCCATAAACACATTTGATGACAGCAACCACCACCGATTGTGTTTGGCTCTTGGCAAACGTAGTATGCAGAATCAAATCAGGTTAACCGAGACCCTTGCAGAAACGTGGTTGCGAGTGGCGCTAACCTACTACAACGGCGTTGAAGTGTTTTCGGTTTACCCTCCAATCTAATTTTGAAATTAGGCTCGTCTAGCCGTGATATCAAGGACTGTCATGCACAAACAACCCACCCAGCTGGTAAATGGAACAGGGGGCATACTCCCCCGGCGGCCAAAACCCATGAAACTACAGAAGTATGTGTGAAGATCGGGTCAACCATTATTTCGTAAGGCTACATAAGGCAGAAAAATGACAAGGTTTAGAGTAAGACAGATGCACCAAACATAACTCGTATGCTGTGACATGCTGATTGCAGCCATGAGTCCAGCTTACTTGGAAAATACGAGAAACACGATGCATTTTGATTGGTAGCCAAACAGCTAGGAAGTATAATTACACATCCCGAGAGAATGGATGGCAGGATGGTAGAAACAATCTTGGACGCAAAGTGCAATGACCACAGACACTGGTGATATGCGGCTCCACTTAAGTATTGTTACTCGATCAGAGAACTTGCTAATCATATACTGTATTACGTTTCGCTATTTTCATGGCCACATCCAATCAATCAATCATTCCTTCAACATATAACATATAAGTTTGTTAGTCAGTAATGCCTTACGTGAACCGCATGCAACATCTATTCTCAATATGTAAGGTACGTAATGGTGAATGGAACAGGTGCAGGCCTAATCCACCAATATCTCCATCCCCAACCCATCAAACATAGGCATAAGAAATATGCCAATCCTTGGTTCGTTAATCATTGCCTTGTTGGACCCGTCAAGAGCAATCGAGTCATCTGATATCCAGCCACCTCCTCCTTCTGCCTGCTTCTCTTCCGCTGCCCAGGAATTGGCAGATGAAGAGTCTGCAGTGAGTCCTCGACGTAAAATACTATCAGCAACAATCAGCCCACCAGGTAAAAAAAAGTAGGCATTTTATTGTAGAGCCTGTCCTTGGAAGTGCTAGAATCTGAGAGAAATAGGTTAGGTACCTTGCTTTGTCGGCATCAATAAAGATCAGATCATATGGCTCTTCCAAAGATCTCGGTAAACTCTTAATTCTGATTTGACTCAGCATTTGACCTTAAAATTAGGTATTTATAGGGTTTCTTACGCTTCTTGGGTATTCCCAACAATAACTTCTACATTTTTGATGTTGTATTTGCCAAAAGAGTTCTCTACAATAGCAGCATATTCTGGTGAGATCTCAGGAGCAGTTACGTGCCCCTCCAGTCTACACGTCAACTACCAGCGCATTGTAGAGAATTCGATGCACGTACCAATCTCAATTACTACAAATAGTAGTTAGTCTTGAAGTTAGGAAGCACCTGACGCTAACAACGATGTCACGTGGCTTTACTAATACGAAGAGAATAGCTGAAGGATAAGAATGATATTAGCCCGGACATGATTCAGGGTTTAGAGAAAAGTTCTGCATTCTGTTATGGTACAGTGTCCTAAAAAGGACTGTTCCCAAAACCCCAGACTACTCGGAGAAATATGGAAACGCTCGCAACATATCTCTCTTTGCTCCCACCATCTTCAATCCGGATCTGAAACTGGCTTGCAGCGGAGATATAATGTAGTTTGCCCTCGCTTGACTTTCCACACCCTAGGCATGGTAAATAAGAATGTGTTGGGGAAGCTTTGTTGAATGTGCGAAAGCATAATATCCCACTGCTTTGGCAACTTGCTCGTTGGGGTATAATTGGGTATAGTTTTCTTTCATTGTAACTTTCAAGTACGGGAGCTGATATTCTAGGCATAGAAGAACCCTAATAGCAGATCAGAACCTATAAATGTTTGCAAGAAAAATAATGGGAACAATTCACTCCAAAGAGAGAGAAAGAGGGGGGCTGTTAATTAGCTCGATCTCAAGGGAGGGGTTCAACCCAGAACACTATTGCAGGTACCCCTCCATTCACGCTTTGAAAGATACAAACAACTACCTGCAACCTCTACTTCTCTCCGTGGGATCAATGTTCTGGCAGTATCTATGGATTGGAAAGATACATACACATATATGTTTTTGAAGAAAGAGAATGCATAGTGATTAGGCTAGTGTATCCAGCTTACAAGTGAGACACCGAGCCAGACGGAGTTCCCCGCCTCCCGGATCTGCTTCAGTTCCCCCCTAGTGTGACTCCTCAACTACAACTCTCGGAAAGGCTTTACAATCTATCCATCAGACAAAACTACAAGCAACTGTGGACGATTCGAAGAGAGAGGTTAAGGAATCTATAAGGTAAATCGAAAAGCAAATATGACTACCAGGTATCGTGTAGAATGTAACGTTCACCGCTTCCTTTACCCAACCGGGATCAGTACTAATCCAAAGGGACATAGATGCGTTAAAGACTCATCGAAGAGATCAATTGATAGGTTAGTAGTAGAAAGCTGTGCTGGATGCCGTGGGTGGGAATATGCTCTCTGACTACCAATCTTCACTTGAATGTCGCCCTCAATCCCCGGCAGTCCGTTGGTGGTTACAACCGAGCTGGAAACTGCAAATATGCAACCGGTTTCTGCAGTAGTCTTTTATCCCCCTTTTTTCTTGGATACAAGTGATTTTCCGCTCACGATAGATAGAATGGATCAAAGGACTGCTTGCAGTTCCATTCGTGCTTCACTCCCAGCCCACCGGAGTTTTCGAAACACGCAATAGCACTGTAGCACAACAAGCAGAAGAAGCCCACAGACGATACGCTGAGATCTTGAAAGATGTAGAAATTATGATTGACGATCATAGTAGGTAGTCTTATCCAGTTTGCGTCATATTCTGATCTTGGTTAGTTGAGCATCAGGAGTCGAAGAAGGAGGCACAATCGAAACTCAAACTTCTGGTTCCAAGTGTCGGGACATTCTTCACGAAGCTTCCCCTGGAAATGGCATTCAAAGAACAGGATAAGAGGCGCTACATATCCTCTCGACGCTTTGTGCCGCCATCGTTCAATGATATCAGACTCATATTGAATACTGCTCAGATCATGGGACTTATCTCTGCCGGCCCCCTAGATCTAGCAACCTTCGATGGAGATGTCACACTGTAAGGGTTTTTTTTTTGCATCCTACTATTTCGAAGATATCCAGAAATTGTAACTAGCAAAGTCTTGTTACTGAAAATCAGCTGATCTGAATAGCTATGATGATGGACAAAGCTTGGAGCCAACAAATCCGGTTATTGAGAAGATCATATGTGAGTGGAGCCCATAATATGAGCTCATATCTAGTAGTTGATTGTTGGAAAGATCTCATGAGCAAGGATACGAAGATTGGTATTGTTACGGCTGCAGGGTATGACGAAGCAGAGAGGTACTATGGGCGCCTGCATGGTCTTCTCGACGCCATCAAGGCGTCAGAACTTCTCTTGCCAGAGCAAAAGAAGAACATCGTTATCATGGGTGAGTCTCGCTCGATATCTACCGTATCTTCTTACTTTCGACATGATCGCCCCTCCAAATGGTGGTTGTGTTATTCTGATATATACAGGCGGTGAATCAAACTTTCTCTTTACCTACGATCCCACATCTCCATGGCTACTCAGCTACCTACCTCGACGCAACTGGATTCTCCCAGAGGTATTTAACATATTTCGTTCTCATATTGATGTTGCTAAAAGAGCCAGATGTTAAGCTGGACGGAGCAAACCATCAAAGAACTTCTTGATTCAGCTGAATGGGCCCTGGAAGAATGCAAAACAAATCTCAAGCTGCCAGGAAAGATCATCAGGAAGACCCGTGCAGTTGGAATAGTTCCGGAAGTTCCAGGATATCACTTTCCCAGAGAATCTCTGGAGGAAACCGTGTTGGTCGTGCAAAAGAAGCTCGAGATGAGCGTTGCTGGAAGAAGCAGTAAGTTGCAACTCCTGGTTCATTTTCAGGGGTATTTTGGTAGTCATGTTGTGATATCGTCATCTATCTACTTTCTCAGCAGAATCTAATTCCTACACAGTTCCTTTTTGCGCTTTCAACGGTGGAAACGATGTCTTCGTTGACATTGGAGACAAGAGCTGGGGAGTATGTGTTTGCCAGAAATACTTTGGGGCGAACGAAGAAGGTGGAACCATTAGGGGAGACAGAACTCTACACGTAGGAGACCAGTTTCTGAGTACTGGAAGCAATGATTTCAAGGCGAGAGTAGTGGGAACAACTGCTTGGATTGCTTCGCCCGCCGAGACGGTAGAGCTACTGGCTGAGCTTGGAGAGATGATTTCCTCAAAATAGGTGTGCAATAATAGAAAATATCTCAAATGTACCTACTACGGAACTTAACGATTTGAAATCCTAAGCTTTGGGTTACCTATGCTCAACGAAAGACCTATATCAACATATTGTGTTCATTGACCAATCCAGTACACCCCGAAAAGCAGAGCAGGAGGGGATTGTCGAAAGAGATAACAATAAATAAAGAATGTCAATTTTCTTAGGTTTTATCCTTCTTTCAAAATGTCTCATAATACTTCATACAATGCATGCCAATGTTTGTGGACAAATATCACTTGGGCCAATGTTCGGGCTGGAAGGTACAACAGCCTAGAGTTCCATGATTTAATGAATATTTATGCTTATGTAGTGATTTATATTGGCCAATGGCGCGGGATCTTCTATTGAATAATGAACAGTTGAAGGAATACTTAAGGGAACTTTCTCTTAGGAAGGTTTTCGGGCTTATAATCATAAATCCTCCAATCTCATAGGCTACTTATTCACCTGCCCATCTATACCTACTCTCCGGTTGTATCTTTCAACCTATACTCCCCGCCCATCAGTTCGGCTATCCTCTCCTGTATATATAGCATCTGCCCGCCGTCATCCCTCCATATGGGCTTGATCTCCTCATTCAGCTGGTGGGAGTGCATCTCCACCGGGACCAGGACCTCAATGGCGGAGTAGAAGTCGGCGCGCGCCGTGCCTAGGTCCCCGGCGTTGTCTAAGACATATCTCGTCACGAACGCTACGCTCGTCGAGTACAGTAAAGGTAAAGGTGCTAAATAAGCGGTTGTTATCAGGCAGGGACAAAGAAGTGTTCTTTGAGTTACGGCAAGGTGTGGTTAAGGAACGGAGAGGTAAAAGATGCGGGTGGGTGGTTTGGCGAAGGTACAGCTCGCGAAGACATCTGTTACATGGCGGGCGTCGTCGACGAGATACAGTCTTGGCGGGGGATTTTTTTTAAGTGCGTATAATAAGGATGTCAATGAGCTGGTGGGACGAGTAATTTTAATACGTGGTCGAACTTTCTGAGAAGGGAGAGCTTGCTCCGGGAGGGATCTCAGCGGTGCAATAAATGGAAATGAGCGTTGGGCGATGACCTAGAGCTTGTATAGTTGCTTCTGCCATTTCGAAAAAGAAAGAACGAATGCCTTGGTGCAGAAGTAAATCAGAATTAATGCTTCTTCCAATTCACATAGACCAATCCACATCCCTCCCAGATAAGTCTTTCCCCAGTATTTAGCAACTCATAATGTAACAGCCCAGGCGTAGTGCATGCCACCAACTGCCACCCAAGCACCCCATCTCGCTTAGCATATAAGGCTGAGATACCAGGATACGTAAACCTTGACATCACCTTCTCCTCACAGTTTTCATCCCCGTCCGGCAACATCGCGAAGCACACATATATGGGAACCTCCATCTCATTCGTTGATACGTTTCTATTATTTGAGTTTAGTGGCTCGTTTATTTGTGAATTATCACCATAACTGAACGCTCTGCGATAAGGTTTGCGAATCTTGCAGCTAGGCACTCCTATGCAACACGTCTTCACGTGCTCGGAATATTTCATTGTAAATCGCATCAAATACGATGTCGTATCGTGTTGGTAAGTTATAGTTCGATCATGGCTCTTTTTCTGCCTGCTTGTTGACCAACGTATCCTGTACTCACAATTTTTTCAAATTCAGAGCAGGCCAAAAGTGGTCGTGCCGTGTGCAGAGACACAGTATGTAAGAATGAGGGTGTCAAGATCGAGAAGGGTGAGCTACGACTCGGAACTTGGGTTGCTTTTGAAGATCGGGGATCTTGGACTTGGAAACACTGGGGGTGTGTTTCTGGAAAGCAGCTTCAGAACATGCGCCAACAACTTTCCACTGGCCCGAATGAGTATGATTTCGATATGCTTGATGGGTATGACGATGATGACCCAAGTGGCCTTAAGAGCCACCCTGATCTTCAAGAGAAGGTTCGACGCGTCATCACCCAAGGTTTCATTGATCCCGAAGACTGGAACGGTGTAAGTACGCTTCTGTGGTGGATCATTAAATGCTGATCTACCTAGGACCCCGAAATGAATGTGTTAGGACAAACTGGAACAAGGAGTGCAGCATCAAAAAGAGCTATAGCAAAGGAGAAGAAGGAGCGTAAGGAGGAGCTCGAAGCTACAGAGAGGTCAGGTAGTGCTGAAGTAGAAGACGCAGCAGTCGCCACTCCAACGCCGGTATGTCCCTTCTTCTTTTTGCATGCGTGAGGAAGATTTAAGTTGAAGTCTAGACTGAGACTCATAGAAGCACTCATTAGCTGACATCATACTAGGCTGAGAAGAGAAAGTCTGTCTCAAAGAAACGTGCCAAAGAAGAATCGGATGTTGAGGACGAGAAGCAAGCCAAGAAGAAGCGTGGAAAGAAAGTCAAGAAGCAAGAAGAGAGTGACGAAGAGCTTATGCCTGCCAAGAAGTCCAGAGTAAGGACGGTCAAGAAGAAAGAACCTAATATCAAGAATGAGGATGAGCCTATGTTAGAGGTGGATGATGCGCCTATCGCCAAAGAGGAACCGGTTGATGAACCTATCAAGCTTCCTGCACCAGTTAAGAAACCACGTGTCAGGAAAGGTGCTAAAAATTCTGTCAAGGAAGAAGTGTCACCAGAACCGTCGAATATAGCAGAGCCAATTGCAAATACGGCTCCTTCAAAGAAGGCTCGTAGCAGAAAGGGCGCGAAGAAGGTTGCTGAGGACGAGAAGGTCTCTGAAGACGCTGCTGGTAATCCCGAGTCCAACAATTCCGAGAAGACTTCTTCTGTGAAGCTGAATACTACTAAAGAGTCCCCTCCGGCCAAGAAGATTCGCGGTAAGAAGGGTGGTGCAAAAAAAGCTGTCAAAAATGAAGAACCCATTGAAGCTTCAGATACTGCTGGAGAAGATGAACAGCAGTCAGTTGTTAATGTCTCGCAAGCTGTCAAGAAATCTCGCGCGAAGAAGGGTAGTAAGAAAGTTGCCAAGGACCAAATTGCCGAAGAGCACCCTCACAATTCCGACGCCACCGATGATGTCGCACCCGATCAAAGAAAGCACAATGAGCTGACTATGGAGCAAGTTGCGAAGCCTATGCCCAAAGGTGCAGCACCTACCAAGAAACCCCGTGCCAAGAAGGGTGGAAAGAAGGATGTTGCCGAGGAGGTAGTAGAAGGCAATGATGCCGACGAAGGATCTGGCAATGAGCGTGTTAGTATTGAGTCAAAGAAGGCTCGGAAGTCTAAGCGTGAAAAGTCTTCTTAAGTATCTGCCGCTAGTGTTCACTCTCAGTGGGATATTGAAATCTTGATGATGATTGCAAGCGGCTTTGATCTGGTTTTGTGGTGTAAGATTTTGCTTCTATTGCTGGCAAATTAGCGGGCCTTAAAATGTTGTGACACTAGGTTATGGAAAAGAGTGCTGGAGCTTGTAATGAAACGCTTTTGTTTCTCTTATAGGAGAGTGTTCAATAGCTGGGATTCTAGCTAGCAATCACAACTCATACTTTGCTAATTTAGCCATTTAAACATATTGGCAGTAATCTCTAATTCGGATCTTCAATTGCGATGGTGTGAAACCTTTTGTTATTGTGAGTATAAGTAGCCACACCGTATTTACAAGTCTGCTCAATGTGCCAAGCTGAATGGTTAGAAACTCAAATCAAATTGTCCAAGTTTATTTGCGAGAGGAATTCGCTTAGTATATTTTCCCTTCCAAGTCAAAGGATTTCTTATTTCGTGTGAGGCAAGTGTTGATTAAAGTAATGGCAAGCCCTTCGTGTTCAAGATTGATATTTGTTTACAACGATTGAATATTTTACTTCCGTAGTACTACACAGTTTATACCAAAATAGCTTTGTAGGCCAATGTTGATTGGCTTGTGCGTCTAGCGCATAGCTGTGGCTAGGCAAGGGTCGCGTTAGCCGAGAATTGAGGGACGGGATGACATCGAAGCTACAATTGTACAGGAACGCTCTCCTCCAGAAACACGCAAACGATGAACAATGTTCAACCTCTCCAGCCTAGTGCAAAAGGCGCAGTCACTCATTGATCCGACCCAGGCCCTGAATATATCCGCATCAGACAGAAATCCAGCGAAATCAACACTCTTTCGCCATCAGTTTCGTCTTCCAGATACCCAGACTCCTCTCCACGAGATCACAGCAGAGCTTACTATAAGCCCTCCAGTTGTTGTAAGTAGAGATCAAGGCTACCTACCGCTATGGTTGCTATGGGCCACCATGGTAGACGTTAAAATAGAGTAGGGCAGGCTAACCAAGGAGTAGTATTCACCGAATGCCACGCAGGGAGAGAAAGATCGGGATCGAGATCGGGGATATCATTATATTGGGAAGCTACATTTGAGCGAATCATATCTATCATTCTCTACTCAGCCTACAAGCTTTCTACAAAGTGCCAGTACAAACACTTCTTCGGGATTCACGGGTACTTCAGATCCTCGAATAGGGGAGTAAAGCTGACACTATCATAGGGCAGACTCATGGCGCAGGACCTGGTGGAAATGGGTTTACTCTTCCATTATGTGCGATTAGACGAGTAGAGAGACTACATAGCCAAAACTATCAGGTAAATAAGCCGCATACTTAGTAGGAGCATATTATGTTCTGACAATTCCCACAGTTCGCCCTATCAATTACCACCTGGAATGGCATCATGAACCCTTCAGGAACCGAATCGAAAGCGCCACAGAAGTTGACTATACAGTTATCGGGTACTCGGCAGGCATGTGAAAGATTCTGCGACGGCTTGAAAAAAGGTCTCAAGTCTGGAGTGGGTGATGTTGGTAAGCTAAAAAGAGTGGTGTCGGAATGTTACTCGGAATATCTTCTACAAGGAGACGCGAAAAAATTGGATAAACCACCAGATGCTGGACTTGGCATGATCTTCAAGTACCCAGGAGATGCGCGGAAACTACGAGACCGAAGCAAGATGCGCCTATGGCTAGAGTATCTAAAGGACAATGGTCGTAATGTTACCTTGATACGACAACCCACTTTCCACAAGCTCATTCGAGTTGGATTGCCGAATCGACTCCGAGGGGAAATGTGGGAATTGACATCCGGTTCCTTGTTTTTACGTTTGGAAAACCCTACTCAGTATTCAGAGACTCTCGCAAAGCATGAAGGTCGAGAATCTTTGGCTATTGATGAGATAGAGAAGGATTTAAATAGAAGTCTACCGGAATACCCGGGCTTTCAGGATCCAGAAGGAATTGAGCGCCTGAGGAGAGTTCTGACAGCATACAGCTGGACTAATGAAGATGTTGGGTATTGTCAGGCCATGAACATTGTGGTCGCAGCTCTTCTCAGTAAGTGTCGAATTTGATCGTGTTCCTTGGGTCAAAGATGCTGACAGTTCGACTTATAGTATATATGTCCGAGACGCAAGCTTTCTACCTCTTATCAACACTTTGCGATCGTCTTCTTCCTGGCTATTATTCCACCACTATGTATGGAACATTACTAGACCAGCGAGTTTTTGAATCACTAGTGGAAAAGACTATGCCAATTCTATGGGATCACCTTGTAAAATACGACGTGCAACTTTCCGTTGTTTCTCTTCCTTGGTTTCTGTCATTATATATCAACTCTATGCCCTTGGTCTTCGCTTTCCGGGTTCTCGATGTTTTCTTCCTGGAAGGTCCCAAAGTACTTTTTCAAGTCGGCTTGGCTATCTTGCGAATTAATGGCGAAGAGCTTCTAGATGCCACAGATGATGGGGCGTTTATACAAGTACTAAAGTCTTATTTTTCTAAATTAGATGAGTCCGCTCACCCCAAGTCAGAGATACCCAAGATGCGGGCCATCACTCGATTTCAGGAGCTCATGGTAGTTGCATTTAAGGAGTTTTCAGGAATCACTCAGAGCACCATTTCTGAGCAGCGCATGAAGCATAAAGATGCCGTTCTAAACAGTATAGAGAGTTTTGCTAAGCGTACTTCAATCCGAAATCTCGGCCCTGACAGCAAAAGGTTGAGCGTTGACGAGCTTGGCGCTCTTTACGACAGGTTCTACGGAATTCTTTACGAGCGTGAACAGCGAAGCCAGATGATCCAAGAAGAGATCGACAGAAAAACGAAAGCCAGCAATATCAAAGCAGCGGAAGTTGTCAACGGTCTAGCCGAAAAACAAAGCATCGAGAAGGGACGTGTAGGAATGGGTCCCAGTCCTACCATGATGGATTACGATGGATTTCGAGAGTTCCTTGCTGGTATTGCTAGATGGGCTGTCACCGACTCTCCTACACCTCCAGAGAAACCAGCCGAGTCTCACTCATATTTCGGCAACACTCCAAAACGGAGGGAAGCATTATCACCTTGGGGCCAAGGAAACCCGGAACCGGCTGATCATGAGTTCATGCAGCGACTTTTTAGAAGATGGGACGTCGATATGAACTCCGCCCTAAATTTACAGAATGTTGTCACAGGTATAGCCCACATCAAAGGGAAAGGGGATATTATGGGCAGCATCACTTACTTCTTTGAGCTATACGATGACGATGGTGATGGAAAGGTTGATCGGGAAGGTATATTAAGGATTTCAGAGGCATTGCTTTTCCTGTCACGGAGAGGTTTAGAAGGTTCCTTAACACCATCACAGTCAATGACTGGTTTAAGTGAATATGAGGCTGGCAACGGTGGTACCGCTAGCAGTTTACATGGTACTACGAACGAACGCTTTCTGAGTAGTGTGAGTGCATTTATCAGACGCTGCTTTGAGTATGCCGACCCAGATAGTCCTCAAAATAAGGAACAGTCGAAAGATGCAGAGACGGAATCCCATGAGAACTCCAATGATATGGTAGATCCTAATTCATTTGATATTGGGGAAGATAGTGACGAAGATGGGGATCTGCTAGACTTGTCGCCAACGACTCCTCCGGTGGCAGGGCAAAAATCGACTGGCCTTCCAGCTATTCCTCCGCCATCCGGGAATTCTGTGGATAAAGCTCGCCATCGAAGTGTTTCCAAGGCTCAAGCTGAGGCTGCGAACGCTGCACTCGACCCCTCCAAACCTCTTCACATCACACTTCCCACATTCCGAATGGTTGTCCTAGCTGAGTAAGTGATCCCTATGCTTTTCTATAACATCACGTGCTGATTACATGTTTAGTGAATTGCTCGAGCAATTCTTCGAATCCTCATTCCCAGCTTCTTTCCGCATTTCCGATACGATGGTTCCCACAAATCCTGGTACTTCAACTCTCACCACATTCTCAAATCTTAGTTTCAGTCGCCCCAGCGTCTTATCAGTGGGCGGCGGGGCAGGTGGAACAGGTGTTGTCGTGCCTCCTGGGAAAGGACTTCGGGGTGTGCTCGATAACATTGTCACAGAGGGCA
>Ga0247734_1001091_pt1 | contig 21461 bp, 21 predicted proteins | sample UWRJL103311B2_FD_180933 | JGI IMG/M metagenome (GOLD analysis project Ga0247734, IMG submission 180933) | Plant litter microbial communities from Arlington Agricultural Research Station in Wisconsin, United States - UWRJ-L103-311B-2 | ecosystem: Environmental > Terrestrial > Plant litter >... | reverse complement strand
CACACGATGCAGCCATGCTGTTCGATGAGACACTTGACGATGTCCACTTGTCCTGCCTCGGCGGCCGTGGTAAGCACCCTGTGCAGTACGACTGCCTTCGCATCTGGAAGGCAGTCATGGCACTGAAGGCTAAGCTCGAGCATGCTGAGCTTTGCACACTTCACACTTCGAACGGCATCCCATTTTCGCATAGCGGATGTAAAGCCTTCCATATCTCCAGCCGCCGCAAGAGCCTTGAGCTCTTTCAAGACGATTGCACCCCGTGCACAATCCCAAAACCAAGCGAACATGTTAGTAACGAGTGTTTGGGGGGGGTTCTTGATAGAAATGTAAAGTTAGCAGTAATGAAGAAAGTTCGTGAGAGGTGCGCACGAGTAAATGAAATGGGCATTTATGATTGAAACCCCAAAGTTCTTCGTTGTAGCAGTAGACTTAAATTAGTTTATTCCCCAATCTTACGTAACTTCATCCTTACGACGGACGGGGGCTCAGCCTTGTGCTCAGCCTTATAACTCGTATGTAGCTCCCTCAAAACCTCTGCTACTCGAAGTCCTCGTAAAATAGTGAATAAAGTAATCCATAAGTCAACCGATCATCCTACAACTCCTAGCAGAATGAGCTTTATATAGCTAAGGAATTTAAAACTCACTATCTGACTTGTAGATTACATTTATAAGCTAATCAAGCTTTCCCACTAAGCTTACTTGTATAACTTAAGCTTGTCTCAAATCGAGAATGATGTAAGACGTCCCTTCCGTCCGCGACACCATCATTGGTTGATTATACTAGAGAATCATTCACAGTTTCCAAAATACCTACTGTGCCAGCTTGCCATGGAAATATTCCAGCTTTTCCCTATAGACAAAGTCGCTACGAGTTCTTAGCCACGATTCCTCGGTCGTGTGCCTTCTTCCCTTAGGAAGATTGCAAAGCAACCTATAGTCTATTTTGTCCAAGTATACCTAGAGTAAAAGATATAAAACCCGAGATCATTTACCATGCTATTGACTTTACAAAAAATCATACAGTATTCACATTTTACAACATTCTAACAGATCTTGACTGACCAACTTTCGCGAACCTCAAACAACGTTACATATGCAAACATTGAATTGACAAACTTCCAATATCTCAACCTTCCAATATTCCTTACTACTACTCCAGTCCCTTTTTCCTTTGTTAAACACTCTCCTAACCATGAGCACCATGTTCAAAACCAGTGGTATAGCCAGATTCCTGGCTATGCTCTTTGCATTGGGCATGTTCTTTGGTATCTGTGCTGCAGTGCCCACACCAACCAGGTAAGTGATCCGCTCTACTGTACTAAGATGAACTTTCCAGCTAACTAGAGTATTAGCGATGTCTTTGGAGACAACCAGCTCGACGCCCGCGCAAATTTAAAGAATGTACAGCTTGTCAGGATGGGCCAAACGGAATTCCTCCCGCTGGTGAAAGGCAAGAAGTATGGTTCTTATGGATTCAACTCTTGCATAGGTGTTCTGATTTACGGCAAGGAGGGTGCGCTTATTGGCCACTACCCCTGTAGCCCAGAACAGATCACAGATTCCGGTCCATTGGGCGGAGCCAACGTGAACCCAGGGGCTGCTATTCATGCTATCCCAGCTAAGCTTCGTGGCCAAAGACTCGGAACCGGCGTTAAGTCCTATATTTTTGCCCAGCAGGGCACTTCCCAGACTAGGATTACCGATCTAGCGAATATCATCACTGGGCAAGGTCTCCCAGCGCCAAAAGTTAAAACGTATAAGGCAGTGACCGGAGACCAGGGAGCCGGTTTCATTGTCGATGTTGGCAAGTACTTAGGTACCTCTGTCGATTGGCAATTTCAGTAAGAAGGCAATATGGAATGCTCGTGCTGTGCTAAGTTGTGAATGCTGTGATGCGCGGTGCGGATATCTGGAGCAAAAACGAGAGAAAAGTACTTGCTATAGAAAGGGGAGAGGAATCGGAAAGGGTTTGGAGAGTGTTATGGCCCCAGGCACAACCCCGCTACGACTGTACTTAGATATCTTCAAATCATGAAGATCCTTCTTCTCTAGACTAGACTGCACGTATACAAGATCCTTTTTCTACCTAATGGAGGCTGGTTTAGACATAGCTTCTAAGAACCACGTTGTATATCGCGAACTACTACTCTCCATTACAGCAGAATGTACGTAGGCTTGAGGACTAAACCTTCGAAGAACTTTGGCAGGCTTAGATCTACATCAGGGCCTAAGTATAGATGCTGATTCTGGTGTGTTTATCGCCTAAAGCTCGTATATCTGGAAATTCACCGTTCATGATGTTAATACAAGTGGCTTACCAGACCAGTACAACACTCCAAGCCCACTGTAATTAATCCTTTGAACATATTTATCGGGATTAGTATATTATGTCTGCTATGGGGATTATCTATAAAGTACTGTCTATCTACGCTCAATCAAAATATATCATTTGATAGTATCACAATCATATTACAACCATATTACAATAATCCCCACTAAATTAATCAATCACCAAACCTGGGAGAGACGTTCTGCGGGAATAGACTTTTCTGGGCGTTCCTTCGAATCATCTTGGTCTGGGATACCTAAAAGTTAATTGAAATGGCAACCTGATGTTTACGTCAAGTGTTGATTCCATTGTGGTAGAGTTGATGATGAGTCTGGAGGCAATGGAATGTCTGTCACTGGACTGGCCTCGGCAGCTTCCACGCCAAATCCGGGGTCTATGCCGATCTCTTGGCTCACTGGCTCACTGTGTACCTGTGTATCACGAATAAACAATGTCCTAATTGATTTAAATACTAAGTCAATGATTTATTTGCTGTGTGTTAAACGATATACTAATTGAAACCTAGCTCCAGCCTAAGTTTAGTATTCAGACATGAATTAGCCCCGTCAAAGCCCAATCAAGCGTCTCCTCGTGGAGAATAGGTGTGTAAACATAACATAATTTCCTCCGGGTTCCAGTCTAACGGAAAAGTTAGAGGAGAAATACCCACTAGAATCATTTCTAACTTAAGAATTAGACATTGAAATATTTTTGGTCTCTACCACTAATGACATCTCACATACACTGAACTCATCTCATTGGTGATGAAATAGGAAATGTTAGGCATCTTTGGGAATGAGAATGTAGCATTCCGAGACGGTTCCAAAATGTAGTGAAGTTTGCCCCGCGCTCGCTACCAGACAGAAGTTTGGTGGCAGAGGTCATTGATGCTATACTGAGGATGGCAAAGAAGGTACAAGCTTGTCGCTTAGTATCACTTCATCATCTGACATAACCAAGTTAAATATTTCTCGTTGGGAACTTTTGAATTGTCTTGTTTGTTCATCACCAACTCAGTATTGTTTCCTCGATGTGAACACCCGATTGCAGGTAGAACACACGGTCACAGAATCATTGGCTCTTGTTTATGATCTCGTTCGAGCCCAGTTTCTATCAGCGCAGGAGTATACCCTATCATCTTTATTTTAATATCAAGGCCTTTTAGAGATCCGACTATCCCTCCATCAATACGCTCACTGCAGCTTTGTGTTAATGCAGAGGATGTTTCAAATGACTGGGCGGTGTTGGAAAAAGCTACCTGCTCAAAATACCGTCCGGAAATGGTGATTGAGTCGACACCCATCTCCTCCGATCAAAAGCAGCAGTTATAGGAACAGACTTTGATATCTTGGTAGCAAATATAACTATCACAGGCTCAACTTGGGAGGACCTAGTGAGGAAGGCGAAATGTGCGCTGGCAGACATTTATATCGAGGGAGTCAAAACTAATCTGGACATTCTTCATGATATCATTCATAGCCAAGAATTCACAAATGGAGCTTGCGATACACAGTGGCTTGAAGCTAATGTGCTGGTCCTACTGGATTCAGGGAAGAAGATATTGGCAAAATCGGTACAAGAAGTTAATTTGTTATCCCCTACGGTGCCCAACAGCAGTTCTGTGGCGGCAGCATCTAATGTTCTGTTTCGGAAGGGAGACGCGTAGTATATATCTCTAATTCCTGAGCTAACAGCAGCACTAAACAAGAAAATTAAACCGGCACCTATTCACCTCCAACTAATCTGCATGATTCCCAATGTGTTTCCTGCATCTTTGACTACTTAAATGACATATAGCACACCAACCATTACCTCCTGTATCTTTCTTATGACACTGGCTAGCACCGCCGCATCATTCAGATCTATCTCCAGCGCTGCCATATACCGACGCAGCGATCTAGGCAACGTAAATTTCATCATCACACCTTTCCAAATACAGAGGTAGAACTCCTAGTGTATGAAGGTGATGATGGAGTGAAGAAAGGTAGTGTAATTGCTGATGGATGTCCGTCAAATGAAGATGGAGCTGGAGATCAAAGCTAGTAAAACCAGTACGGTTTCATGGGTTTACCAAGGTAACGAATTCAATGAGATTGGCGAGGCTGTTTTAGTTGCTGAGTTGGATTCTGGCTCTGATTAAAGTTGTAGAAGTTGAAATGGTCAGTAAAAGGATAATTTCTCTAGTCAAAGCCAGACTTCGCATTGCGACAGAAGAGTCATATGGCATTAAAGTTTTAAAATTTCCGTTTCAGCATAATTTTCCGGACAACCTTTCTATTTGGAACCATTTCCTGGGTTTGGTCGGCGATAATAAACTTCAATCTTCTTCTTCACCTTGTCACACTCTTCTTCAGTGAGGATGCTTTTCCAAGCCTGAAAATAAAGATGTGCTTCACCTTCCTGTCCCGACGAAGGAATAAACCCATAATTGATCATTCTCTCCCTGCTCCAAATCGCAAAACCCAGGTTCCGAAATGGCTCAAATGTGGTGAAATTTAAAGGCGAATGATAATTTTTAGATATATAGTAAAAGTAAACGTAAGTAAATGAAGTGTTAGAAGATAACATAGGTCTATCATATTCGCCTATGAAATCATCTATAGGCCATTGTTGTTCTGAAGTATAACAGTTTGGATCGAGGACCTGGGGTTGCTGGATAAAATGCAAAACCGATTCGATAAGTTCATATTCAAGCAAGGTGCCTTGTTGATGAATATAAGGCTGCCCAGTTGAAGTAGAAACACCGTCATCATCAAATTCATCATCGAGCCATATACCGAAAAGGGGGAATCTATATAGTTCAATAACAGGCATTCCATTCTCTGGCCAATCGGGAAGGAGGTAGGAAGATTTCGAAACTTGGTGGAAAAGTTCTACACGCCAGAATATTCGAAGGACTTGTTGTTTCTCCAGCCAAGTTGGTGGTCCTATATTCCTCACGGGAAAAGGGGCCGTCGCAGGGATCCAATTAAATGTAGAGCCAATCTCGGGGTATACAGGATGAAAATGAGATGGAAATTTGTATTCTTTGTCGATAAGATGTGAGGGTGCGAGTTTGTTGAATCTCTCCAAGTAGTAGAGGAGACAGTTTGTTGTTAATTGCACAATTTTGTGATTTACAGCCAACATTTCTTTTAGCACAAACACAGGAGTATTTGCTGATAGATGTAATGAAGGAGCATATTCAATCTCTGGGTCATCGTAGCGAATCTCGGTAGCAGCTAATCTGATGAGGTCCTTTAGATCTTGTAAATTATGAACAGTTGGTGGAAGAATGCCACAGCGGATTGAAATTGTGATTCGAATAAGGGCACAAGTATAATCATGAGTAAGACCAGATGACAAGACTGCCTCAAATATTCTGGGGCCACAGACGTCGTTGAATAGGCGATATGCCGTTGGAGACGCTTGAAGGAGGCAGTTGAGAGACTCAAGGTCGGGAAGTTGATGAAGGATTATCAGAACAAGTTCGGGCGCCAAACCATCCAAACCCGTTGGAGGATTCATTGATGAAATGGTGTACGGCAAAAAATGATGTTTTAGGCTCTTGTGGTTTTCTTAACGATCATGCGGCCGCTACTGATTGTCTGATGCGTTTTTGTCTCAATGGAGTGTCAAGAAAAGAGTCAAGTGTAGAAGAAGGTTACTGTTGGTACAATTCTGACCTCGAGGCGGGACCCGACTCGAGTGGCAGAATATTTAACCCCGCAATAGCTGAACTATATTCTGGCTGACCGCCTTAAAATTCCCTGTTAATGCTAACATTTACGTAGACCTTATAATATAATTATTGATCCCACTAAATACAAGTTGCACTTATGTGATATACATGGTGGTGCCTTGTATTCAAAGTGATCCGATAACAGTATATATTAAATCTGAACCTTAGTGCTTCGGAGCATACCAACAGTTCTATTATTCAAGACTCTAAGCACTAGATGTAAGATGTATTAAACGCATGATCCTAAATTAAATTTAAGCAGCTACCGCAGCAAAGATCCGTATTTGAGTTTGTCTAGACATTTTTTATGATCTACTTTCTTTTCCAAGTCTGGCTGGAAAACTTCTTGGTGTTTAAATAGTGGTACCTCTCTTCAAGATGATGCTACATCCAATCCTCGGCTACAGCCGTGTGCATAACTAGTGCGAAAAGCGTGATTTTGCCGACCCTTCAAAAAATCGTGTTTCGCTCCCAACTACCAATATTAATATCACGATATCTTAATATTATATAATGACTATATGCTAGGAACTGCTATAATTTAATATATAGTAATTTCCCTATATCTTGGCAGAATTACCTCGCGCAAATGTACAATTATATGTTTTAAACTACTAAATATAATACAATTCTTATACTTTTTAGCGAGATAAATCTATTAGAAAAATAAAGTTCTATATGTCTTCTTTAATTTGGTATACTACGCTTGTTTTCTAATTTAGTATTTGTTATGTTATTAAGAAAGGGGCGAATTCACAAGTTGGTTTCTCCAAAAGTTTCAAGGCTAAAATTTCTGACGCTTTTCGCACTAGTTATGCACACGGCTGTAATTGCTGCAAGCCTTACGCCCTGCGTTCTAGTCGATGCAAATCCGAAAGCAACCGCACTATAATCAGCAATTCAAACTCCAGTTGCAGAGAGAGATCCATTATCAAGTGTAAATCTCGCCGCCTGCTCAACGGTCTCTGGTTTAGACTCACCACAACATTCTGGTACGTCTTAAATAAAAATACACTTTTCATATCTTTTATTGTCATAATAAATACAGGAGCAATTTGCAATCTTGGTTCATCTAACATTGCTTTGGCTGGCACTGGAATTCTCGTTGCTTATTCCAGCGGGCCCTGTGTGAATAGCATTGCCAATTGCGGCCAAATCTGACTTGGCCTAATTGTTCAAGTGTCTATTTCACGTTGGGAAAGGCTTGTAACTTGAATCTTGGAGTCCTCACGTACTCATTTGTTGGCTGCAGTTGTTAGAAGGTATAAACAATAATACCGGTTAAGTTGCTTGATTTCTACTGAAGGGAAATTACGTTACAAAAAGATGAGGCTGGAAAGTCTTGGCAATATCCACTTATTCCACAACGATCCCTTTCGATTATACCAACAACGGAACCTGTCAAATCCTCAGCCGTTCTCTCTATCGCAAAAACTGCTTGGCCATACGGACCCCTCGCCATCTTCCAGATTAACAATGTCTGCTAATCCAACGCCTGTGCCGTCTCCATGGACCTCTCTCCAAACCGATCCGGAGTTGTATAACATGGCTCTGACTACAACCTACACTCAGCCGCCCCAATGTACAGATGAGGCTATCACCCAGATGGCTTGGCATGGGCCCAATCTGTGGGAAAATGCCATACATCCTGTTGCGGAATCTGTTATTACGACTTGTTATCCTAGCCAGTTTTATTCAAGTGTTATGGGTGCTATCAACAGCGTTGCACTGCCCGCATTTAGTGCCTTGGTCTGTCCGGACAAATGGGTGACATGGAACTATAACACCACTTACATTGTCTGTTGTCCAAAGTATGGCAAATCTTTCGTTCTCAGAATTTATGCATATTTCGAAACAATGCTGACAACAGTTCTCTAGAGGATTTGGAGTCAATGCTCCCAATTACAAAGCGAACATCGACCGACCCTACTCCGGAGCAGCATGTACCTCGATATTAGGCCCAGGTCAATTGTACGATATTACCTCATATGATTCAACTGCTTTTTTGACAGTGGTTCCAACATCAGCCCCAGCCGATGGTACTATGGTTCGAGTTAATGCATTTGACGGCATTATGGCAAGTGGAGCAGCTACGATAACTCAAGCAGCTCCGATTACTCAAACAGCTCCGGTAAATCAAGCAGCCCCGACAACTCAAAAGTCCTCTGCAACAGCCTTATCTTGTGGTGGTTTGAATATTCCCACTGTTCTCCTTATTATTTGGCTCTGGCGGAGCTTCAAGATATAATTTTAATTTTAATTTTAATTAAATTATACGTAAAGATAGATAGTCTAATATTAATAAGTCCTTGCTGCGTTATTCTATAATGATTACGCCTATCGTTATTTTCACTTAAGTCACTGTTCTACATGGATTACACATTGCCAGATTTACTGTCAGCCAAATTGTCTTTTTTAAAACACCCTCTCCTGGTTCTAAGCTGATATCAATAATACGTTAACTAACCCTTCAAAAGTACAAGCAACATCACTCACCAACTACTGCATTTATGCATATATATTAGCAGGCACAATTGGTATATGTAGTGATATGTTTAGTAGCAATGGAGGTTGTTTTCTCCCCCAGGTTTCATGGTATGTGAGGTAAGACAATAAATAGGACGTGATGGGTTCGATCGTGAATAAATGATTCTAATAACCGAAAGGCTAAAAAGTTGATGAGAAAAAGGATAAATTTTTATCCTATGACCATATACATACATATATATATATATACAGACCAGGTTTTTTGTGACTGTTTCCCACAAGTCCCGCTTCCTTCCCCTGAGCACAAGCGAGCCTATGTATAAGCGGGGCCACAGCCACCAAACTCCCTTGAAATTGATCCGCACACAATCGAGATATTAAAAAGCAAAGAGTTCCACAAAAAGAAAAAAAAGGAGATACTTTACTTATTAGGAAAAAATGGCAAAAAAAAAATGTTTTTGTCCCTCAGGCGCGAGTCGAACGCGCGACTAGTTCATCTGTTAGCAGATGTCTGAGATCATTTTGTTGCGTTGGTAAATACATACCATTCGGATAAACTGAAACATTTACAGTCCGACGCCATAAACCCTGGTTATTGTTAGTTGTGACTAACAGGTCGTAGATTGAAGTGAAACTTACAACTAGACGACCGAGGGTTTGTTTTGATTTGTTGAAATGATTTTCAGAGAGTTGTCTATATTGCACTGGAAATGCTGTTGTGTGGTGTGGAGAAGAAGTGGGCCAGCTAAAGGCAATTTTACCCGAGACCCGAGACCCGAGACCAGGTCGGCCAATCTAGTGTCTCTACGCATTCATTCATTCATTCATTCAACAGTAGGGTTCAGGAGGTTTAAATGCAATAATTTGGGATCAGATTGGTATTTACACAATGGCTTTTGCAAATTCAATGTCTCCTATAAGGTTTAACTCTCCAACTGCTCTAGCGCTTTCCAAACTCGTCTAAAAGATTTGCCGTGGATTTTCTCAATCCAAAAGAACGACCTGAATGTTGCCTCAGCATCGTCCCAAGAGATTAAGCGCAGCCCTTCTCTACATCTAATGGCTAGTTCTTGGAAAATTGTCCGACTTGGCACATTGATAACTATCGAAGCTGCACAAAAGGCTACCCAAAGTAAAAACTCGTCGGTGAAAAGGTCTCTAGGTGGTAGCTTTTCCAGACACGATGCTAATCTTCGACCAAGACCATCACAAATAGAACCCCCCGGAAGAGCTTCATCAAGAATGGTTACGAGATATATCAAGTACGCTAGCTGCACTGTTCTATTGATAAGCTGGTGTGGTCCATCATCGGATTGGAAGTCCAAGCTAAGCAGGGCGTATTGAAGTGAAGTAATATCTTCCCGAAGGGAGAGTGGATGAATATCTGCTGTCTTCAAATGTATCAGGTTCATATTTAGAGTAATTTCGTGAACCTGTCGGGTGATCTTCTCAAGTCGCTGATCGAGGTTGAACCCGCTCTTAATTCCAACAAATTCTCCCGCACGACACCCAGCTATGGTTGGAGACTCTCTGTAGAACTCAAAGACTGGCTTCTGGACCAGATCAATAGAGCCACAAAGATCAGCTCTTATATCTATCAGCACCAAGCTAGTAGAAAGGCGTATAAATGAAATAACATACCGATGGATCTTGTTTCTCAACAGCCTCTTTGAAGAGAAAGTTTCTATGCCTCCTCTCAGCTCCACTATCTGCTTTAGACCATTGATATGAATCTTCCAATTTTCTACATTGCCTTTGAGTTTCTGTGCTCTCATATGAGCCTACAAACTACGTTTGTGGGTTCCACGTTTAACATACCTCTGTGTTAGCAAGTGTGCACACCACAACGATTGTTCCATCGGTAATATCCGGTTCCGGTGCGGCGAGTCTTGCATTCACAAGCTCAATAGCTCGTTTCAGGTGCAAGACTGCCTCTGGTCGTTCCCTTCGGTCATGAGAGGTTTTCCGACATTCATCTGCGCAAAATATGAGGCAGTGTAGCAAGGCTGAATCGCGAAATGCCATTGGTAGCCAAGTCTCAACTACCGGATTATAATCAGCGTATTTTTCGATACTATATGTCAACTCGTATATTGAATTAGTATCTGTTTGAAGCATCAGTTATGTTAACCAAGTCCACTCAGTTTGGTAAGTTTACATGATGTGAGGCAGTCGATCATATACTGTTCCATCTTAATAGGTGTACCAGAAGAATCGCCAATCATAACCTCAGGTAGAAGGGTCAGATTACTCATATTATTTACCTATAAAGTCATTAGTATATAGGTATGGTATGTTGATAAAGTGTTTTCTCACTATTGATAGCAGATTACCTTGGTTTTCCCTCTTCTTCTCTCTCTCCCGTTGACGATAATCCAGCATGGCACGACTTTTCACGACCCTTTGTAATTGAGCCCCATGTCTCGTAGGTGCTTCAGTATAATTGACAAAATCAAACCTTGGATTTTTGGGGCGTTCAGCAATTCGTAAGTGGTTGTGCTCTGTTTTACTCTATCAGTATATGAAGTGTAGCATATTAGAAAGACATCACCTTTTCTTGGCCTGCCCCTTTTCGCGGTTCCAGGTTGCTTCTGGGGTCCATTCTCCCAAGATGTAATGGTCGATTTACCAAGAGTAGTTGCATTGAACACCACCATCCCAGGTGCAATCTCACGTGATTCGGGTCCGATGTTGGCTTTAACCATTGTATTGTTGTACCAGACTCACATTTGGTGTGTGTGTTGAGCTATGACAACCTAAGGAGAATGAAATCAAGAGCAGTACCTCGATTAAGAAGAGAGCATTTTGTAATCGAATCTACATTGTATCTGTATGATTGGAACAGAATCTTTCGACTACCGGAAGGAGATAAACTCGGGTGGCTACTAAATCCGAGCCCGCCAACTTAGGGGTCGTCGCTTACGTTTCTTGATTTGGCTGTTGCTCTCTAGAAAATGTCTTTAATAGGCTAGCGTGGCCCCACCTTAATTTTGCCACATGTCATAATTACAATAGCTGATATCTGAAGCAGTGCCATGTGACGAGTGGATTCTATCTAACCAGATCTGAAACTATTTTCTTCCAAGCATTTACTTGTTTGGAGTTTAGTCGAGAAGTGACTGATTAGAAAATAGCACGATATACTACTAAATGTAAACAGGAAGTGATTGCGCTATAGGAGATGATGTAGTTTTCCATAGACAGCTGCTTGGCAGCTGTAACTTGTTCCAGTGATTGTCAATGCCATTTAGTATATCCGTCTAACTATATAAGGGGTCATACCTGTCCTTTGGAATCCAATCTTCAAATCCAGCTTTCTTCTTAATCACTTACTTCCAAAAGTCCAAGACTCTGTGAAAAATGTCCAACACAATCCCCACCAAACAACTGGGCAAAAATGGCCCCCTTGTTCCAACAATAGGTTTCGGAGCCATGGGGCTTTCAGCTTTTTATGGCAAACCAGATGAAGACTCCCAGCGTCTCCAGATTTTGGATCGAGCTTACGAGCTTGGATCGCGGCACTGGGATACTTCCGACCTGTAAGTAGTGCCTTAAACCGAAATCCAATTCCCTAAGAAGTTCATGAAAACCTTTCCTTTCCAAGACTCTTGCTGGGGAGGTATATAACTTTTCAAAGCAAGAAGCTCACCAAAAGTTGACTGATTTTTCACTTCCATCTTGATCAAAGAATAGTAATAACTTATAAATTAGGTATGGTGATAATGAAGACCTGCTCGGGCTGTGGTTCGCAAAGAACCCTGAGAAACGAAAGGACATTTTTCTTGCCACCAAGTTTGGAGCCATCCTCACTCCGGATGGATTAACAATAAGAAGTGACCCCGAGTATGTTAGGACCGCCTGCGAGAAAAGTTTGAAGCGTTTGGGTGTTGATTATATCGACTTGTACTATTGCCATCGTGTCGACAAGAAGACACCAATCGAGAAGACGGTCCATGCTATGGTCGAAATTCAAAAGTCCGTATTTCTTTCCTGCACAAGTGTATCTAAGATCTTAATCCTGACAACTTGATAGAGAGGGCAAAATTCGTTACCTCGGATTCTCCGAGCTTTCCGCCAACTCGCTTCGTCGCGCAGCAGCAGTCCACCCGATTTCAGCACTCCAAACAGAATACAGCCCCTTTGAACTAAGCATCGAGTCCTCCACAACTGGCATCTTGACGGCGGCTCGTGATCTTGGAGTCGCAATCGTGGCTTACAGCCCACTCGGGCGTGGTTTCATGACTGGGAAATACCAGTCGGTCGACGATTTTGAGGACGGTGATTTTCGCAAAACCGTACCGCGGTTCTCGAAGGAGAACTTTCCCAAGAACCTTGCTATCTTGCATAAATTTGAGGAGATTGCTGCGAAAAAGGGGGCATCATCGGGCCAGGTCTGTTTGGCGTGGTTGTTGGCACAAGGGGATGATATGTTTGTGATTCCAGGGTACGTCTGAAATTGTCATAACCGCTGAACGGTAATTTGCTAATTACCGGTGGATAGTACGAAGAAAATAAAATATTTGGAAGAGAACGTCGGGACAGCAACAGTCGTTCTGACTGATGCTGAGATTACACAACTTCGAGAATTGGTGGATGCGACGGAGATCCATGGAAATCGAGCTTCAGAATTGCAAGTTTGGAATGCCAAAGTACTTTATGAAACGATATACTAACTCTTGTTTAGCTTCTCTGGACATTTATATGCAGATACTCCATCATTGTGATTGTTGGTCGTCAGATGAGAGTCCGGTAGCCGAACAAAACAGGGAAGGCGTACGTTGAAAACATTTCGACTATAATTTAGAATATTATCTGCCCTAGTATTTTCTGCATGTTGTTCTTTGTCAGCTGGTTGAGAAGATGACTTTCATCATCACAAAACCAATAAAAAGGCAAGAAGGCTATTTCCTGAGCGTAGATTAAAAAACAATACTCTCCTTAATACTTGTGCATATATACTTTTGAATCTAGAAATATGACATCTAAATCTAGTATAAATACAACATTGTGTTCTATATCTTTGGGTCTCCACCTAGAAAACCTCCAGCTACAGCCGTCAACAACTGGTTGGCAATAGCAGTTCGTGGTGGTAGTCTCAACCCGCCTTCTTTGTACTCTTCTCCAGCTCCCTCATCAAGCCCGCTAGTTCCAATCCTCAAAGCTTCTCTAATTTCATCCATTTCAACCCATTTCGCATCCTCTAATTCTGGATCATGCTCTAGATGAATCTTTTCACCGTCAGGAAGAGCTTGACCAATGGCCCCAATCATCAAGTTTGCTGGGTATGGCCAAGGCTGTGTGCTATGTATCACCACTCTTCCCAGTAGTACACCCGACTCCTCCCAGACTTCCCTTCTTACAGCTTCTTCAACTGACTCTGCAGGCTCACAGAAACCGGCAAGTGTCGAGTAAAAGAACTTTGGCCAGGACTTTCCACGACCCAGGAGCACCCTCTTCGCGTCATGTGAGACGACTGCCATTATAACAGTAGGATCAGTGCGCGGGAAAGATAAATTCGATATGCCCTTCCGGGTAGCGCATGATGTTCGCTCTCGAGGTGTTTCTAATACTGATGTAGCGCCTCCTTGTACCGTTGGGAGGGAGGCTAGATCTGTCGGGGGGCATACACGTTTGGTTCCCGCATTAACAGACATGGTAGGTTGACCGCATCCACCACAGAAAGGATTTCTCGCATTCCAGTCAAGAAGAGCTCTTCCCTGGGCATAAATAGCAGCTACCGAGCGTATCAGTTTTGTTTTAAGAGAGTAACATGGAAGACCAACCTTCTGGGGCATTCAGATTCATGGCTGTTCTTCCTTGCAAGAACGTGTAACCCTTAGCTTTCATAGCTTCAACCACACTGTTTGCCTGTTTTTCCACCGATCCTCTTGGTGTAATATCCACTGCAAAGAACGGTGTTCCGGTATAAATTCCATGCTCGAACCCAGACTTGTGTTTCTCATCCAACCCCAAGAATAGCACCAACGGGAGCGTGATGGAGGAGTTATAGTCTTTGATCATCTGCTCCTCCGTCTTCTCGAAGGGGTTCTCCCCAATTAAACCCAAGATGTCGTCATGGGTGGCATATGCAATCGTCGATGGATCCTTCGCGAGGGGCGCGAGATCATTGAAGAGCATAAACTTGGTGGTGGGGTGAACGAGCGCACTCGATATGAAGTCGTGGTTCGCACGGAGGAAAGAAACACGGTTCAGAGGGGATCCGGAGAAGTAATTGGCGATTTCCCGCCCAAACTTTCTGCTCAGCATTGAATCTACGTCGTGGTGGGCAGGGTCGGGAAGCTGTGGTTGCTTTGGCGGCATACTGTCGCGACTGGCTTTGCAGATCGAGCGGATTTGTAGGCAAGATGCGATGGTGTGAAGTAATGAAGAATTAGCAGCATAAAGGACAGTTATAAATTTGTTTTATAAAAGAATTTATTAGGAGAGGATGCATGGCTCTGCCGGTAGAAGAACTGTATGAACATGTACCAGACTTGCTGTGTCATACATTTAGAGAGTGGGGTTACTAATGTACTGCTGGCTGTGCTGTGGGATGTGCCTAGGCAATTTGGTAAGCTTTACGGAATACCGAGCTCGGGTAACCTTATGCTATCCCCGCCTCCCATCCCACCTCCCCCACCTGTGGATAAGATCACCTGACCTCGCGTTAAGTTGAAGCATTCCGAAAGTTGTGGAAGGGTAGGTCTCATCTGTCTCTGTCTTTTTTTGATCACAGAAATTCAAGGCCGAAGGCCTGATCACCCGAGAATAAGTATTGACGCTCGTCGTTGAGTTCTCCCTTGCAATTCAGCCAATCGATTGCGAATTAATACGGACGATAAAGATGAGATGAGAGTAGAGGTATCGCATGAGCAAATAGGTTGTATAAAATTAAACCTCACAAGAACAGAGAATATATATGTATTTATATATAAAGCCATATTGCCTGTGGAATAGCAACACAGCTTTCCCTCATCTGGTGAGACCCGCGACGTAAAGATTGCAACGCCCGGAGATGTACAGTATAATACATGTTGGTTCTGTTCTACCATTTTCTCGGTTTACACTCGATTTTTGCCAGCCAGAACTCCTTTAAAATGCCCAGTTTAGAAAAACACCGCCAGATTTAGGATCATAATCTAAATGATTAATCCATTCTACATCGAGTCTCCGTCATCCAAAAGAGGTCTCTGATCCCTAATGTCGCCATTCTCAGCCTCATCACCAGATATCTCGGATTCCCTTGTCCTATACATGATGAATTGTGCTGAAATGGCAATATCCAAAAATAAAGTGCCCAAACTACCGGCTAGCCAAGATGCGTTGACTAGTATGTATCTTGCATAAAGTTTTGATGCCTCCCCTTTCGCACAGTGACCATGCTTTCCAGAGCAATGAGCTTCGTATGCCAGAATGGAAAGAACATATGTGAGATTTCCAATGCATGCAAAGAGAACAAAAAGCACAGAAACGCCTTCAGTTGATTTTCGACGGAAGTTCAGTAATATCTGGGGAATCCTGGAGCCAAGATATAGAACAGCGCAGAACCAACCAAAGATCTGACCCCAGAGCGAGAATTCCAAGTCGTCCGCGGAGGAGGATGGATGTTTGGGATGTTGCCGTCCACTTTGAGATCGGTTGCTCACATACCACCCAAAAATCCCTGCCATGCAGACTACCAAAATCGTAAAGAAGTTAAACATGATGGCTTGGAAGCGCGTGGTAGGCTTCGCATTTGCGGTCGCTGGGGGATCAGATAATTTGGGCGAATCTAGCAGTGGGACAACTGGAGACAGATGGTGAGCTGTATCTGAGAGCGTGCTAGGTCTTCGTTGGCTGTGAACATCCGGTGACAGTAATCCAGTTCGCTCGTTTGCTTCTCCAAGAGTTGCAGATGGCTTTGGAGGGTCCACCTCATCCTTCCATGTAAATCCACGGTAGTAGAAGCATTGGGCAAGAAGAACGATGTCGGCGAGTGTGTAATAGACGGCCAAGATGATCATGGTAGGCAGCACGCCTTGAAGCACAGCTCCAAGAATATTGAACACATCTCCAGCAAGCCACACTATAATAAACTGTAGGCTCAAGCCATCTGCTGAACTCCTCCGAAAGTTAGATAGTATTTGAGGTGAAAACACTACTACCCAACATGCTATCGATACTGACCCACAAATTCCCGAAATTGCAGCAACATCCAAGTTCAGGTTTTGGGATGGCGGCACCATAGTTCCAAGCCTAGAACGGGATCGAGTCTAGTACAATAAGTCAAGTCGTGCTGATGTTCACAGCTAATAGTGCACCGAAGTCGATTACTGGGGTGCTCGTAGGTGTGTAACTCAAATGGCAACCCAGACACACACGGGTGTGGTTACAGCTGTGTAACTTGATGGCAATTCTAGCGCAATCCCTCGTGTTGGTAATGGAATTATTCCGTCCAGGAGTCAAACATATGGGGGTCAAAAAGAGATGATACAGCGAATACTATCTTGAGATCTGGTTGATGATATATAAGAAGCCTTTTCATAAGAAAAAATCTTGTCGTTACGGCGAAAATTCTCCTCACGTGCTTCCCCACGCTGTTACTGTAAGTCAGAAATGCGCCACAACCTAAAAGTCATGACTCGCCAGACGTCCTACGAATTCCTTTCTCGTGATATTCAATCGAGTGCGTAGCAATCTTTGATTTAAAGTTAATTATCCGTGTTCGACATCTTGGGTTGTATTGTGAAAATAACAAGACTTGTTTAAATACACAGGCACTTTGGTATACTCTCCGGTTTTTAGTGGGACAAATTGATTTGAGGTCCCTGGTTCAGTCAACCACCACTTATTCAGTTTCGGGCTGAGGTTTATTTTTATGTTTCCGCTTACCTCCCTTCTATCCGATATACCAGTTCCATACAAGGTGCGAGTTTTTACTTGCGGCTGATTCCGAATATCCCATGCAATTCCTTTAACTTGTAGTCAAAGGGATACCGGGGTAATGGCTAATTGTGGGGTTATCGTACAAACAGGCTACCGCACTAACCAACGAATCTAAAAACCAATTGAACTTTAGTGAATGAAGTTAGACTATCAATCCTCAAATGCCGAGCTGTATAATCAATTGAAGTCTTTCAATCATAGTGCGGCGTGCTTGTGTTTCTACTCGTCAACGAGTTGACATCCATGCAGATCTTGCTTTTTTCTTTTTGGCACACTGTGAAACTAGCGGTCAATATGATGCCCAACACAACAACTCCTACCACCACCGATATAACATAGAATTCATCGTCTTGTAATTGTACTAGCGCATAATGGCAGGCTCAGCGCAGTGTCAGGCACTCAACGTGTCAGACGAGACAATCTGCTTAGAGAACGCCACGTCCCAGAGTGGTCTGTTCTGCTCGTTCCATGCTCGCCAATGTCGAGGTGAATTCAATATTCGAACCTAGTCTCCATTGTACTAACTTTGATTAAGCTTTGTACCTGGGATACAAAAAGAGAAACGCCCATCTAGATAAACTTGAGGAGAACCCTCCTCCATACCTTGCTGAAAGCAAGATAGCCTTGGTGAACAACACGTTCTCTGACGTTCATACTGAACAACTATGTCACGAGCTTCACGATCATTTATTTCTTCGGTTTCAGCTACTGAATCGGGTTATTGGAGCACGGAAACTGCATAATAGCAGGTTCTACGCATCGGATAACGACTATGGCCATGAGCAATATGTCAATCAGTTGCAAGGTCAGAAGAACGCCGTTGTGAAGGCCCTAGAGCGGCTAGAACGCCGTACATCTGAAGTACTTTACAAGAGCCAAAAGTGGTACACGTGGGTTCGGCAATGTCAGCAAGCGGAAGAGGAGAACCGGGAAAAAGAACAGAAGAAGATCAAACAAGAAGCGGCCCTTTTCAAGAGACATTGGAAAGCAGCGGAACACCGCATTAAGGAAGCCAAAGATAAAGAGAATCAGAAGAGACAAGATGAATTTTTGGATCAAGTACACAAAGAGAGACAAGCAGAGACGGAAAATGAAGAAACGGATGATCCGGACTTTGATCCTATCGAAGACGTACTGGAAGATAACCGTGGCAACTTCATAGCTCTTTTTCACCGCTTTCTCTGGATGGCCGAGCAAGAAAATGCATCGGAAAATATAGGCTCCGTGGACAACGAGAAGACGACTGAGAGCGCTCCTGTGGATGCGGAAATTAAGACTCCATTGATAGAGGGGTTAGAAACCGGGAGCTCGACAACGGAAGGAGTGGAGCCTGGCTTATCTGGCATGATGGAAGCAGGCTTAGATGACGGAGGTGCGAAAGCTGAGTTAGAAAATCCCATAACAGAAACAGCGAAGCCATCACACTCCAAAAAGAAGAAGGGCAAGAGCAAGAAGGGCGGGAAAAAAGCATCAAAACCAAAAATTGCGACTAATGAAGAGAAGACAGCCGTTTCGTCTCAAACTTTAAAACTCGCACTGGCATCAGGCCCAGCAATTGAGGTTGGCAGAGGGAAGCAAAATACTGAAAGCAAACAGAAGGTTGAAATTGACAAGAACCACATCGAGACTCGAGAAGAGACTCTACAGCGACTGAAGCTTGGCTCTGAATATAGTTCCAGTTCCTTCGCTGGGCGTTTGGTTGGAAGTATTGACAATCCAGTTATGCAAACGAGAACTCACACATATGATGATGATGAGATTGAACAATTGCTAAATGAACTAGCAGAAATCAAGCATTTGCTATTCTGTAGACTGCTTCTCGGCCACGCTTCGCTTCTGCCCGCTGCACTGCGTGCAGATAGCGTTGAGGAGTTTCTTGCCGATGAAAATATCCCCGCTGCTGACCTTCGAGATCTGTGTCTCAAAATGGAATTTCCCAGTCTTCAAGACATCAGGGATGCATGTGCTGATCTTTTTCGCTCCGACGATGAAGAGGGTGACAATACGGAAGAAACCGAGGTAGGAGAGCTTAGTATTGTTAAGGAGGATTCGGAAGACAGATTTGAAAGTGCAGACGAGCCGAGAATATTCAAGAAGCAACCTCAAAAAGGAGAGCTTCCAGAGAAATGGATCTCTAAACGAGAACAAGCTAAAGCTTCAGCAAACTCAGACAAAAATCTTGTCAAAGCACTTGAACAAGGTGAGGAAGGAACAGCAGTTAATTTTGGAAAGCTCCAGAATGGACCCATTAGTCGAAAGATTCGTGTCAAAGTTTGTGGGAGGTATATTTGGAACTACCCCAGTGGTACGTCTCAGTTCAAATTTCGCTCTCGTAAAATCTCACCGTGATAAACATACTAACTTCGGTGCTGAAGACAAGGCAATGAATCGTGGAGGCTGGTTACATTACTGTATTATTGCCAAGGACAGCACTCTCCATGATGCGATAGAGTTGTGCCGCCATTGGGATGAGTTTTTCGAGCTGAATATTCTTGCATGTTGGCTTTACTTCCCTGGTGCAGAATGGACCACGTGGGTTGGCAATCGATACCGACAGCAGATGCTTCAACTGGTATGTTAATCTTACTCTCGTTTCTCTTGCCACTCTCTATCGTGATGCTGTCTGAAAATGGTATGCTATCCACACACGCACTCATCACAGACGGTTTTGATAATCAGGAGCATTCAACTCTACGTCTAACGCAAATAATTACAAGGTGTGCTTCGGCACGGCCAAAATGGGAGAGTGTATCATGGACAAGGATATCATTATTTCCTCTGTCTAGATCGCATCAATCATGAGATCGCTCGACATCTGGACTTGGCTGACTGTTAACTCCGTCAATTCTAGGGGTTCATTCTTTACATGGAAAGTGCTGAACCAGATGCAATGGATATGATGGAACACTATGCTAGTGGAGGTACAGGTAAGCTATATTTCCAACAAGCCATTCGACTGACACGACTCAAGAGTCAATGCTCTAAAACAGGTCCCGGAAGTCACCACTAGGCCTACCTTACACATTTTTCTATTTTCATTTGAATGCTACTAAACGCAGAGAACTAATGCTAAGATCACCACTACAGGACGACATGGTAACGTGCGCCGTTCTCACCACAGGTTTGAGGCTCGGAATTTCATGTGCGCACACATCAAGCGCGATGATCAAGTCAGTCGCCGTTTTGTTCAGGTAAGAAATATAGCACAATTTAACCCTTTTTGTGGTAGAGTTTAATAACAAATGACCAATACTGAAACTTCCAGTACCTATCGATGAGCTCACATCGTTTGGTCGTCCTTGTCAGGGACGCAGAGAGCGGTAATCTTCTGATAACCCCTCCTGAGGAGGAAAGATGGTTATATCGGGAAAAGCGCGGTTTAGGACGAGCATCAAAAAATTCGTGGACAATCATCAAGCAGATTGGGCCAGAATTCTTTGAAGAAATGGATCGACACAGATCTTGGAGATTTGGATTCAAAGTAAGTGACCGGCTTTTTCTTGTGATATATTTCTAGTCATGTGCTGTCAAACCTGTTTGATTAAGACAGTCGGAAACATTTCTAGAGATTAGCAGACCATTTGTCTCAATCCCTTAGAAAGCTAACCTAGGTCCAGGAGGTTTATGATATTTATATCTGGGATTACGAAAGCGGACTCCCATTTCCAGCTCTATACAACACGGTTCAAGAGGCATGACCCCCCTCAACACACGGAAAGACGGTTATTAATTATGGATAGATTATCTTCAAAGCACACCGATTTACCAAAGGTCAAGACTTGTATAACCCGCAAGCTGAAATCCTAAAGACATTATATCGAGACGAGGCTGGTCGTATCCGAGACATCAAACCTGGCGATACAAGCGTAGAAAGCATTTACGACAGTATCCACCATGAAGGCACAAAGTTTATCTACGGCAGTGTCCAGATAAAAAACACCGAGAACGTAGAATCTGCTAATGGAGAACCAGTTAAACGACAATTGGAGGAAAA
>Ga0247734_1001089_pt1 | contig 21470 bp, 17 predicted proteins | sample UWRJL103311B2_FD_180933 | JGI IMG/M metagenome (GOLD analysis project Ga0247734, IMG submission 180933) | Plant litter microbial communities from Arlington Agricultural Research Station in Wisconsin, United States - UWRJ-L103-311B-2 | ecosystem: Environmental > Terrestrial > Plant litter >... | reverse complement strand
GAACTCGTCGTGGCTACTATCGCACGCGTGGCGAGAACGTCGCGGATGTCATGGCGGTCGCCTGTCCAATCAAGGTTGGATCGGATTACTACGCCGTCGCGCTTGCGGGGCCGTTGCAGCGGCTCGCACAAGAGGAGGCTGCTCAGGTCGAGCATCTAAAGGCCTTCTGCCAAGCGGTCGAGGTGCTTGAAGGGTTTGGCTGACTGAGGCGCTGAGATCCTTGCGGGGGATGGCCGCCCTCAACGAGCACGCCCTTCGTTTGCGAGACATCCACTGGCGCCGTGTCTTCGTCGCCAGGTCGCCGTCTTCGCTTGTCGTTCGGATTCACTGATACCTTGCGTGGATCCGGAGCCATAAGAGTTGGATGGCGGCATGCTGTTCGCGATTAGATGCTGAGCTTGGAGTCCGTTTGAGAATGCTCATGGATGGACAATTCTACGGAGCATGAGGCTGCCGAGTGCGACATGGATCATGGCCTCCGAGACGTCGACCCGCTGCTCGTAATCGCGAACGAGCCGTTTCCAGCGCGTCATCCAACCGAAAGTGCGCTCCACGATCCAAGGCCTTGGCCGCACCTTGAAGCCCGGCTCCTTGTCAGAGCGGCGGATGATCTCAAGGACGAAGTCCTGATAGGTCGCGGCATCCATAAGGCGGGTGCGGTCGTAGGCGCCGTCGGCGAACAAGTGCTTCACTCTTGCGAACGGCCGCGACGATCGCTTGAGCGCGGGCGCTGTCGGAAATGTCGGCGGTGGTCAGATTGACCATGAGCAATCGAACATCGGTGTCGACGGCAATGTGCCGTTTACGACCGGCAACTTTTTTGCCCGCATCAAACCCCGCTTTTCCGCCGCTGGTGCTTTGATCGATTGGCTATCCATGACGCCGACCGTCGGGCTCTGCTCACGCCCTTCGTGTTCGCGGTCGAGCATCAGTGTGACGCCGTGGATCGTGCGAAACAGTAGCCGGCGTACGAAGCGGCGGAACCACCAATATACCGTCTGCCAGGGCGGAGTCGTTTGGTGACATCCGCAATCCACCACCTGCGCGTGCCAGATAGCGAAGTGCATCGAGGACATCACGCAGGTCAGTCGCTGGCTTGCGTCCGCGCTTGGCCACCGGCGGCAGGAACGGCTGAACAAACAACCATTCTTCGTCCGTCAGATCTGTCGGGTAGCGCTTCGTTCGCTTTTCAAATCCAGCCATCCGGCTACGGCTCGCTCGGGTCCTTATCCCAAGCTTGAACCACGCCCGAGCCGCCGCATCAACCCATTCTCAAACGGTCTCTTAGCGGTTGACGGCTTTCCTCGTCATGCGCCAGCTCTAGAGCACGCCCTGCACCGCCGCAGATATCGTTTAGTCCGGCTTCCCGCCCATCAGTGGAACGACGCATCGCTTCTGACGCAACTGTGGATCAGTATGCCATGAGGAAGTTGAGCACCGGGCCGCGCAAGAGGATGCTGATAGCGAGGTGCACCCGCAAGATTGTTATGCTATGTTCTTCATATAAGTGAAAGTTCTGTCGAAATACAGAAAACGTTGACTTTACCTTCTCGGAGGAGAAGATGGCTGCAAAGTGCAAAGGGAGGATACATTATGCTCACACAGATTGCCTCGCGAGCGCTTGCTAGCGTCGCGCTTCTTACGCCTTGGAACGCAGCACTCGCGCAGCAAACGCCTGTGACAGCGGTGGATCCGAGCGGCGACACATCTGGCGAGATCATAGTGACCGCACGAAAGCGCTCAGAGTCGCTCCAGAATACACCGCTCTCGATCACGGCTGTCAGTGGCGCCGCCATTGAGCAGAAGGGCCTTGTCAAGATTGACCAGATCGGCGCATCGTCTCCGAACGTGAAGTTTCAAGCAGGAAACTCGGTTCCGGGAGACTTCACCGCCTTCATTCGAGGGATCGGAAACCGTGGAGCTGAGCCGAGCCAGGATGTCCCAGTCGCGGTCAGCATCGACGGAGTCTACTTGGCGGTAAAGGGCGGATCGCTGATCGACCTTTTTGACGTTCAGCAGGTGGAAGTACTGCGTGGTCCACAAGGTACGCTTCAGGGCCGAAACTCTCCGGGCGGAGCGGTCAACATCACGACGCGGCGGCCCACTGGCGAGTTCGGTGGCCGTGTGGAAGCAAGCTATGCACGTTTTGACGAGGTGCAGCTAAAGGGGATGATCGAAGCGCCGCTGGTCAAGAACGTACTGAGCGCGCGCCTGAACCTATATCGCAACAGCGGCGGAAGCTTCATGCGCAACACAACGACGGGAGGGCGTACTGCCGGCGGCATCACCAACTGGGGAGGGCGCTTAGGCATCCTCTTCACGCCAACGGAATCGTTCAAGGCCTATCTGACCGCGGATTATATTCGGGACACGTCGCAACAGCCGCCGCTTCGTCCGGTACCGCATGCCGGGCCGGCCGGTCCGCTTGAACCGTCGCCACTCATCTGCACTGTATTCGGTGTGTGTTCTCCAGCCGGCAAATACGAGACTGGCAGCGACTTCACGGACAGGATGCTCACGAAATCGGGCGGCGCCGCGATCAACGCCGATTGGGATCTCGGTTCCGTCACGCTCACATCCGTAACCGGCTACAGAAAAGTCCATCAAGACTTTAATCTAGACGACGATGCTACAGGCGTGGTCGCACTCCATATTCCGCACCGTTTGTTGATTGCCGATCAGGTGAGCCAGGAACTCCGACTGGCATCTAACGGCTCCTCCCGGCTGAGCTATGTTGTGGGGCTCTATGCGCTTCGCTCGAAGTTCAGCTTGAACCAACCAGTCGTGCTCGGAGGGGCGTTGTTCAGTTCTCCCACGGATGTCGCGAGCGGCTCCGACAGAGAGCAAGTCACGCACAGTTACGCCGCGTTCGGGCAAATGACCTACAAGATCCTGCCCACTTGGAGCATCTCGGGTGGCGCACGTGAATCTTTCGACCGCAAGCGGATGGAGACTGAGCCCACGGTTCCTGGGCCACGCGGAACCTTCAAAGCGAAGTTCGACAATTTCTCTTTCGAGCTTGGTAGCGAGCTGCGTCTCGACCGGCAGAAATTCGTATACGCTCGTTTCTCGCAAGGATATCTCGCGGGTGGCGTGAATGGTGATGCACCCACGCTAGCCGACGTCAACGTCTTTCGGCCTGTCACCGTCGACGCTTACGAGATCGGGCTGAAAACGGAATGGTGGGATAGGCGGTTCACCGTCAACGTTGCGGCGTTCTACAACGATTTTTCGGATCTGCAGTTGACAGCTGCAGCCCCGTCAAGCGGGACGGGGTTCGTACAACGGGTCGTCAACGCGCCAGGGTTGAAAATGAAGGGGGTCGAAGTCGAGACGACGCTTCGCCCTGCAGAAGGTTTGGCCCTCAACGGATCTTTCGGCTATCTGCATTCGCGCTATAGATCCGCCATACTCGATCTTGGATCCGGGATCGCCGATATTTCGACGTTGCCTAAAGACTATGCGCCGAAAACAACCGCCTATTTCGGAGCGAATTACCGAACAAAACTAGGTTCAGGCGGGGGATCGATGACTTTCGATGCCGATGTCGATTATCGAAGTCATTTCTATGTCAATCCTGTTCCAAGCCCGGTGGCGCGGCAATCGCAATACGCCCTTGTAAATGCCTCGATAACCTATCGCACGCCCGATGATCGGTATTCCATATCGCTGTTCGGCCGGAACCTTACCAACCACTACTACAAGACGGGCGCTGAGACCGGAGGGGGCTTCTTCATGTGGGATAGCGTTGGCCGTCCCCGGACCTATGGCGTTCGTGCAAACGCGGAGTTTTAGCGGCGGCATTTGCGGCAGGAAGCGGGAGGGCGATGGCCTCTCGCTCCCCGCGGGTGCCATCGGACCACTCGATTCCGAGTATTTGAGAAGCTGGTGGAGCCGCAATCGTCGATGGGTGCCTTTAGGCCAACGCCGAAGGAGGCCCTTTCAGCCCGGAGCGTGCCATCCGCCTTTTAGCGTTGTACTGGCTTTTTCTGCTTACTGCCGACACGTGAGCGCGAACAATCGTAAGTTGCTGCTGTCGGGGCCGCAGTCGCCATCAGCCTGGCGAGTGCCATGGCCACGGTTTTCCACACTCCGCGTCCGCTTCATCGCAGGAGCCGTCAATCGATGGCATCTCGGTTATCGTATCTCTGCGGAAGGTCGTCACGGAGTTTCCAGGTCTTCAAAGATGCCATCGATTGATCCCGGGGCTCTGTTGTGCCGCTTACCTCGCTAGTTGTTCCTGGCTTGACAGGCCGCAGCGCTCTGCAGGAGCAAGCGATCAACCTTACTTAAGGAATCTACGCTGTCGATGTTGTCGACAGGACATGGCGCGGTGCTTCGTCAGATCGGAGCGGGCGAGGACTGCAGTACCGCGACGCGCCAGCGATCGCCTTGACGTATCCAAGTCGCTACCACGTGCACATCGGCATGGATGATCTGGCCATTGAGGTTGGCTTCGAACTTCAGACGGCTAAATGCAACGCCGAGTTCGCCGGAGGAACGGACGACGCGGCCTTCCGTGCTTTTGACTGCGCCGTAACGCAACCCACCTGTCTCGAGAGCGGCAAGGTAGCTGTCGCAGCTGTCGATCCGTCCATTCGAATGCACATAGAGCAGATCGTCGGCAAATAGTTGGCGCATCGTTGCGACATCGTTCGCGGCGATAGCCGCGATACGTTGTCGCTCGAGGCGAAGGTCGAATTTTCCGCTATGCGAGGTGGCTTCCGGCTCGCCCGATTGCGACAAGTGTTCCGAGGTCATCGAAGTGGTACGCTGCTGGGATGGCGCGCACCGATCACTGGCCTCGCTTTGAGTTTGGCTTCGGTTTCGCCGGCAAGCAGGCGCTTGAACAGCTCCTCCGGATCGAAATCAACGCCGACAGGGTTGGTGGCAAACTCTCCGGATGCGAAGAACGTTTTGGCGTCTTCCTCAGTGTCGAAGTTGTCGACCTGAAGCTCGACCTGGTTGCCATCCGGATCGCTATAGTACAGCGAGGTCGTAGGACCATGATTAATCGAGAGGATCGGCACGTCTCCGCCGGACTTCAGGCGGGTGAAGGTCGAAAGCAGATCGTACAACGTGGCATAAGTGAATGCGACGTGATGCACTCCGGCGGTGCCATCCGGCTGCGGGCTCAATCCGGGAACGCTGAGCACTGCTATACGGTGATGCTCGCTGTCATACGTCAGGAATGCAAGCGAGTCGTTTTCGAATGAAGCGTGAGCACCCAGCGTATTCTTGTACCACTGTACAACCTCGTCGAACCGCGATGTCCGTAGGACGATGTGCGCGAGCATCTTGGGTGAGACGATCGGCAGATGCGCTAGGTCTACGTTTTCCGGAACCGTCATCGGAATCTCTCCTGCTACAGGTAGGTCTTTTCAACCATTCTCGCAGACGCATTGACATAAAAACTTCTAAATGCCAAATGATTCTTCATATATGCGTAATGAGTGGCATTTGGCCTGGCATCGTCGAGCATGTCGCGACGCATTGTAACCGAGATCGGAAAGGATGAGGCGATGAGCAGACTCAAAGGAAAGGTGGCTATCGTCACAGGGGCGGCTTCGAAGCGGGGTCTGGGGTTCGCGACAGCAAGCCTGTTCGCCGAAAACGGAGCCAAAGTCGTGCTGAGCGACGTCTCGGAAGCGGCTGTGCTCGTCCGAGCTGACGAACTCGTCAGTGCAGGTGGTGAAGCCATGGGCGTAGGTCACGACGTCTCGCAGGAGGATCAATGGGCGAGGTTAATCAAAGCGACCATTGATCGATATGGCAGGCTTGATGTGCTGGTTAACAATGCAGGTGTGATTGAACTTGCCGATATCGGAACCACTACACTTGCCGGGTGGAACCACGTCATGGCGATCAATCTCACTGGAACTTTCCTAGGGTGCCAGGCAGCCGTTCGCCAGTTCCGCAAGCAGAAGAGCGGTGGATCTATCATCAACATAGGCTCGACGAGTTCTCTGCGGGCCACTCCAGGCTGTACGGCATATACAGCTTCCAAGGGTGCGATACGAAGTTTGACAAAGGCCACCGCGTTGGACGTTGCCAGCGAAGGGATACGCGTGAATGCCGTTTATCCCGGCTTGATGATCACCGAGATGAATGACGCGCTCATTAGTGAGGTCCCAGAAGTCATGACTTCTCTCACTGCGCGGGTCCCAATGCAGCGCGCCGGAGCGCCGCGCGAGATCGCCGCCACTAGCCTCTTTCTGGCGTCTGAAGATTCGAGCTACGTGACGGGAGGCGATTTTGCCGCCGATGGGGCATTGACCGCCCAGTGACGGCAACGATGCGGTTGCCAGCGCCGACTGTGATGCGGCCCTCGACGGGACGATCGGATGACTGCAATCAATAGTCGGGCCTTGGATGTCGCTTGACCCAATCCCTGCAGAAGACGTATATGTGAAATAGATATCAGCAGGCTGAAAGGATGAGCTTGTCTCCTGAGCCGGATTGATAACACTAGGAGTGAGATGGATGGATACCGGCAGCCTGCATCATGATAATTCGTTGGATAGTCCAAGCGCCGTGAGATTGCTCGAGACTATGCTCGTGATTCGGCGAGCGGAAGCTCGCTTGGCCAAGACGGTTAAGGAAGTGGGTCTGCCGGGGCCTCTCCACATCTCGATAGGCCAGGAAGCGATTGCTGCGGGCGCTTGTCTCGAACTCAGCGACAGGGACTGGATTACCAGCACGCACCGTGGACATGGCCACTTCCTGGCGAAGGGTGGCGATATCAAGGAGATGTTTGCTGAAATCTGGGGCAAGGAGAGCGGCATCTGTCGTGGAATGGGCGGCTCGATGCATGTGGCCGACTTCGCCAAAGGCATCATGGGCGCTAACGGCATTGTCGGAGGCGGCCTAGCGATCGCCACGGGTGCCGGTTACGCCGCAAAGCTCGACGGCGACGGCAAGGTGGCGGTCTGTTTCTTTGGGGATGGCGCCGCAAACCAGGGCGTGTTCATGGAGAGCATGAACATGGCATCAATCTGGTCGCTCCCAGTCATCTTCATTTGCGAAAACAACGAGATTGCGGAATTCACTCGATCGGCCGAGGTTACGGCCGGGACGTTGTGCGAGCGCGCGGCGGTCTTCATGCCGGCCACGCAGTGTGATGGCAACGATGTGATCGCAGTGCACGATGCGGTTCGCGTCGCCCTCGAGCGGGCTCGAAGCGGCCAGGGGCCGTCCTTCATCGAGGCCAAGACGTATCGGATACATGGTCACGTGGAGTCCGAGGGGCTGTTTATCGACGTCACGCGCTATCGCGCCGCCGAGGAGATCGAGGCCTGGGCCGCTGCCGACCGCGATCCCATCGAGAGGTTCCTTGTCCATATCTTCGAACGCTCAATCCTCACTCGGGAGCAGGTGACTGGCATGGAAGAGGAGATCGACAAGAGGATCGATGAAGCGATCGCCTTTGCCGAGGGCGGCGCGGACGCTGACGTCGACCTCGTCTACCAACTTCTCTCTGCTGACAAGAAAGTGATGGAGGTCGCTCGATGACCCGTAAACGCTACACTCAGGCCATTAACGAAGCTCTCATCGAGGAGATGGAGCGCAACCCGAAAATGATAGTAATCGGGGAGGATGTCGAAATTGACATGTTCGGCGATCTGGCAACCCTGCGCGAGCGCTTCGGACCTGATCGGGTGCGCAATACGCCGATCTGCGAGGCAAGCCTTGCAGGCCTTGCGGTAGGTGCGGCAGCGGCCGGTTATCATGTTGTGCTGCACCTGATGTTCGCCAACTTCATCTACACCGCCTACGATGCGATCGCCAATCAGATGGCGCGGCTGCGCCTGATGACCGGCGGACAGATCAAGCTCCCGATTACGGTACTTACCGTGTACGGGGCTGGTGGTTCCCAGGGCGCGCAGCATTCGGACTGCCCGCATCCTGCTCTTATGAATCTTGGTGGCGTCGACGTAGTCCTGCCGGCAGCGCCGGCCGACGCAAAGGGCTTGCTCAAGACGGCGCTCCGATCGGACACACCGACGTTCTTCTTCGAGGCGGCCGGCCTGGGGGGAAGCTCGGGCGAGGTGCCCGACGACGAATACTTAATTCCCTTTGGCGAGGTGAACGTGGTCGAGGAGGGGACCGATGTGACCCTCATCTCGATCGGCTCGATGATGAAGCCGGCGAAGGCCGCGGTGAAATTGTTAAAGTCGCAAGGCGTGTCGGTGCATTTCGTCGATGTCCGCACGGTTGCGCCACTTGACGAAGCCGGCATCCTCAAGGCGGTGGCCCGGACAGGTCGAGTGGTCATCGTCGATGAGGCCCGCGAGCGGGCAAGCGCGGCAAGCGAGATTTCTGCGCTCGTCGCCGAGCGGGGCTGGCACACTCTTAAGGCTCCCGTCCGGAGGGCAACGGTTCCCAACGTTGCTATGCCTTACGCACCGGCCGCCGAAGCAGCCGTCATGCCAAGCGGCCAATCCATCTCGGCGCTGGTGTCGTCAATTCTTGCCGAAAAGGTCGTTGCTGCATGAAGGTGGTCGTGAAGCTCGCACGCGTAGGCATGAACATGCAGGAGGCGACTGTCGTAGAATGGTTCAAGAAGCCCGGAGAAGCCTTTTTGAAGGGCGAACCGCTTTACGCGATCGAGACTGAGAAAGTCACACAAGAGGTGACCGCCACTGCCGACGGTACGTTGCTCGAGGCATTCGTTGCCGAAGGAGACGAGGTTGCGGTCGGCGAGCCTGTTTGCTCGGTCGATCTGGATCCTTCAGCGGTCTGAGTATCGGCTTCGGCGCCACGCCGTGGATGATCTCCGTTTTGATCTCAACGACGTGGCACTGAAACCTGGCACGCGGTGCATTCGATGAGCGAAGCAGCGCGTCCTGGCGGGGTCGGAGGCGGATTGCCGCGAACCTGCCTGCGCATAGGCGCTTCACCTTGATCGGCGAGGACCGCTGCGCTGGTCGTACGTCCGTTACCTGCGTCCTCGCGACGTGATGCACCAGGATGCGCTTGGTCTTAGGGGCGCTCGATGGCACTACATTGGAAGAGGTCGATGATAGATATAGTCTCTCAAGACAGGTCGGCGCTAGTCAGCTCCCTTGAGCAGCTCGACACTCGTTTGCGCTGGCTCTCGTCGTGGATGATCCACAACGCTACCCACATCCGAAGCAAGCGTGACGGACTGAAAGTCGGTGGCCACCAAGCGAGTTGTGCCTCGATGACGGCCATCATGTCGGCGCTCTACTTTCACGCACTGCGACCGCAGGACAAGGTAGCGGTCAAGCCGCATGCGGGGCCGGTCCTGCACGCGATACACTACCTCCTGGGCGAACAGTCGCTCGACAAGATGCAGCGGTTTCGTGGTCTAGACGGTGTGCAGAGCTATCCAAGCCGGACGAAGGACACCATCCCTGTCGATTTCTCGACCGGATCCGTGGGTCTTGGCGTCGCCGTCACCGCTTTCAGCAGTCTCGTCCAAGACTATCTCATCGCGCATGGTCAGGTCCGTGAAGAGGACGCAGGCCGCATGATCGCGCTCATGGGTGATGCGGAATTGGATGAAGGTAACATCTACGAGTGTCTGATCGAAGGGTACAAGCACGATCTGCGCAACTGCTGGTGGATAGTCGACTATAATCGTCAGTCTCTAGATGCCACCACGTCCGATAGAATGTTTCGCCGCTTTGACGACATATTCGAGACATGTGGATGGCGGGTGGTAACCCTCAAATACGGACGCAAACAGCGGGAGGCTTTCAAACGCCCAGGCGGGAAGACGATCGAGCATTGGATCGATAACTGCTCTAATGCGGATTTCGCGGTGCTGACGTATCAAGGTGGTGCCTCATGGCGGACCAGGCTGATGACCGACATCGGATCCAAGCCGCACGTCGCCAAGCTTCTCGACGACTTCGATGATGATGGGCTTGCCGCTCTCATGACCAACCTGGGCGGTCATTGCATCGAGACCCTCGTTGATGCCTTCGCTAGCGCCGATGATGAGAAGCCTACCCTTTTTATAGCCTATACGGTAAAGGGGCATGGGCTGCCGCTTGCGGGGCACAAGGACAATCATTCGGGGATGATGAACCCCACTCAGATGGAGCAGTTGCGGGAGGGCCTCGGGATCGCAGAAGGCGAGGAATGGGAGCCCTGGGGCGGACTTGGGGGAAATGTCGCCGCCCGGTTGAAGGCATTCGTTGAGGCGAGCCCAATCGCACGAAAGGTCAGGGAGACCACTGTCCCAGCAGTTCCGGTACCTCGCCATCTGCCGGTTCCTGATGGAGATGAGCAATCAACGCAGGCGGCATTCGGCCGGGTCCTTCTAGATCTCGCCAAGTCCGGAGAGCCCCTCGCAGACCGCATTGTCACCACCGCACCAGACGTCACCCAAACGACAAATTTGGGGGCCTTCGTCAATCAGCGCGGCCTGTTTCGCAGGCAGGAACTCGCCGACGTCTTTCAAAATGCGAAGATCCCGTCGGCGCAGAAGTGGTCGCAGCATGCCGCCGGTCAGCATATCGAACTGGGTATCGCCGAGAACAACTTCTTCATCATGCTGGCGTCTCTGGGTCTTGCGGGGCCGCATTTCGGAACGCGTCTCATCCCGGTGGGAACGGTGTACGACCCTTTCATCTCGCGCGGGTTGGATGCGCTGAACTACGGATGTTACCAGGATGCGCGGTTCCTTCTGGTCGGCACTCCGTCAGGCATCACGCTTGCTCCGGAGGGTGGCGCGCACCAATCCATCAACACGCCCCTAATCGGTATGGGGCAGCCCAATCTGACGTATTTCGAGCCTGCTTACGCGGACGAACTGACGGCCATGATGCACTGGTCTTTCGACCACCTGCAACAGGAAGACGGTGGCTCGGTTTACCTCCGTCTATCGACCCGATCCATCACGCAGGTCACAAGAGACGGCGACAGCTGGAAGGCAGACGCGCTCCGGGGGGGATATTGGCTGCGGCGACCGGCCGACGGTGCTCAAGCCGCGATCGTGTTCAGCGGAGTGATAGCACCCGAGGCGCTTGCGGCCTGGGAGGATCTTGTTGACGACATACCTGGCCTGGGTCTGCTTAACGTCACCTCGCCAGACCTCCTGCATCGCGGTTGGTCGGCGCAGCGTGCCGCGCGGTGGTCGGAAAATGCCGGAGCACGGTCACATGCCGAAACCCTACTCTCGGTTCTGGCACCAGGGGCGGGTCTGGTCACGGTTCTCGACGGATCGCCTTCCGCGTTGTCTTGGCTTGGCGGGGTGCGCGGCATGCGGGTCAGCCCTCTCGGCGTAGACCGCTTCGGCCAGACCGGCGATTTGCCCGATATTTACCGGACCTACCGTCTTGACGCCAACGCGATCGTGGATGCGACCGCCGAACTATTTCTCGGGGAGTGAGATGGCAATCGAACTGAAGATGCCGGCGCTTTCGCCGACGATGGAAAAAGGCACGCTGGCCAAGTGGCTGGTGAATAAGGGTGATCGCGTGAGGCCGGGAGATCTTCTCGCCGAGATAGAGACCGACAAGGCAACGATGGAGTTCGAGGCGATCGATGAAGGCACGATCTCCTCATTGGTGGTCGCCGCGGGAACCGATGATGTCGCCGTTGGTACGGTGATCGCGCTTATCTCCAGAAAGGGGGAAGAGGCGGCGGAGCCATTGCCAGAGGAGGGCACACCCTCGATCTCCGGCCCTATAAAGACTGCTGATAAGTCTGATTCGGCGACCTCGCCCGCAGATTCGTCCGCAGAGCTGTCTCCGCTTCAGCCGCTTTCTGAGCGCCAAACGCTGCGAGCCCGTGGGTCGCCTGCCGACAGGGTGCGCGTGAGTCCCCTCGCACAACGGATCGCCGAGGCGAAGGGCATCGATTTATCCGCCGTGAAAGGCACGGGACCCAACGGCAGGATCGTGCGGGCAGACCTTGGAGTTAGCTCGCCGAAAGATGATCGCGAGGTGTTGGCGGTTCGCGCCATACCGGCCGCTCCGGTCTCTTCGAGCCCTCCGCCGAGCGGCATTCCGCTAGAGACGATCAAGCTGAGCTCCATGCGAAAGACGATCGCACGCCGGCTGACCGAGGCGAAGCAGACGGTTCCCCACTTCTACCTCACAGCGCGGTGCAATCTGGATCCGTTGCTGAAGTTGAGAAGCGAACTTAATGCGCATTTGGCAGGCCGGGACGTCAAACTGAGCGTAAACGACATGTTGATCAAGGCGATGGCACTAGCTCTCGTGGAAGTTCCGGAGGCAAACGTCCAGTTTGGCGGAGACGAACTTTACAGATTCGGTCGTGTGGACATCTCGATGGCAGTCGCGATCGATGGAGGCCTCATAACGCCGATCATCCGTGACGCGGGTTCGTTATCACTTTCGGCGATCTCCAAAGCGAGCAAGACGCTTGCCACCAAAGCGCGCGAGGGAAAACTATCGCCGGAGGACTATCAGGGGGGCACCGCTTCGATCTCCAACTTGGGAATGTTCGGTATCGACGAGATGTTTCCAGTCATCAATCCGCCACAGGCGCTCATCTTGGGCATTGGCGCGGGCATCGAACAGCCTTGGAAGGTCGGTGGCGAAATCGGTCTGGCGACGATCATGGCGGCGACCGCGAGCTTCGATCACCGTGCGATCGACGGCGCGGTCGGCGCCGAGTTCATGCGGGCGTTTCGTGCGCTTATCGAACGGCCCCTTCTGCTGGTGGGTTGATGGGCGAGGCTCTCGGCGCCACCTCAGGATGCGCGTCCGACGAAGCAATAGGCTTTTGGGCTGCGGCGAAAGGTCAGCGAGATGAAGATCATTCTGAGTGAAGACGCGGGTGGTCCCGAGACACTCCGACTGCGCGAGCGCGCCGCGCCGGAGCCGGGCGCCGATGAAGTCCGGATTACCGTTCGCTTCGTGGGGATAAATTACACGGACGCTTTGATGATCGAGGATCGCTACCAATCCAAGCCGGACCGCCCGTTTGCTCCTGGTGGCGAATGCTCCGGAGTCATCGATGCCGTAGGTACGGGAGTGATTGGCTTCAAGGTTGGCGACAGGGTAATGGCGCTGCCGTTGTTGGGTGGGCTCGCTGAAAAGCTATGTATCCGAGCGGACGCTTGCCATCTTCTACCGAACCGCGTGACGGACATGCAGGCCGCGGCTTTGCAGATGGCGTATGGGACAGCGTTATACGCGATAAAGGAACGTGGCGCCGTAAAGGCCGGCGAGACGGTCGTCGTGCTTGGAGCGGCAGGCGGCGTTGGTCTGGCGAGCGTCGAGATAGCAAAGGCGATGGGTGCGCGAGTGGTGGCCGTCGCAAGCACCGCGGAGAAGCTGTCCATCGCGCGAGATCATGGTGCGGACATCGGGCTTCTATATCCGCCTGTCTCTCTCGACCGGGCGGGGCAAAAGGATCTATCGATGAAATTGAACGATGCGGTAGGCCCTCGAGGTGCCGACATCGTAATGGACATCGTTGGTGGTGATTATTCAGAGCCAGCCCTTCGCTGCATGGGATGGGGTGGCCGCTTCCTAGTGGTTGGGTTCCCAGCCGGTATCCCGAAGCTATCAGCAAACATCGCTCTGTTTAAATCTTGTGATATTCGTGGCGTTTCCTGGGGTGAGGCCATCGAGCGCGATCCCTCTGCGCACCGGCATGCGATGACGACGCTACTGGACATGTGCGCTACAGGGGCTATCAATCTTCGCATACACGAGATTCATCCTCTGGCTGATGCGGGCAAGGCGATTGAAACCTTGTCAAAACGTGCCGCAATCGGAAAGGTACTGGTCTCCGTCTGACCACCGTGGAACGGCTTTGTACGCCGCATCAGCTGACGTCCCGACTTTGCAAGCCTGGCGAATGGTTAGACGCGGCCGATAATGTATTCGGGACCGGGGGCCCAGCGCTCGGGCTCCCGGTTGCCTTCCTCACTGTACCACGGCAGTCTGGGCCTCGGCGGTGACCGTTGCATATCGGCCATCTACGTAGACCAAGGGATCGACGGACCCCGACGTGCGCGTCTCGATGACTTCACCGATGATAATATCGTGGGTGCCGAACGAGACTGATTGCGCGAACCGGCATTCGAAGACGGCTTGTGCATCCGCGATCACCGGCATTCCCAAGTCGCCCGTCGTCCAGTTTCCAGTCTTGAACCGCTCCTCGCCCTTGATGGGGCCGCTTGCCAGCACCGAGATAGCCTCGTGTGAGCTGTGAAGGATGTTGATGGCGAAATCCGCTTTCGCTTGTAACGCTTCGCTAATCGAAGCCGACTTGTTGACGCAAATCAACAGGGATGGCGGGTCCATGCTCAGTTCACTGACCGCGGTTGCTGCCATGGCAAATCTTTTGCCTGCATGAGTGCAGGTTATAATGACAACAGCTTTTGCCAGGCGGCGCAAACCGTCACGGAGTGCAGCTTGTACCGTAGTACCATGAGTCATATGCTTGCTTTCATATTGGGCTGGCGAATTCGACATCAACCAAGACTAGGTAGGATTTTGCACAAACCGAATGATGGCTTTGATATGGCACTATAATGCTGAGCTATGGTGGCAAGTCAGGCGAATATTCTGCGGGACGACAAATTGCATATGCATTGCGCACACACCGTTCGGCTGCGGAGAGCGCCCAGAACGGTCTAGGTTCGACAAGCGCTGCGCGATCTACCCGTCCGGCGAAACCCAGTAAGGCTATTCTCTTCGGATTCTGCCCAGTTTGTCTGATGGTTTAGCTTTCATCGTCGCGATTGCGTGGCGGATTGCACAGTCGGGCTTCGAGCATAGTCTGCGCTCTGACGCCGGCGGTCCTTTCCATCATAGGAGCGCGCTATGGGGACATAACCAATCGGATGGAGCGGTGAGAACAAGACCTCGGTAAGCGACCGGGAAGGGGCCGTTCAAGGAGAGACCGATGTCGAGTAAGAGGTTGCGCTTCGGCGCGTTCGTAGCGCCGTTTCACCCGCTGGATGAGCATCCTGCCCTGGCTATGGACCGAGATATCGAGCTGATCGAATGGATGGATAAGCTCGGCTACGACGAAATTTGGCTGGGTGAGCATCATTCAGGTGGCTGGGAAATTAGCGCGAGCCCCGAAGTCCTGATCGCCGCCGCCGCACCTAGAACGCGCAATATTCGGTTCGGGACCGGAGTCTCGTCGCTCCCGTACCACCACCCTCTCATCCTAGCGGATCGCATGCGGCAGTTGGACTACCTGACGAAGGGCAGGGTTATGATGGGCGCCGGGCCAGGGGCTCTGCCGTCCGATGCCTTCATGCAAGGCGTTCCCACTGCGCAGGTTCGCGACCGGATGGAAGAGGCCTTGGAGGTTATCGTTCGGTTGCTCGACGGAGAGACCGTCTCGGCAAAAACGGACTGGTTCGAGGTCCAAGAGGGGCGTCTTCATCTCGCGCCGTACAACGAAACCGGGATCGAGGTCGCGGTTGCAAATCAGGTCTCGCCGACCGGCGCCCGCTTGGCTGGCAAACTTGGCCTCAGCCTGCTGTCCCTGGGCGCTACATCCAGCGGCGGTTTCAACGCGCTTGCGACGAGCTGGAAAATCGCTGAAGAAATGGCCCAGGCTCATGGCAGGAGCGTGGAGCGGACCGGATGGCGCCTGGTCGGTCCGATGCATATTGCAGAAACCCGGGAGAAGGCGCGCGAAAATCTGAAATTCGGGTTTCATCGCTGGATCGACTATTTCACCAATGTGGCGGCACTTCCGTTGAACCCGCCGCCGGGCGTCGATCCAATTGACGCACTGGTGGATTCCGGATTTGCAGTTGTCGGCACGCCGGATGATGCAATCAAGCAGGTCCGACGGCTTCAAGAGCAGTCTGGAGGTTTTGGCGCCTTTCTGCAGCTTGGCGTGCCGTGGGCCGATTGGGCTGAAACCAAACGCTCTTATGAGCTGTTCGCGCGGTATGTCATACCTGAGATCAACGGCTTGAATACGCCGCGCGAGGCATCGGAACTCTGGGTGCGAGAAAACAACGTCAAGTTTCGGGGCGAGCTGCAGGCGGCGGTTGGCGCGAAGATCGCGCAACATGCCGCGGAGAAGGGGGGCGATCAGATTGCCCCGGGCCTTCTCGACGCGTTGACGAAGAAATGAGTGGACAGGGCCGTCACTTGGGAGAAAGTGACGGCCACCCTACCTCAAGTCTATTGTACAAGATTCGAGAAGGTAGGTAACTAAAAGAAACCACAAGGATTCCAAAGATGGACATTCGGCATCTATGCTACTTCGTAGCGATCGCCGATTGCGGCAGTATGATGCGGGCAAGCAAGCGTTTGAACGTTGCTCAGCCCGCATTGACCGTCCATATAAACAATCTTGAAGTCGAACTCGGGGTCAAGCTCATGGAAAGGAGCAACCGCGGGGTTGAATTGACGGATGCCGGTCGGAACCTCTACGACAGAGCGAAAGACTTGCTCAACCTTTATCAAGGTACAATTTCGAGCATCCGCGATGGCCGAACAAGGCCTAGCGGCACGGTTTCGATCGGTATTCCCTCGACGGCCGCGCGAGGGTTGTCATCGTCGCTTTATCGACGGGTGCGCGACGAACTTCCTGACGTGACCCTTTATTTGACCGATGCTGGCACAAATGTGCTCTACGAATGGCTTGTTGACGGCCGTATCGATTTTGCCGTGCTATTCAGCCTGCCGGAAGACGAAACATTGGACACGGTGCCACTTGGGATGGACGAGTTTTGCCTTGTTGGCTTGCCCGGAGAGGCAGAAGTCCCAGCCACGATCGATCTGGAGACGATCTTTGACTTGCCCTTGGTATTGTCCTCGCAGGCCACCACGCTGCGCGCGACGCTCGACGACATCGCGGAGCGCCACGGCAAGAAACTCAGTGCTCCCGTTGAAACGGAATCGATCGCGGTGGCACTTGAGATCATACGTTCGGGAGAAGCAAACGGCATTTTGCCCTTAAGCAGTGTGCATCAAGAAGTTTCCCAAGGCGAATTGATTGCGCGTCGATTGGTCGGCCCAGAAATTAGAGGCACCTTGTCACTGGCGAGCCTTTCGTCGAGTTTGATGAATCCCGCGAAACGAGCCGTGAAAGATCTCGTCACTCAGGCAGGGCAGGAGTTTCTAGACGTGGTGTCGAGGAGCCTTCCCGCGAACAACGTGACGCCTATGGTTCGCACGGGTGCAGGCAAGGCCAGCAATCTGCGACGTATGATTGGCCGGTAGCGGCTTTGAGACCTCATGGACAAAACCAGCCGGACGCGAGTCGACACCAAACGATCATGCCAGTTCTCGCTCGTCCGACGTATGAAGATCCACGGGTGCGACGCTTGATCGGGCCAGCCTGCTGGCAAGGCTCGAACGCCGAGGCGGTACGGTGGGCGACTAAGTTTTTCCCAGCCGGGTCGATTACAATGGGCATCGAGCACACGGCAGTGTGCTCACCTGTCGACGAATGAGTGAAAGGTGTCGGCCTTATGCGAAGCGGGTATGGCACCCACTCGCTTAGGCGACGAAGGCATCGATCATCTACCGGGCGACCGGCAACCTGCGGGCTGGCCAGATTCTTCTCGCCCATAGCAAGATAGAGAACACCGTGCGCTATCTCGGGATCGATGTGGAAGACGCGTTTGCCCTTGCCGAAAACACCGAGATCTGAACCCTTGGCGCCCGATTCGGGTAGAGAGCCGGACACGGGTGCTTGGGACTTCCAGTCATTCCAGCAAGTATCATCTTCCGTTAGCTTCTGTGGAGAGCCGCCATAAACTCCAACGCGCCCGGTTCTAGGGAGACTTCCGAAACGTCAGTGTAGGCCGCTTGCGGGCGGCGCGGTCGATCGCCGGGGTATCAGCGTGGGTGCGACGCACCGCATTCTCCGCTGAGGCTCGAGTGGTGGTTGGTCCAACAACTCAGTGCAGCCGCAGCGATTTGATCGAACGGTACGCGCAACGTCGTGATGGGAGTTGGAAGGTGACTGACGATCGGGATATTCCTGTCCGAACTAGCAGCGAGCGGGGACTGCTGGAAGGCTTTCGGAATTTACCACAGTCCCACGCTCTGGCGGCAGCGGCACCACGCCGGAAGCGTGGCGTTGCACCTGCGCCGCCGATTCGGTGAGGCCGTCGTTGGACGGTAGTACCAGGGAACCGTGTTGCCGAGATCCTGACTGGCGCTCGTCCGAGACTCAGCGACTTCGGGGGCACCGGGGCATGCGGTCATCGGCCGACAAGACGCACTGCGCCGCCACCGTCGAGAATGCCTTGAATCCAGGTCCCGAAAGCCCGGACTTTTGCAAGCTGCTGAGTTTCCCTGTGAGTCACGAGCCAGAAGGCCCGCTCGAGGCTGCATTCCGGAACGATGCGGGACAGGCCGGGCGCCACGTCGCCGATAAAGCATGGCAAGATCCCTATTCCGGCCCCGCCTGAAACCATCGCATATTGGGAGTTGATGCTGCTCGATCTCAGAGAGACCTTGAGCTGGGGATGGATCTCGTCGGCGTAGCGCAGCTCGGGCGCCGTGAGAAGATCCGGGATGTAGCCGACGAGGCGATGCGCGGTAAGTTCGCCTAGCTCGGCCGGTGCACCATGCTTGGCAAGATATCGTTCGCTTGCATAGAGGCCAAGCCGGTAAGGCGTGAGCTTGCGGGCGACAAGCGGTCCGGCCTGTGGACGCGCAAGGTAGATCGCCATGTCTGCTTCACGCCTCGACAGGTTCAGATAGCTGCTGCTCGCGACGAGATCGACAATGATGTTAGGGTAAAGGTCCGCGAATGCCGACAAGCGCGGTGCCAGGAACCAAGATGCGAAGCCCTCGGACACGCTGATCCGCAAGGTGCCTGCGAGGCCGCCTCCGCTTGTTGCCAGGGACGCAATGCTTCCCGCCGCGAGGGCCATGGTTTCCACGTGGGCGAGCAGCGCTTCGCCCGCCTCCGTAAGCACCTGACCCTCGCGCGTCTGTTCGAACAGGATCTGGCCCATACGGGCCTCGAGGCGTCGCAGTCGACGCCCGGCCGTGGTGGCATCGATACCCATGCGTCGCGCTGCACGTGCCATCTGACCCTCGCGGGCGATGGCGAGAAAAGTCTGATAGTCGTTCCAGTCTGATCCTTGCATATATGCAGGCAGTGGTCGCACAAATGCAGTTTGCCTGCAACATCACACGCTCGGTAGAGAGAGTTCAAACTGTTGCTGTCGGCCGCTGCCACAATGTCCATTGGGATGGCCAGCGCTGGGATGAAGGATATTACCATGGCCACTGCCGAACTGATCGCCGGAACCCCCGTCGCCGCCGAAGTCGCCGAGCTGGTCGCCCGTTCGCGCGCGGCGCAGGCGCAGATCGAGAACGCCACGCAGGAGCAGGTCGACACCTGGATCCGCGGCATGGTCTACGCGGTGTGCAAGCCCGGCATGGACGAGGAAATCGCCCGCGAGACGGTCGAGGAAACGCAACTCGGCAACTACGAAGGCAAGTTCAAGAAGATCTCGGTCAAGACCCGCGCCACCCTCTACGACATCATCGACGACAAGTCGGTCGGGATCATCGAGGAAGATCGCGAGCGCAACATCGTCAAGATCGCCAAGCCGGTGGGCGTGATCGGGGCGCTTTCGCCCTCGACCAACCCCGAGGCGACGCCGGTCATCAAGGCGATCAGCGCGGTCAAGGGCCGCAACTCGATCATCATCTGCCCGCATCCGCGCGCGAAGTTCATCAATGCCAAGATCTGCAACCTAATGCGCGACGCGCTGGTGAAGATGGGCGCACCCGCCGACCTGGTCATCCCGATCGAGAGCCCCTCGGTCGAAAAGACCAACGAAGTGATGAAGCAGTGTGACCGCATCCTCGCTACCGGCGGCACGCCGATGGTGAAGGCGGCCTATTCGTCGGGCACCCCGGCGCTGGGCGTGGGCGTGGGCAACGCGGTCATCACCGTGGACGATACGGCCGATCTCGACGACGCCGCGGCCAAGATCCTGTTGTCCAAGACGCTCGACTACGCAGCATCTTGTTCTTCAGACAACTCGGTGATCCTGCTCGACGCGATCTACGACGCGATGCTCGAAAAGCTCAAGGGCAAGGGCGGCTTCGTGATCGAAGGCGCAAACAAGACCAAGCTGCAGAACGCGATCTGGGAAGACGGCGAGCACATCAACGCCAAGGTCGTAGCCCAGTCGGCGCAGTTCATCGCCGACTATGCCGGCTTCGAAATCCCCGAGAACACAGCGTTCTTCATCGTGCCCGAGACCGGCTACGGCCCGGACCACAAGTTCTCGGGTGAGAAGATGACCGTCACCATGGCGCTCTACCGCGCCAAGGACATCGACGACGCGATCCGCCTGACCAACGCGATCCAGGGCTACCAGGGGCAGGGCCACTCCTGCGGCATCTACTCGCGCAGCGACGAGAACATCACGAAGCTGGCCCTGGGCACCAAGACCAGCCGCGTCATGGTGAACCAGCCGCAGTCGGCGTCGAACTCGGGGAACGTGTGGAACGGCATGCGCCAGACCTTCTCGCTGGGTTGCGGCTCGTGGGGCGGCAACGGCACCAACAACAACGTCACCTGGCGCGACCTCATCAACGAGACCTGGGTGTCCCGCCCGCTTGCCCAGCACAAGGTCATCCCTTCGGACGAGGCCCTGTTCGGCAAGGACGTCATCGAACTGGTCGGGTGATGCGCTCACGGCAACCGGATAAGGTGGAAGTGCGTTTCTACTGCCTTTATCCGGCTGCCGTGAATGGAGACGACCGATGACTCGCACGCTTCCTCTTATGACCCTCGCCGCCGTGCTGGCGCTTGGTGCCTGCAAGAAGGACCCCGACGCCGGCGCGACGCCGACTGTGGCGACCTCGACCGAAGTGGTGTTCCAGGAAAGCCCTGAACCTTCGGCCGAAGCCAGTCTGGCGGACGAGACGGCGGCGTCGATCTCGGAAATTCCCGAAGCGATTCGCGGTCGCTGGGGGCTTGTGCCGGCCGATTGCACAAGCAAGATGGGCGACGCCAAGGGGCTGCTCGACATCTCGGCCGACCGGCTCAAGTTCTACGAATCCGTGGCGAACCTGGGCGAGATCAAGGAAGCGGGCGAAAGCCGCATCCGCGCGACTTTCGCTTACACCGGCGAGGGGCAAAGCTGGACGCAGGACGTCGTGCTCGATGCGCAGGCCGACGGCAAGACGCTGATTCGCCGCGAATACGGCAAGGACGCGATGCCCGGCCCGCAAAAATACACCCGCTGCACGTGATCGATCACGGCAGGACGATGACACAGGACTATCGATGACCGAACAGTTTGGCCTTACCGAAGACCAGCTCGCGATCCAGGACACCGCGCGTAAGTTCACCGCGGACAGGATCACGCCTTTCGCCGCCGAGTGGGACGAGAAGCACCACTACCCGGTCGACGTCTGGAAGGCCGCGGGCGAACTCGGCTTCGGCGCCATCTACGTCTCGGAAGAGAGCGGCGGCATCGGCCTGTCGCGGCTCGATGCGGCGCTCATCATGGAAGCCATGTCCTACGGCTGCCCGGCGACCAGCGCCTACGTTTCGAT
>Ga0247734_1001088_pt1 | contig 21490 bp, 21 predicted proteins | sample UWRJL103311B2_FD_180933 | JGI IMG/M metagenome (GOLD analysis project Ga0247734, IMG submission 180933) | Plant litter microbial communities from Arlington Agricultural Research Station in Wisconsin, United States - UWRJ-L103-311B-2 | ecosystem: Environmental > Terrestrial > Plant litter >... | reverse complement strand
TGCACGCCAAGGGTTCGGGCGCGTTCGGCACCTTCACGGTGACGGGCGACGTCAGCCGCTACACCCGCGCCAAGTTCCTCGGCGAAGTGGGCAAGCAAGTCGAGCTGTTCGCCCGCTTCACCACCGTTGCCGGTGAGCGCGGCGCGGCCGATGCCGAGCGCGACATTCGTGGCTTCGCGGTGAAGTTCTACACCGAGGAAGGCAACTGGGACATGGTCGGCAACAACACGCCGGTCTTCTTCGTGCGCGACCCGCGCCAGTTCGCCGATCTCAATAAGGCGGTGAAGCGCGATCCGCGCACCAACTTGCGCTCGGCCCGCAACAACTGGGACTTCTGGACGCTGCTGCCAGAAGCGCTGCACCAGGTGACGTACGTCATGGGCGATCGCGGCATTCCCAGCAGCTACCGCCACATGGATGGCTTCTCCAGCCACACCTACTCGTTCTACAACGAGGCGGGCGAGCGGTTCTGGGTGAAGTTCCACTTCAAGACCCAGCAGGGCCACGCCCACCTGACCGACGCCGAAGCCGCCGCAGTGGTTGCCGGCGACCGCGAATCGAACCAGCGCGACCTCTACGACGCCATCGAGCGCGGCGAGTTCCCCAAGTGGACGGTCAAAATCCAGATCATGCCCGAGGAAGAGGCGGCGACCTGCGGGTTCCACCCCTTCGACCTCACCAAGGTCTGGTCGCAGAAGGTCTATCCGCTGATCGAGGTCGGGGTGATGGAGCTGAACCGCAACCCGGAGAATTTCTTCGCCGACGTCGAGCAGAGCGCGTTCAGCCCGTCCAACCTCGTCCCCGGCATCGGCGTCTCGCCCGACAAGATGCTGCAGGCGCGCCTGTTCGCCTACTCGGACGCGCAGCGCTATCGCCTGGGCGTCAACCACCACCAGATCCCGGTCAACGCCGCGCGCTGCCCGGTGTTCAACAACCACCGCGACGGGCAGGGCCGGGTCGACGGCAACTACGGCGGGCTGCCGCATTACCACCCGAACTCGTTCGACCAGTGGCAGGGCCAACCGGAATTCCGCGAACCGCCGATGAAGATCGACGGGAACGCCGACTTCTGGAACTTCCGCGAGGATGACGACGACTACTACAGCCAGCCGCGCGCGCTGTTCCAGCTGATGGACGCCGAGCAGCAGGCCCGCCTGTTCGCCAACACCGGCCGCGCGATGGGTGATGCTCCGGCGTTCATCAAGCAGCGCCACATCGACAATTGCACCCGCTGCGATCCGGCTTACGGTGCGGGCGTGGCAGCGGCGCTGGGCATGAGCGTCAATCCCGACCTCTCCGCCCAGCCCGAACTGGCGGACTGACGAAAAGCCACTCCCCCGCCCCCTTTGAAACCGAAGGGGCGCGGGAGGAGGCGGCATTCCTCAGAGCATGCCCGCGGCCCGGAACCATGCCACTTCGTCGCGGAGCGTGGTCTCTACCGAGCGATAGCGTAGGCCGAGTTCGACCTCGCTCTTGGCGCTACTGAAGCGCGAGCGATCGTCCTCCGTCGCCATCGTGCCCGCCATCGCCCAGCTGAACAGCACGGGCTTGCCGGTGATTCGCGCCTTCGCCTCGCCGATCGCCGCGATCACATAGAGCAGTGCCATCGGCAGGCGCCGCGTCGGGGCCTTGACGCCCAGCGCCTGCGCCATCAGCGGCAGCGCCTCCACCATCGTCATGTGCCGGCCTGCCGCCAGGTAACGCTCGCCGCGCCGTCCTTTTGCGTTCGCCTGGATCATCGCCCGCGCCACGTCGCGGGCGTCGACCAGGCAGACCGACCCTGGCGGTACGCCGGGCAGCTTGCCGCCGGCGACGTCGAGCATGGTCTGCCCCGCCGAGGTCGGCCCCATGTCTCCCGGACCGTGCATCCAGCCCGGCAGCACCATCGCCGCCCAGAAATCGGCATGACGATCGAGGAAGCCGAGCACCTCGCGATCGGCGAGGATCTTGCTGCGGTAATAATCGTCGGCGTCGCGCTCGTCGCGCAGCATCGTCTCGTCCACCACTTGCCCGCGCTTGCCGCGCAGTACGGCGATGGAACTGGCGTGGACGAACCGCCGCACCCCGGCGGCATAAGCGTGCTCGAGCAAGGCGCGAGTGCCGAGCACGTTGGCGGCGTGCAACTGCGGCCAGTGCCGGCCGCCGGTATAGGAATCGCGGAAATAGGCCGCCGTGTGGAAGACGACGTCCACCCCTGCGAGCATTGGCGCGAAGGCATCCACCGCCAGCATGTCGCCGATCACGAACTCCACCGGCAGCCCGGCGAACTGGCGTTCGGCCTTGGCGGCGGAGCGCACCAGCGCCCGCACCCGAAACCCTTGCGCCAGCAGTTCGCGCACCAGGTTGTTGCCAAGCAGCCCGGTCGCCCCCGTCACCAGGGCCAGGCGCGGTTCGGGCGGAGAAACATCATTCATATCAAGGCTCCACAAGGGGGAGCCAAGGCCTATAGGTGTGAACCTTGGTTCATGGTCAAGGCGTATCGCAATGTTGATCGGAGAATTCGCGCGGCGCACGGGGCTGAGCCCGGCCACGGTCCGCTTCTACGTCCGCAAGCGTCTGCTGGCCCCCGAAGCGGGGTGCCAGGGCGGGCGCAATCCTTATGCGCTGTTCACCGAGCGCGACGTCCAGATCGCCGCGATGATCCGCTTCGGCCAGTCGCTGGGCATGTCGCTCAAGGACATCGCCGCCGTGAACGACGAAATGCAGGCGGACGGCCTGACCCGCGAACGCGCCGTCCAGATCATGGACGACCAGCTCGACACGCTTGACCGCAAGGCCCGCGATCTCGACCGGATGGCCGGCTACCTGCGCGCCAAGCGCGACTGGATCGCCGCCGGCCAGACCGGCGAGGAACCCCGCTTCGCCGCCGACCTGCCGTGCTCGCTCTGACGCGGCGCTAAACAGAAAAGGCGGCACCTTTCGGCACCGCCCTTTTCTTCATCGGCGAAGACAGCTCAGGCTGCTGCGTCGAGCCCGTAGGCGGTGTGCAGGACGCGCACCGCAAGCTCGGTCTCGTCGGTGTCGATCAGGACCGAAACCTTGATCTCGCTGGTCGAGATGGCGATGATGTTGATGCCGCGATCGGCGAGCGTCTTGAACATCGTCGCCGCCACGCCCGCGTGGCTGCGCATGCCGACGCCGACGACGCTGATCTTCGCCACGTTGCCCTCGGCGATCATGCGGTAGAAGCCGATCTTCTCCTGCAGCTCCTCCAGCATCGCCTGCGCGCGGGCGAGGTCGGCCTGCGGCACCGTGAAGGTGACGTCGGTCTCGCCTTTGTCCTTGGCGACGTTCTGGATGATCATGTCGACGTTGATGTTCGAATCGGCGAGCGGCGCGAAGATCGAGGCCACCGCGCCGGGACGGTCGGCGATGCGGGTGAGCGTGATCTTCGCCTCGTTCTTGTCGGCGGCGATGCCGGTGATGAGCTGACGTTCCATGTCGCTTCCCTCTAGTTCTTCGTCGCTGACAATCAGGGTGCCGGGGATGGTATCCGCGGCGGGGGCATTCTCGTCGATGAACGAGGAGAGCACCTGCACGCGCACCTTCTCCTTCATCGCGAGCGAAACCGAGCGGGTCTGCAGCACCTTCGAGCCGACCGAGGCCAGTTCGAGCATTTCCTCGTAGGTCACCAGCGGCAGCTTGCGCGCCTTGGCGACGATGCGCGGGTCGGTGGTGTAGACGCCGTCGACGTCGGTGTAGATGTCGCAGCGGTCGGCCTGGACCGCAGCCGCCACGGCGACCGCCGAGGTGTCCGAGCCGCCACGGCCCAGCGTGGTCACGCGGCCCTGCGGCGAAACGCCCTGGAAGCCGGGTATCACGGCGATCTCGCCAGCCGCCATCGAAGCGAGCAGCGCCTCCGCGTCGATATCCTCGATGCGCGCCTTGGCGTGGGCGTCGTCGGTCTTGATCGGCACCTGCCAGCCGAGCCACGAGCGCGCCTTGCAGCCCATCGCCTGCAGCGTCAGCGCCAGCAGGCCCGACGTGACCTGCTCGCCCGAGGCGACGACGACGTCGTACTCGGCCGGGTCGTAGAGCGCGTTCGATTCGCGGCAGAAGTTGACGAGGCGGTCGGTCTCGCCGGCCATCGCGGAGACCACCACGGCCACTTCGTGCCCGGCCTCCTGCTGGCGCTTGACGATACCCGCCACGCGCCGGATGCGCTCGGTGCCGGCCATCGAGGTGCCGCCGAATTTCATCACGATACGAGCCAAGGCGCGGTTGCTCCCCTGCGCAAAAGACCCGCGCGGGCTTGCGCGAGTGTGGATAAGATACGGGCGCGCTGTTAGGGGGGGATCATGGACAATGCAACCGTGACGAACACGCCTGTAGGCGCAACAATCGATCCGAAGGAGGCCGCCCACTTCGGCGCCATGGCCGCCGAATGGTGGGATCCCAAGGGCTCCTCGGCGATGCTCCACCAGCTCAACCCCGTCCGCCTGGGCTTCGTGCGCGAGGCGATCGACCTGCATTTCGGCGGCGATTCGCGCTCCGTCCGCCCGCTCACCGGCAAGCGCGCGCTCGACGCCGGCTGCGGCGCGGGGCTGCTGTGCGAGCCGCTGGCCCGCATGGGCGCCGCCGTCACCGGGGTCGACGCGGCACCCGAGAACGTCGCCGCCGCCAGCGCTCACGCCGCCGCGATGGGGCTGGCGATCGACTACCGCGCGGGCGAACTGGGCGCGCTGGGCCTGTCCGGCTTCGACCTCGTCTGCTCGCTCGAAGTGCTCGAGCACGTCACCGACAAGGCGGCCTTCATGGGCAACCTCGCCGCCGCCCTCGCGCCGGGCGGGCTGATGATCCTGTCGTGCCCCAACCGCACCGTGCGCTCACGCGTGCTGCTGGTCGAGGCGGCGGAACGGATGGGCAAAGTCCCGCGCGGCACGCACGACTGGAGCCAGTTCGTGACGCCGGAGGAACTGCAGGCGCTGGCGGAGGGTGCCGGGCTGGTGCTCGGCACCCCGCGCGGCATCGCGTGGTCGCCGCTCAAAGGGCTGCATCTGTCCGACGATCTGGCGCTGGACTACATCGTGACGGCGCGGCGGGCTTAGGGCGAAGGGCGAAAAGCCCTTCCCTGCCCCTCTACCCCAGCAAACCCTCGATCGCCCCCCGCGCCTTCGCCTCGCGCTCGTCCCACGAGCCAGCGATGCGCACGAAGGGCACCCCGGCACGCACCAGCATCTCCTGCGCCAGCGCGGCGAAGCGGGCGCGGGCGTCGTCCTCGCCGAAGAAGCGAGTGCCATCCTCGCGCCAGGGCACGTCGGCCTCGAACATCAGGTACAGATCGGCCTTGGGATAAGCGAGCAGTTCGTCGGGCACTTCACCGAACAGCATCTGCGCCCAGGCGGCGGTCATCAGCTGGTCGGTGTCGAGCAGCAGCACCGGCGGGGCATCTTCCATCGCATGGCGGTTCATCCGCGCCTGGCCGCGCGCGATGACGAGCAGGTCGGTCATCGTCAGGTCTATGCCGCGCTCCTCGCAATACGTGCGCCCGTATTCGGCCACGTAAGGCCAGCCGCGGGTCACCAGGAAGCGCTCGCACAGCACCGACTTGCCGGTGCTTTCCGCGCCGTGGAGGCAGATCGTCTTCATCGTGCCCTCCGGTATGCCACGACCCATTCGTACAGGCCCACCACCGACATACCCAGGAACACCACGTAGAGCCCGGCGGTCGGCCACAGTCCCTTGGTTACGTAGACCGCGATGGAGGCGACGTCGATCGCGATCCACAGCACCCAGTTCTCGATCCGCCTGAAACCCAGCAGGATCTGCGCGGCGATGCTCGCCCCGGCGATCGCGGCATCGGCATAAGGTAGCGAGGCATTGGTGAAGCGGTGCATCACCCAGCCCAGGTTCAGCGCCAGCGCCGCCGTGGCGGTGAGCCAGACGAGGCGGCTGAGGTTCGACAGCCAACGGACCGGCACTTGCGAATCACCCCCGGACCCGTTCCGCGCCGCACGCACCCACAGCGCCCAACCCCAGGCTTGCGCGGCGAAGAAGAACACCTGCAGCCCCGCCTCGCCGTAAAGCCGCGCTTCGAAGAACACGACCGCGTAGAGCGCGACCATTGCCATGCCGAACGGATAGTTCCACACGCTGCGCCGCACCAGCAGCGCGATGTTCGCGAGCCCCAGCGCCGCCGCGATCCATTCGACGGGATTCACGGCCTCAGCCCAGCGCCGCCGCCCACTCCGGCTCCTTGAAGCCCACCAGCACGCCGCCGGGATGCTCGACCACCGGCCGCTTGATCGTACTGGGATTGGCGACCATCAGCGCCACCGCCTTCGCCGCGTCGAGGTCCGCCTTGTCGGCGTCGGGCAGCTTGCGAAAGGTCGTGCCGGCACGGTTGAGGACCTTGTCGAGCCCCGCCGCGTCGATCCAGGCGGCCAGCTTTCCGGCGTCGGCGCCTTCCTTCTTGTAGTCGTGGAAGACGTAGGCGATCCCCTGCGCATCGAGCCAGACGCGCGCTTTCTTCACCGTATCGCAATTGGGAATGCCGTAGACTTCGACCGCCATCAATCTTCCGCCTTTTTCCACGCAGCCCATTGGAGAACAGGCATAAATCGTGGGCCGCATCTGCTCGGAGCCGGGCGATACACCAAGCTGGCGCGCTTGAATATGGTGAACGCGGCAAAGCGCGTTCTTGCGGGAAGTCAGTCCATCGCCTGGTCCAGGCGGAAGTGATTTACCTGCGGCGAATCGCAGCAGTAAAGCGTGTAACTCTCGTAGTATTCGTCATGACCGCGGCGCTGCACCACGCGGTGCTCGGCATTGCGGGCCCATGCCGTCGCGTCCGCTTCCGAGGCCCATTCCGACATCGACAGAACCTCGCCGTCATCCGCGGTATAGCTGCGGAACAGCAGAAAACCCGGCTGCGCAGCCGCGAGCGCCTCCATTTCCACGGAGTCGTTGATATACGCGTCGGCGTCGATATCCGGGCGCTTGCGGTTACGGAAGATGACCAAGAACATGGCCCTTCCTCTGCAATCGTGTGCGATGTTGTACAAGTAGGCATTGGCACCGATGTGAGCGCAAACTGTCTCGCTGCGGGAACATCGGCCGGACGATCGCATCCGAAGCGGTGCTTAGCCATCGTTTGAGAATGGGCTTTGCCCATTCTGCCGCACCGGCCCACTCCCCCACCCGGCCACCCAACGGCAGTATACTATTGGGTGGCCGGGTGGGGGAGTGGGCCGGTGCGGCGCTTGAAATGCGCTCTTTCGCGCATTTTCAAACGGTGCCTTAGCGGCACCTAAGCCCATCACAGACGCACCTAACCCTGCGTGGACGGCCTCGCACGCTGGACAAACCGCACATTTGCCGACAAGGCCCGCAAGTCATGAGCATCAACAGCTTCGGCCGCCTTTTCCGTTTCACCACCTGGGGCGAAAGCCACGGGCCCGCGATCGGCGCTGTCGTCGACGGGTGCCCGCCGGGCCTCGCCATCGACGAGGGGGTGATCCAGCCCTTCCTCGACGCGCGCCGCCCCGGCACCTCGAAGTTCACCACCCAGCGCCAGGAGCCCGACGCGGTGCGCATCCTGTCGGGCGTGTTCGAAGGCAGGACCACCGGCACCCCGATCAGCCTGATGATCGACAACGTCGACCAGCGCTCCAAGGATTACTCCGAGGTCGCCAAGGCCTATCGCCCCGGCCATGCCGACTATGCCTACGACGCCAAGTACGGTTTCCGCGACTATCGCGGCGGCGGGCGCTCCTCCGCGCGCGAGACCGCGAGCCGGGTGGCGGCGGGCGCGGTGGCGCGGCTGGTCATCCCCGAAGTCCGCATCCTCGCCTATGTCTCCGAGATCGGCGGCGACATGATCGATCCCGGCAAGTTCGACGAAGCGGAAATCCGCAACAACCCGTTCTTCTGCCCCGATGTCGCCGCTGCGGCGCGATGGGAGCAGATCGTCGACGACGCGCGCAAATCGGGCTCGTCGGTCGGCGCAGTGGTGGAATGCTGCGCGGTCGGCGTTCCCGCCGGCTGGGGCGCGCCGCTCTATGCCAAGCTCGACGCCGATCTGGCCGGCGCGATGATGGGCATCAACGCGGTCAAGGGCGTGGAAATCGGCGACGGCTTCGCCGCCGCGCGCCTTTCGGGCGAGCAGAACGCCGACCCGATGCGCCCTTCCATGGAAGGCCCCGACGGCGCCCCGGCGTTCCTCGCCAATCACGCGGGCGGCATCGCCGGCGGCATCTCCACCGGCCAGCCGGTGACGTGCCGCGTGGCGTTCAAGCCCACCTCCTCGATCCTCACCCCGCAACAGACCATCACCCGCGACGGCGAGGCGACCGAGATGTTCACCAAGGGCCGCCACGACCCCTGCGTCGGCATCCGCGGCGTGCCTGTGGTCGAGGCGATGATGGCGCTGGTGCTGGCCGACCACAAGCTGCTTCACCGCGGGCAATGCGGTTGATGCGCAAGGCTTTCTCCCCTTCAGGGGAGAGATACGCAGGCTTGCTCGCTTGCGAGCTAGCCGCAGTTGAGGGGGGCTTGCGTTGCGCAAGGCCCCTCTCCCAACCCTCTCCCCTGAAGGAGAGAGGGCTATGACGATCCGCATCCTGATCGACGCCGACGCCTGCCCGGTGAAGGACGAGACCTACAAGGTCGCCGCCCGCCACAAGGTCCCCGTGGTGGTCGTCTCCAACAGCCCGATCCGCATTCCCCAAAGCCCGCTGATAACCCGCAAGGTGGTGAGCGACGCCTTCGACGCGGCCGACGACTGGATCGTCGAACAGACCGACGCCGCCTGCGTTGTCATCACCGCCGACATCCTGCTCGCCGACCGCTGCCTGAAGCTGGGCGCAGCCGTGGTCTCGCCGAACGGCAAGCCCTTCACCACCGCCTCGATCGGCAGCGCCATCGCCACCCGCGCGATCATGGCCGACTTGCGCGCCGGCGGCGACATCGTCGGCGGCCCGCCCCCGTTCTCCAAGCAGGACAAGTCCCGCTTCCTCTCGACGCTGGACGAGACGCTGGTGCGATTGGCGCGGTCGCGCTGAAGCCCTCCGCATCTCATCGACGTATCCGCACAATCCACCGCCGGGTGATCGCTTCATCCGATAAGGCCAATCGGATGAAGGTGCTTAAAATCGTCACGCGAGGGGCCTATCTCCCTCGAACCAGTTTCACCACCAACCCATCTGAGGGAGTTTACATCCATGGGTATCGTCGGCAGCACCATCAAGCCGTTCAAGAACACCGCCTTCCAGCAGGGCAAGGACTTCTTCGACGTCACCGAGGCGGACATCGCCGGCAAGTGGGCCGTGTTCTTCTTCTACCCGGCGGACTTCACCTTCGTGTGCCCCACCGAGCTGGAAGACCTTTCGGAGCAGTACGAAACGCTCCAGGGCCTGGGCGTCGAAGTCTACGGCGTGTCGACCGACACGCACTTCAGCCACAAGGCCTGGCACGACACTTCGGACAAGATCAGCAAGATCAAGTACGCGTTCCTGGGCGACCAGAACCACAAGCTGACCAACAACTTCGGCGTGCTGCGTGAAGAAGCCGGCCTGGCCGACCGCGCCACCTTCGTCGTCGATCCCGACGGCGTGATCCAGCTGGTCGAGATCACCCCCGAGGGCGTGGGCCGCAACGCCACCGAACTCGTCCGCAAGATCAAGGCCGCCAAGTACTGGCGCGAGCACCCCGGCCAAGTCTGCCCGGCCAAGTGGGAAGAAGGCAGCGAGACGCTGGCTCCTTCGCTCGACCTCGTCGGCAAGCTCTGACGACTGAATAATCCTTTCCCACCGGATTTGTGATTACACCAACCACCCTCGTCATCCCCGCGAAAGCGGGGACCCATCTCCTGAGGTTCGCCCCACAGGAGAGCGCTGGAGATGGATTCCCGCCTACGCGGGAATGACGGGGTTGGTTTGGGGTCGTCACGTCCGGCGGGAAGGCACCCGAATCACAAGGACCCCACTCATGATCGACGCCGCTCTGAAGCAACAGCTCTCGCAATATCTCGCCATGCTGCGCGAGCCGATCGAGCTCGTCGCCTCGCTTGGCGACGACGGCAAGTCCACCGAAACGCGCGAGCTGCTGACCACCATCGCCTCGCTGTCGGACAAAGTCACCGCCACGTTCGATGGCGATGACGCGCGCCGCCCCAGCTTCATCATCCGCCGCGCCAGCGACGCGAGCGCCTGGGTGCGCTTTGCCGGCCTGCCGCTCGGCCACGAATTCACCTCGCTGGTGCTCGCCCTGTTGTGGGCCGGCGGCCACCCGCCCAAGGTCTCCGACGAAGTGCTCGAGCAGATCCGCCTGCTCGAAGGCGGCACCGAGTTCGAGATGTACTTCTCGCTTTCGTGCCACAACTGCCCCGACGTGGTGCAGGCGTTGACGCTGATTTCGCTCAACAACCCGCACGTCAACGCGACGCTGATCGAAGGCGGCACCTTCCAGGCCGAAGTCGAGGAGCGCGGCGTCATGGCCGTCCCCGCCGTCTTCCTGAACGGCAAGATGTGGGGCTCGGGCAAGATGAGCGTCGAGGAAATCCTCGGCAAGCTCGACACCGGCGCCGACGCCAAGGCCGCAGCCAAGCTGGCCGAGAAGACGCCCTTCGAAGTGCTGATCGTCGGCGGTGGCCCCGCGGGCGCGGCAGCTTCGGTCTATACCGCGCGCAAGGGTTTCTCCACGGGCATCGCGGCGGAGCGTTTCGGCGGCCAGGTGCAGGACACCATGGGCATCGAGAACTTCATCTCGGTCCCCTACACCGAAGGCCCCAAGCTGGCCGCCGCGCTGGAAGCGCACGTCGCCGAATACGACATCGACGTGATGAACTTGCAGCGTGCCGAAAAGCTGATCCCGGCCACCGAAGTCGGCGGCTATCACGAGGTCGTGTTCGCCAACGGCGCTTCGCTCAAGGCGCGCTCGCTGATCCTCACCACCGGCGCGCGCTGGCGCAACCTGGGGGTTCCGGGCGAGGAGCAGTACAAGAACAAGGGCGTGGCCTATTGCCCGCACTGCGACGGCCCGCTGTTCAAGGGCAAGCGCGTGGCGGTGATCGGCGGCGGCAACTCGGGCGTCGAAGCGGCGATCGACCTGGCCAACATCGTCGGCCACGTCACTCTGATCGAGTTCGACAGCAAGCTGCGCGCCGACCAGGTCCTGGTCGACAAGCTGGCCTCGATGAAGAACGTCGACATTCACACCAGCGCCCAGACCACCGAGGTCGAAGGCGACGGCGAGAAGGTCAACGCGCTGGTCTACAAGGACCGCGAGACCGGCCAGGAGCACAAGGTCGAACTGGAAGGCGTGTTCGTCCAGATCGGGCTGGTGCCCAACACCGAATGGCTCAAGGACTCGGGCGTCACCCTGTCGCCGCGCGGCGAGATCGTGATCGACGACAAGGCCGCCACCAACCTGCCCGGCATCTTCGCGGCGGGCGACGTGACCACGGTGCCGTACAAGCAGATCATCATCGCCATGGGCGAAGGCTCGAAAGCGGCGCTATCCGCCTTCGACTACCTGATCCGCAACGAGGCACCCGAAGAGATCGCCCAGGCCGCGCAGAAGGAAGCGCAGGCAGCCTGAGGCTTACGAGGTCCCAACGAGAGGCGGGCGGAGGTCGCGAGACTTCCGCCCGTTTTTCGTTTTGGCGAGGGAGGTAAGGCGCGAGGGCCATCGCCCTCGCGCTCCCGGAATGGGCGGTCTGCCGCTATTTGGCCAGCTTACGCAGGATTTCACGATCTTCGATCATGATTTTGTCCGCTTCAGCGAGAGCTTGCAGCGCGGACCTGCGCGCGACCGTCACGCGACGCGCGACTTCCTTCTGCTGCGCAATGTCCGGGTCGGTGATCCTATTGCGTGTCATGGTCAGGTTTTCCCATCACAGAATAATCCAGCCACTCTCGGATGTCGATTTCCGCAGAATCGCTTAACCTTCACAACCGAAACGGCCCCCCGGTTTCCCGGGAGGCCGCACGACGCTCTAAGCGTTAGGCTTTTTATAAACAAAAGGGTGCCACCCGAGTTGGCACTTTTATTCACGCGTAGCGGATGAGCTTCCATGTTACCGCTTGCCCGCCATGGGGCGGCATCCGGTTGCCCTTTGCGATGGGCGCGGTAGTCGAGGAATAATCCATGGACTGCCACACGCCCGATTCAGGGCAAATTTCCCCCGTGCGAGCAGTGGTGCCGATGGGCTTCTTAGCTGCATGATAGTTCATATTCCGTTCCTTATATTGAGCTGCTTTGCAGCAATTGCCTTAGTCAATGCTTAGGCAAGCAAGGTCGGGAAGATTGGGATGCTGGAATCCGGCGCTTTGCCGGAACATTTATCCACAGCATATCCACACGTCCATACTACCTGAAATCAACGACTTCAGGTTGACCAGAACGGCAGCACGTGCGAGTCAGAGGTTGCAACGCAGGCCTCGAACGCACCGCCGTTCAGCTTGCCGGGGGCCAACCGCAAGGTTGGTCCCCAACTCGATTCTTAGTAATATCGAATCGAGATATATACTTACCCGCTCGCCTCGCCGCATACGAATCTCTGCTGAGCGAAGCGCGCACTTTTCCACAGTCTACCTAAACGGCAACAACCGACGGCACGCTTTGCTTGCTTGATCCCACAACCGAAACGGCCCCCCGATTTCCCGGGAGGCCGCACTCGGTGATCTCGCTATCCATCAGCGCGTCACTGGCAGGCAAGGCACTCGTCGTAGTCAGTGCTTTCGCTGGTCAGTTCGAACTTCGCCAGCTGGCTGGTGTTGTCCGCTTCCACGCCGCCGGCGAAACCGGCGCGCTGGACCGACTTCGAGCGCAAGTAGTAGAGCGACTTGATGCCCTTTTCCCAGGCCTGGAAGTGCAGCATCATCAGGTCCCACTTGTCGACGTCGGCCGGGATGAACAGGTTCAGCGACTGCGCCTGGTCGATGTAAGGCGTGCGGTCGGCGGCGAATTCGAGCAGCCAGCGCTGGTCGATCTCGAAGCTGGTCTTGAAGATCGCCTTCTCGTCCGCCGTGAGGAAGTCGAGCTGCTGGACCGAACCGCCGTGTTCGAGGATCGAGTTCCACACGTTGGTGGAATCCTTCGACTTCGAGGCGAGCAGCTTTTCCAGGTACGGGTTCTTCACCACGAAGCTGCCCGAAAGCGTCTTGTGGGTGTAGATGTTCGCCGGGATCGGCTCGATGCAGGCCGAGGTACCGCCGCAGATGATCGAGATCGACGCGGTGGGCGCGATCGCCATCTTGCAGCTGAAACGCTCCATCACGCCCATGTCGGCGGCGTCGGGGCACGGTCCGCGCTCCTTGGCGAGGAGCATCGAGGCCTCGTTCGCCTTGGCGTTGATGAGCTGGAACATCTGCAGGTTGAGCGCCTTGGCCATCGCGCTTTCGAAGCCGATGCCCTTCTTCTGCAGGTACGAGTGGAAGCCCATCACGCCCATGCCGACCGAACGCTCGCGCGCGGCGGAATACTTGGCGCGGGCCATCTCGTCCGGCGCGCGGTCGATGAAGTCCTGCAGGACGTTGTCGAGGAAGCGCAGCACGTCCTCGACGAAGTTCTTCTCGCCCTTCCACTCTTCCCAGGTCTCCAGGTTGAGCGAGGACAGGCAGCACACCGCCGTACGGTCGTTGCCGAGGTGGTCGCGGCCGGTGGGCAGCGTGATTTCCGAGCACAAGTTCGAGGTCGAGACCTTGAGGCCCAGATCGCGGTGATGCTTGGGCATCGTGCGGTTCACGGTGTCGGAGAACACGAAGTAGGGCTCGCCGGTGCGCAGGCGCACTTCGACCAGCTTCTGCAGCAGCGAACGCGCATCGATCGTCTTGCGGACCGACTGGTCCTTGGGGCTGCGCAAGTGGAACTCGGCGCCATCGCGCACCGCTTCCATGAACTCGTCGCTCAGCAGCACGCCGTGGTGCAGGTTGAGCGCCTTGCGGTTGAAATCGCCCGTGGTGGTGCGGATTTCGAGGAATTCCTCGATCTCGGGGTGCGATACGTCGATGTAGCAGGCGGCCGAACCACGGCGCAGCGAGCCCTGCGAGATCGCCAGGGTCAGCGAATCCATCACGCGCACGAACGGGATGATGCCGCTGGTCTTGCCGTTGAGGCCCACCGGCTCGCCGATGCCGCGCACGTTGCCCCAGTAGGTGCCGATGCCGCCGCCGCGCGAGGCGAGCCACACGTTCTCGTTCCAGGTGGCGACGATGCCTTCGAGGCTGTCTTCAACCGAGTTGAGGTAGCACGAGATCGGCAGACCGCGCCCGGTGCCGCCATTCGACAGCACGGGGGTGGCCGGCATGAACCACAGCTTCGAGATGTAGTCGTACAGGCGCTGGGCGTGCTCCTGGTCGTCGGCATAGGCGTCGGCCACGCGTGCGAACAGGTCCTGGTACTTTTCGCCGGGCAGCAGGTAGCGATCTTCCAGCGTATCCTTGCCGAAATCGGTCAGCAGCGCATCGCGCGACGCGTCGGTGACGACGGCGAAGCGGCGGGCGTGGATCGTCTTGGAATCGTTCTCGGGCTTGGGCGACACCTGGGGCGCTGCTTCACCCACGGCGGCGGCGGCGAGGCCGGCGATGAGGTCGGGGCTCACCAGATCGGCGGTTGCGGTATCGGTCTTGTCCATGGCGATTGCCGGGCGCTTGCCCGTCTCCTTCTGCTGCGAAGGCGCGGCGTCGCCGGAGGCAAACAAGCCCTCCATCGCGCCTTGCGCCTCGGCATGGCTCACATCTGAATCAGACACCTGACCTTCGCTTCCGTTTCTGAAATCCACTGGGGCCCCCGTGCCTGAATTGCGTTCGAATACATGTCTTCGAACCGTCACCGGGACGGTTCACTGCTGGTTCGGGCGAACCGGCGTGCTGGACTCGAGTCGGGCGTGGCGTTCGACGTCCCGTCTACCATCGTCAGCACAAAAAGAGAACGGATATTCCCTGCCAGACCACCCGCGCACCCTTGCCGAAGACCTCGCCCCACACTGGCGGATGCTGCGATCGGCCTTCGGGGCCGGGATGCTGCATCTCTAGGTGTTGAGGCCCGGCGAGCGGTGCGACACAACCTATAGTGCCCGTTCCTGAGAATGGTTCAAGTGGGGCGCCCTCATCGTCAAACAAGCCCCCATGGGCCGAACGGCGTCGGGGACCACCTCGCGACGCGTGGGAACTGCGTCATAGGTGTCGGGCGCAAGAGGATAAATGACGCTTCCGACACTAAAATTTTTCCACATAAATCGGCGATGAACCGAATCCTTCTTGCGGCGAGTCGAATCCCCGGCAAACCTGGGATTTCCACGCCGTCCGTCAGTCTGCGCCGGCTCCTTGCCGAAACGGCATGTCGATCGCGGGCACCGGCGTGCAACCGCCATTTGTCCAGACGCGCTGAGTCGCCTGGTCGTCTATCGCGCTCCGGCGCACGAGTTTATCGCGCCCCCGGCGCACTAGGGAGTGTAACCGCCAGTCATGTTCAACATCATCGGCGCCATCATCAGCGGCCTCATCATCGGTGCTCTCGCGCGGTATTTCTACCCCGGCGCGGTGCCGATGGGCTGGATCGCGACGATCCTGCTGGGCATCGGCGGCTCGCTGCTAGCCGGCCTCGTCACCAGCCGCGGCCGGGGCGACTTCAGCCGCGCGGGCTGCCTTGCCTCGATCCTGGGCGCGATCGTGCTGATCTTCGTGGGACGGGCGCTGCATATCAGCTTCTGAGCGCGGGGGCTGGGTTCGCCCACCCCGCTGCAATCCACGCGCCATCGTTTGATCGAACTGTTTTTCGTCATTCCCGCGAAGGCGGGAACCCATCTCCTGACGCGTCCTATCGCACGATCGTCAGTTGGGTCCCCGCCTTCGCGGGGATGACGAAAAATGGGGTACTATGACGCCTGTTGCTGCAGAGCCGGTTTCGAAACCTAAGGCACCAGCACCGTATCGAGCGGCTCGGCATCGGTGCCGGGGTAATCGAGGGTGTAGTGCAACCCCCGGCTCTCGTGCCGCTTCAAGGCGCTGGAGACGATCAGCTCCGCGCTCTGCAGCAGGTTGCGCAGTTCGATCAGGTCGGTCGAGACGCGGAAGTGGCGATAGTATTCCTCGGTCTCGCCGTTGAGCATCTGGATGCGGTGCATGGCGCGCTCCAGCCGCTTGGTGCTGCGCACGATGCCGACGTAGTTCCACATGAACCGGCGGATCTCGCCCCAGTTCTGCTTGATGATGACTTCCTCGTCCGAATCGGTGACGCGGCTTTCGTCCCATGGCCGCACGGCGGGCGGGGCCTCGAAGCGGTCCCACTTCGCCAGGATGTCGGCGGCGGCGGCCTCGCCGAAGACGAAGCATTCGAGCAGCGAGTTCGACGCCAGGCGGTTGGCGCCGTGCAGGCCGCTTTCGGTGCATTCGCCGGCCGCATAGAGGCCCGGCAGGTCGGTGCGTCCGTCTAGGTCGGTCAGTACGCCGCCGCAGGTATAATGCTGCGCGGGGACGACCGGGATCGGCTCCTTCGTCATGTCGATGCCCAGGCCCAGCAGCTTTTCGTAGATGTTGGGGAAGTGCTCGCGCACGAATTCGGGCGGCTGGTGGCTGATGTCGAGGTGGACGAAGTCGAGGCCGAAGCGCTTGATCTCGGAATCGATGGCGCGGGCGACGACGTCGCGCGGGGCCAGTTCCAGCCGCTCGGGATCGTAGAAGGTCATGAAGCGCTTGCCGGTGCGCGGGTTGACGAGGTGCCCGCCCTCGCCGCGCACCGCCTCGGTGATGAGGAAGTTCTTGACCTCGAGGTTGTAGAGGCAGGTCGGGTGGAACTGCATCATCTCCATGTTCGAGACGCGCGCGCCGGCGCGCCAGGCCATGGCGATGCCGTCCCCGGTGGCGCCGCGCGGGGCGGTGCTGAACTGGTAGACGCGGCCCGCGCCGCCCGTCGCCAGCACCGTGGCGCGCGCGGTGAAGGCCTCGACGTGGCCGGTCTCCTCGTTGAGCGCGTAGACGCCCCAGACCCGGCCCGAACCCGAATAGCGCAACTCGTGCCGCCCGGTGATGAGGTCGATGCACGAACGGCCGGGCAGCAGCGTGATGTTGGGGTGCGCCTCGGCCGCCGTGAGCAGCGCCTGCTGGACCGCCCAGCCGGTGGCGTCCGCCACGTGGACGATACGGCGGTGCGAGTGCCCGCCCTCACGCGTGAGGTGCAGCGCGTTGCCGTCGGTGTTGAACGGCACGCCCAGTTCGATCAGCCGCTCGATCGCATGCGGCGCGCGTTCGATCACGTATTCGACCGTGTCGCGCCGGTTCAGACCCGCGCCGGCGACCATCGTGTCGTGGACGTGCTCCTCGAACGTGTCGCCGGCATCGAGGACGGCGGCGATGCCCCCTTGCGCCCAGGCGGTCGACCCGCCGGTCAGCGTGCCCTTCGCCAGAACCCCCACTTTGACTTTATCCGCCAGCGCGAGGGCGGCGGTGAGGCCAGCAGCGCCGGAGCCGATCACGAGAGCGTCGAAGACGAAGGACGACCCGGACTCCGGGCGAGAAGACGTTTCCATGACGCCTCCTAGCCACCGCGCATGTGCGACCGCAACAGTTTGCTGGGCCCAGGCGCTCCCATGCCCTCTCATGTTGCGGCGCGGTATGAAATTCGGTATCAAATCAAAATCATGACAAGAGGCGTAATCTTGTTTCTAGTATTCCTTGAAATGGGCTAAAATTAGTCTAGTCAACAGCTTCATCACATCGAAGGTTCGTTACCCGTGGCAATCTCGATCCCGCTATGCTTCGCTAATAGGCACGAACCTGTCCGGTCCGACGTGAAGTGGGATGGAACTAGCTATGTCGGGACTTGCAAGAATTGCGGCATGTCTATCGTCCGCAAGAAAAGGCATGTCTGGAAACTTGCATCGAACAAGAAACAAGAAGACTAGGTAAATATCCTAGGCCCGCGAAATTTGGGGGTTCTGGCGCGATTTAAGCGCGTGCAGTATTGGGCAATGCAGTTGTGCTTTGCACAACATGAACATTCGTTAATCGCAACCGGCAACGACGCAGGCGCTACAAATTAGGCGTCAAGGCTCTATTGTAGCCAAAACGAGGGCGATCCCCTCGCCAGCGCGGCGCGGGTTAGCCGGCCGCCCGCATTTCCACCGCATAAATTGGCACCGGGGTGGGGGCGAATCGCCCCGATAATCAAGCCGCGGGGCGTGCTTCGGTGGTCAGCGTGACGAAAACGTCCTCGAGATCCGCCTCGCGAGTCGTTACGTCGACGATCGTGAAGCCCTGCGCCTGCACCGCCGAAAGGATTTCGCCGGCGTTGCTGCGGTCCTTGTCGTAGGTGACTTCCAGCACGCGCTCGCCCGCCCGCTCGCACTTCACGAAGCCGGGGTGGCTTGGCAGGTCGACCACGTCGCGGTCGAAGGTCAGCACGATGATTTTCTCGCGCGCCATGCCCACCAGTTCGCGGGTCGGCTTGTTGGTGATGAGTTCGCCGTGATTGATGATGGCGATGCGGTCGCACAGCTCCTCGGCTTCCTCGAGGTAGTGCGTGGTCAGCACGATCGTCGCGCCTTCGCGGTTGAGTTCGCTGACGAGTTCCCACAACTGCCGCCGCAGTTCGACGTCGACGCCGGCGGTCGGCTCGTCGAGCACCAGCACCGGCGGCTGGTGGACCAGCGCCTTGGCGATCAGCAGGCGGCGCTTCATCCCGCCCGACAGCGTGCGCGCATAGGCGTCGCGCTTGTCGGCCAGGTGGACCGCGCGCAGCAGGTCTTCCGAACGGCGCAGGATCTTGGTGATGCCATAGAGCCCGGCCTGGATCTCCAGCACCTCGAACGGGGTGAAGAACGGGTCGAACACGATCTCCTGCGGCACGATGCCGATCGCGCGCTTGGCGTTGCGCTGGTCGCGATCGATGTCGAAGCCCCAGATGTCGACACTGCCCGAGGTCTTCATCACCATCCCGGCAAGGATGTTGATGAGCGTCGACTTGCCCGCGCCGTTGGGGCCCAGCAGGCCGAAGATGCCGCCTTCGGGCACGTCGAACGAGACGCCCTTGAGCGCCAGCTTGCCCTCGCCGCTGCCGGCGGGGGCATAACGCTTGACGAGGTCACGGATGGCGATCGCGGGGGTGCTGCTCATGCCCGCGCATTTGGGCCATGAACGCCGCCGCGTAAAGAGCGGAACCGCCTGCCGTGGGCTTCGGGGAGTCCGTTCGGAAATCCGCGGCACGCGGATTTGGCGGCACCGGCCCGCTCCCCCACCCGACCGCCCATCGAGGATACACTGTGGGCGGTCGGGTGGGGGAGCGGGCCGGTGCCGCTCTGAAATGCCGCAGGCATTTCCGAACGATAGTTCAGGCCGCGTCGTGCTCCTTGTCGAACGCCACGCGGCTGTCCTCGATCGCCGGGCGGTTGGCCATCGCCCAGGCCCCCAGCGCCTGCACCGGCCCGGACAGCGAGCGGCCGAGGTCGCTGAGCGCGTATTCGACACGCACCGGCACCCCGACATGGACGGTGCGCACCACCAGCCCGTCGCGCTCGAATGAGCGCAGCGTGCGCGAGAGCATCTGCTGCGAAACGCCGCGGATCGCACGCTTCAGTTCGTTGAAGTGCAGCGGGCCGTCCAGCAGCGTCATCACCACCAGCATCGACCACTTGTCGCCCAGCCGCGCGAGGATGTCGCCCACCAGGCGGCAGTCCTTGCCGGCGGGGTCGTGCTCGGCCGCGGACGATGCGGCGGGGGGCAGGTCAGCTTCGTCGAAGGTAGTCAGTTTCATGGTACCAGGTTCCGAAAATATGCGCTCTTGGCGTGCGCCTGATAGCAACATAGCTAGACCTGGTCACATTTCCAGACTTCCCTCCCGACAAAGGCACTCTCCCATGAAGCTCCTCCATCTCGACTCCAGCATCCTTGGCGACAACTCGGTAAGCCGCGCGGTTTCCAGCGCGATCGTCGCCTCGCTCACTGCCGCCGATCCTTCCATCGAAGTGACTTATCGCGATCTCGCGGCCGACGCGCTGCCGCACCTGACGGTCGACGTGCTCGGCAACCCCGAGGGCAACGCCGAACTCGCGCAATTCCTTGAAACCGACGTGCTGGTGATCGGCGCGGGCCTGTACAACTTCACCATCCCCAGCCAGCTCAAGGCGTGGGTCGACCGCATCCTGATCGCGGGCAAGACCTTCCAGTACACCGCCGAGGGCCCGGTCGGCCTGGCCGGCGACAAGAAGGTGTTCGTCGCCCTGGCGCGCGGCGGCTACTACGGCGAAGGCCAGCCCGCCGCCGCCTACGAGCACGCGGAGACCTATCTGCGCGCGGTGCTCGGCTTCATCGGCATCACCAACCCCACCTTCGTCCTGGCCGAGGGCATCGCCATCGGCCCCGAAGTGCGCGAAAAGGCGCTCGCCGCCGCGATCGAGGAAGCCGGTTCGCTGGCGGTTTCGGCCTGATCCGAGCTGCTAGACTGACCGCATAACACTTTCGTCATTCCCGCGAAGGCGGGAACCCATCTGACGATGACGCCTGTTGCGCTGTCATCAGTTGGGTCCCCGCCTTCGCGGGGATGACGAACCTGTTTGGGATGACGCACGAGGTTCGGGATAGCGGCCGGACACGTATGAATGCTCCCCACATTCCCCGCTGGAAATCCCCGCCCAGCCTTGGTAATCGCACTGCACCATGACCAACCCTCCCGAAACCGTGCTCACCGATTCCCACCGCGTTTCCTGCGACGGGGCCACCGACATCCCAGGCGGAGCCGCGCTCGGGCATCCGCGCGTCTGGCTCGAGATCGACGAGAAGGGCTACGTCGAGTGCGGCTATTGCGATCGCCGCTTCGTGCTGCGGGGCGGACCCGCGGATCAACAGGCCGCCTGATCCGGCCTTTCAAGCGGGGCTGATGCCGCCTATATCGGCGGCATGACCATAATCGACCCGCGCTCGCTCCTTTACGCCCAGCTCTCGCCCGAAGAGGCGCAGGCGCTCGCCGCCGAGACGCTCAAGGCCTGCGAGGACGGCGAGCTGTTCCTGCAGTTCGTCGCCAGCGAGGCGTTCGGCTTCGACGACGGCCGGTTGAAAACCGCCGACTATTCGCGCGATGCCGGGTTCGGCCTGCGCGGCGTTTCGGGCGAGATGACCGGGTTCGCTCACGCCAACGAGATTTCCCCCGCCGCCATCCGCCGCGCCGGCGAAACGCTGCGGCTGCTCGATCCCGCGACCGGCGTGCGCCCGGTCGCCCCGCAGCGCACCAACGCCAAGCTCTACACCGACGCCTCGCCGCTCGATCTCATTCCCTTCGCGGAAAAGGTGCGCCTGCTGGAAACGATCGACGCCGCCGCCCGCGCGCGCGATCCGCGCGTCTCGCAAGTGAGCTGCAGCATCTCGGGCTCGTGGTCGGTGGTCGAGATCGTCCGGCCCGACGGCTACGTCGCCACCGACGTGCGCCCGCTGGTGCGGCTCAACGTCTCGATCGTCGCCGAAAGCAACGGCCGGCGCGAGACCGGCTCGTTCGGCATGGGCGGGCGTTATCTCTATGACGACCTGTTCAAGCCCGAGAACTGGAACGCCGCGATAGATGG
>Ga0247734_1001087_pt1 | contig 21530 bp, 14 predicted proteins | sample UWRJL103311B2_FD_180933 | JGI IMG/M metagenome (GOLD analysis project Ga0247734, IMG submission 180933) | Plant litter microbial communities from Arlington Agricultural Research Station in Wisconsin, United States - UWRJ-L103-311B-2 | ecosystem: Environmental > Terrestrial > Plant litter >... | reverse complement strand
CAGGCTGTGTAGTAAATTGAAAACGGAAATGCACTTTTGCATTTTCATCCACAACCTGATCTACAACGTCCAGTTTGTCAAGCGCTTTTACACGACTTTGTACCTGCTTGGATTTTGTGGCTTTCGCTTTAAAACGTTCAATAAAACGTTCTGTCTGACGAATTTTTGCCTGCTGATTTTCGTAAGCACCACGCTGAATATCATTGCGCTGGTCTTTTTCTTCAAGATAATAAGAATAGTTTCCCGCGTAATAATTCAATTTTCCATTTGCAACTTCAATCGTTACATCAATTGTATTATCTAGGAATTGCCTGTCGTGAGAAACCACAATAACGGCACCTTCATAATTCTGCACATATTTTTCAACCCACTGAATAGAGGGTAAGTCCAAATGGTTGGTTGGCTCATCGAGCATCAGCAACGACGGTTTTTGAAGCAAAAGTTTTGCCAGCATCACCCGCATACGCCATCCACCGGAAAACAACCGGAGTGGTCTTTGTAAATCATCCGTAACAAATCCTAACCCTTCCAGAATAGCCTCTGCTTTGGACTGAATTGTATAACCATCCAATGCTTCGAATTCTTCCTGAACCCTGGCTAATTTGTCAACAAGAGCGTCTTTGTAGTCGTGCTCCATTTCGTATAGGATCTTGTCAATCTGAACCTGTAAATGGTTCTGACGTTCAAAAGCCTGCATGGCTACGGCCAGAATTGATTCATCACTTTGATAAGAAAGTAAATCCTGATTCAAAAATCCAATGGTACAATCACCGGACTTGGATATAGAGCCTCCATCTGGCTGAAACTCACCATTAATCATCCTTAGCAGGGTAGATTTTCCGGTACCATTCAGGCCGATAAGGCCAATTTTTTGTTTTGGCTTGATATGAAGCGACGCGCTATCGTATAATGCACGGTCGCCAAGAAAATAACTGAGGTTCGTAATCGCGATCATGCCGCAAAGGTACGGTTAAAGAAGGAGATAGTAAAAAGGTAATTGTTGGAATAGTTATAAAATCAAATAGTTAACCGGAAATACAACATTATTCTTGTAAATTTGATTATAAAATATTTGATATTAATATCGATCGAAATGAATTATACATACAAACTTCGTCTTGTGCCAGAACCTGATGGCGGATATACAGTTTTTGTTCCTGCACTTCCCGGTTGTATCACTTTTGGAGAGAATGTTGATGAAGCCATAGAAATGGCAAAAGAAGCTATTGGTTTATATGTTGAAGAGCTAACAGAAAGAGGAGAGCCTATTCCTGATGATAGTAATACATTGGAGTATTCTCTTAGCCTGGTTGCATGAACTTAACATCCGGGTACCTTATAAAACTTTTAGAATCAAACGGATTCATTTTTCGCAGGGCAAAAGGATCTCATCATATTTATTACAACGCACAATCAAACAAAACCGCGGTCGTTCCTGTTCACGGTGGAAAAGATCTTAAGAAAGGCACATTTTTAAGTATTTTAAAACAAGCAGGAATTGAAATAAATCATAATTAAATAACTTAAAGACAAGATGCTAATCTCACAAAATGAATAATCTCTTCCCCATATTTTTAAAATTAGAAAACCTGCATACGCTTATTGTTGGAGGTGGTTATGTTGGATTAGAAAAAATTACTGCTGTTTTGGATAATTCTCCTGAAGCAACAATTACACTTGTGTCTCCCGAGATCAGAGAAGAAATCAGAGAGATTGCAGCTCAAAATTTTAGAGTTATTTTAATAGAAAGAAAATTTGAGGAAAACGATTTTTTAGAAAAAGACCTGGTTATCGTTGCAACCAATGATAAAGAAGAAAATAAGCGAATTAAAGGTCTGGCCAGGTTACGACATATTCTATGCAATGTGGCTGACACACCTCCATTGTGCGACTTTTATTTATCTTCTGTTGTAAGAAAAGGAAATTTAAAAGTAGCCATTTCAACAAACGGAATGTCACCAACGATGGCCAAACGATTGAAAGAAGTTCTTACAGAAGCTCTTCCTGATAATCTGGAAACAGCGATGGAGCAGTTAAAAGCTGTTCGTGATATGCTAAAAGGAGATTTTGCTTATAAAGTAGATGAGCTCAACAGAATTACTTCTGTTTTGGTTGAAAAGAAAGAAGACCAAATAAGGGAGAAATCATAACAGATAAATAACTCCGCGAAACTCTATTTTACTCCTTTAAGTCTGCGTTTAAACCAAATTCTGTCAAAGCCAACGGAAAATTCCTTCCTTCATGTCCGGAACGGCTTAATTTTACTAAAGCAAAACGCTGTAATGTATCCAGTTCAAGCCAATGCTGAATTGTAATATACGGACATTTCCATTCCACAGCTTTTTGTTGAACTTCGTCAGGAATTTCATTGATGTTATTCCATGAATCGTCTATTGTTGATAATAAACCCGCTTCACAATCAAAATACTCCCGAACCAATTGTTTAACAAATTCGCCATATTTTTCAATTTCGGCGTGTGTATAGCACGATAAATAAGCAAGCGTTTCTTTGTCTTTCAAATTAAATTTAGCCCATTCCGATAGTTTTAGTTTGATTCCACAACTATCCAATTTATACCTCACGATCATAGGAACGCATTTAAGCGTGTTCACAAAATCACTCTCGAAGGCAAAGAATAATGGACTGATTTGAACAGTTTTCATAGTAACAGCTATCATTTTTTAAGAACTAGACCTGAACCGTTTCGGCTAAAATAATTTCTCGCATTTCAGTTTTATCTGCATCACAAGTGGAACAAGTATAGCTTTCAGGTAAATTCTGAAAAGGTGTACCAGCAAGAATATTATTTAGTAAATCGCCAAATTTTGGATCATAAACTGTAAAGCAGTGCGGACATTGATGTACAGAAATAGTTGTTGACGGAATGTTGTATTCTTCGCTTTCTATTTTAATAACTTCTTTAAAATCAGCAAAACGCCGGTTATTAAATCTTCTGCAAAGCCGCTCTAACTGTCCGGCAAGATGAATTTTAAATAGACCTTTTTCAAAAAGTATGAGTTTACGGCTGTTGGGATTAAAATTTTCAGTAAAATAAAGATCATATAAACTGAACAATGCAAGTTGCCCGATTTTGATTAACGGCCTTTTTTTGATCAGAACAGATCCAAAAACTTCTGATTTAGAGTGCGTCTGAATACCAAAACAAAGTCCGAATGTACGGGTGTCATTTTTTTCGAAATAACGTATCAGGTCACTTTTTAAATGGGTTCCATTATCTGTATGATCTTCGGTTTGCCAGGCAAGTTCAGTAGCTGCATGGCGAACGTTGATATTATGTTTACCCAGAATTTTACTCCATTCATCCCGATATTGATCTTCAATTCCTTTGATAATAAGCGATTTCCAGGGTGTTATGCATATCTCACCTATGCGGCTTTTCATGCATAAACTACAAATATCAAGCAGGAATTCAATTGAAAATAATTCATCACGACGATATAATCCCAGCCATGTTTTGGATTCGTAACGGTTAAAACCTTCGTAATAGGGTAGGGAAAAGGCAGGTAATTCCAGCTCCCTGTTAGCAGGAAGTGAAATGTAGCGGATATTGTCGGTAATTGTCTGGTATAAAATTTCCTCGTCCTGATAATCCTCAGCTAGCATACCTTTTTCAACCTCTTTTGCAATCCTTCCTATTTCGTTAGTATATATTAATTCACGCCATTTGTACAAAGAATTTCCTTGTTTGGGACGAATGTATAAATACCAGAAATGTGGTTCAGGAGAAGAAATAAAGTTAAGATTACCGGTAAAAAATGGTGTAAAACTTTGGTTTGAATCAGATATATTGACTTTTAGATGTGGTGAATAATCAAAGCTGTCGAAAACTGTATGGTATTCATTGGCTCCCAGCCATTGTCCGGTACGGAATACGTCTTCACCACAATAAGAACTGATTATATTAGGCAATCTTTCTGAATTGATTTCATAGCGGATGTTCAGTTTTTTTAAATCTTTTTCAAATGATTTCAGCTCTTCATAATGCACAATCATTAGTAATTGTTGACGACTTCCAAATCGTACTTTGCGAACCTGAGCATTCCATGCTGCCAATAAAATGTCCTTCAAGTATCCCGGTGAAGCGATGCCTCCGGGTAGGTTGATTTTGATGTTATAGTAGTCGCGCATAATTTTCTGGTTTCATAGGGCGATGCCCTGTGTTGAGGTATGAAGCCCTTTCAGGGCAGTATGATTGTTGCCGGGAATGCCGCCCTGAAAGGTGATTTTTCTCAGCTATGGCCATCTTCATAGGGCGATGCCCTATGTTAAGATATAAAACCCTTTCAGGGTAATGTCATAATTAGAGATTTACTGCACTGAAAGGGCTTTATATCTCAGAAATGGGCATTGCCCATAGAATTAAGGGCGTCGCCCATTATTATGTTCAAGCCAAAATCCTTTCTTTCATCTTTTCCAAAATGGACCTAACCTCCGGACGACATGAGCCACACCCTGTTCCTGCACCCGTTTTCTGGCAAAGCTGCTGAAAATCATTACATCCATTTTGAATAGCTTTTTCCAGATTTCCTTTTCCAACATTATTGCAGGAACAAACCAGTTTGCCTTGCAAAGGATCTGATTTTTGACTAGCACGAAGCAGTTGCAAACGTTTTTCGGAAAGTTCAATGCCATTTGTAATCAGATCTTTAAATTCTAAAAACTCATTTTTATCTCCAATTAAAGTTGCACCTACAAGTTTGTCCTGGTGAACAATGCACTTCTTATAATACCGTTTTGATTTATCAATAAATACGATTTCTTCGTAAGAATTATCATTGGCAGGAACTTCTGTCAAACCAATACTGCATAAGTGTAAGCCTTCCATTTTCAATATATTCATGGAGGTACTTCCTTTATAAGGCTGCGAAATATCACCTGCAATAAACCGGGCTGCTGCTTCTGCCTGTTGTTCAGCCGCCAGTGTGATTCCCCACATTTGCCCGCGCCATTCTGCAATTTCTCCTGCTGTAAAAATATCATTATCAAAAGTTTGCATATAGTCATTAACTACAATTCCTCGTTTGCATTCTATTCCGGCTTCGGTAGCAAGTTTAATAGTTGGAACTGTTCCAATGGCCATCACTACAACCTGACAATTTATTTTCCGGCCGGATTTTAAACGTATTCCTGAAACTTTTTCTGTTCCTGAAAAAGTGGAAACCTCATCATTAAAATAAATTTCAACTCCTCTTTCAGTCAAATCCTGGTAAAGTAACTCACTTGCCATTGGATCAAGCTGACGTTCCATTAATCTTCCGCTTCTTTGAATTACTGTAACTTTTACATTCATTTCCCTGAAAGAAGCCGCCAATTCCAGACCTAATATTCCACCGCCAACAATAACTGCGTGAGGATCGGTTTGTTTTAGAAAAGGTAAAAGCGAATCGGCATCCAATCTGGAACGCATGTTAAAAATCCCTGGCAAATTTGGAATTCCCTTTGGCATAAAAGCGCTGCATCCCATGCCCAGGATCAGCTTGTCATACACGTGCTCCTGCCCATTGCTGTCAACAATGATTTTATTTCTCCTGTCGATATGAACAATACTAATTCCCTTATGAACTGTAATATTATTTTCTTCAAACTGATCTTCACGCAATTTTACCAGTTGTTCCCACGATTGTGATCCGCTGATGTAATCCGGAAGAAGTACCCGATTGTAAAAAGGATAAATTTCTTTGGAAAAAACATGAATTTCATCTTCCTGATTAAGTGCTCTATACGAATTGATAAATCCTAAACCGGCCGATCCTGCACCAATTATAATGATTTTTTCAAAAGGTTTTTTGTAAACTAAAACTTGTACTGCTGAAAATTTAAAGTCCGGTTCTTTTGACCGTGGATCAACCAGAGAATTAGTCAGGTTATTAGCTCTTCCTAAATTACTACCCAGAATTTTGCCCCAATGCATTGGTAGAAAACATAAGCCGGATTTTACGTCTTGGGTAATTTGCGCTTTTACACGCACTTCTCCACGGCGCCCTTTTACTGTTACTAATTGTCCTTCCTGAATATTTCTGTTTTTTGCATCAGCTGGATTAATTTGTAAAAATGGCTGTGGTGTATGCTGATTTAATTTTGCAACCCGACCGGTTTTTGTCATTGTATGCCATTGGTCACGAATCCGGCCAGTGGTTAAAACTAATGGAAAATCTTTATCTGTTGGTTCTGAGGTGTTTTCATCATTTACCGCAAAAATCTGAGCTCGTTTGTTAGGGGTGTAGAATTGATGATCGGTGAATAGGCGTTTGGTGCCGGTTCCTACATGTAAATCGCCATTATTGGTTCCCAGGGCGATACCCTGGTCTGAGGTATAGAAGCCTTTCGGGCCATTGGTGACGGCGGATTTTGTTGTTTTTTCTTCTGTTTCGTCCTTTTCCTCCATTCCTTCCCGTTTCTCCTTTGGGTATGGCCATTGAAGGCTTCGCTCTTTTTGTAGCAATTCGTAATTTACTCCGGTTACATCAATGGTTGTTCCGGCAGTTATTTTAACATATTCATCGTAAACTTCTGATGGTTTTGTATATTTGAAAGATTCTCCAAAACCCATTTTTTCTGCAAAACGCCAGATAATTTCTGAATCCGGCAATGCTTCTCCGGGAGCTTCTACTGCTTTCGGTAAATGCGTAATTCTTCTTTCTGCATTGGTCATTGTACCTTCTTTTTCCAGCCAGGCTGCTGCTGGAAGCACTACATCTGCAAATGCAACTGTATCTGCAAGGTTTGAAATATCCTGAACTACTACAAAACGAGCATTTTTTAAAGCTTTTTCAGCAACGTTGATGTCCGGCATGCTTACCAATGGATTTGTGTTGATGATCCATATTGCTTTCAATCTTTCGTCGGCCAAAGCTTCAAACATTTCGGTTGCAGTAAAACCGGGTTTGTGCGCAATTTTAACCGGACTCTCCCAGAAGTTTTCCATTTCTTCACGGTGATTTGCATTGGTAACATCACGGTGAGCCGGAAGTATGTTGGCTAGTCCGCCAGTTTCACGTCCACCCATTGCATTAGGTTGTCCGGTTAAGGAAAATGGTCCGTTTCCAGGAGTGCCGATTCTGCCGGTAATTAAATGCAAATTGATCAGCGAAAGATTTTTATTTACACCAATTACCGACTGATTCAGACCCATTGTCCATAATGATAAAAATCCTTTTGACTTTCCAATCCAGCTGGCTGCCAGGATAATATCGTCAGGATTAACCCCACAGATTTCAGCAGATTCCTGAATGGTTCGTTCAAAAACTTTTATGCGGAAATTGTCAAATCCGTCGGTATGATTTGCGATAAATTCTTCATTAATATAATTTTCTTCAATAAGCAACCGGCCAATTGCATTGTTCAGAACAATGTCCGTTCCTGGATTAATGGCCAAATGTAAGTCCGACGTACGGGCTGAATCAGTTACACGTGGATCAACACAGATAATTTTAACCTGCGGATTTGCAGCTTTATGTGCTTCAATTCTTCTCCATAAAATCGGATGGCACCAGGCCGGATTTGCACCGGTTACATAAAATACATCTGCCTCTTCAATATCGTCATAACAAACCGGAACACTATCTTCACCCAATGCAAGTTTGTAACCAACAACAGCGGAGCTCATACAAAGCCTGGAATTGGTATCGATATTATTGGACCCAATAAATCCTTTTATCAGTTTATTGACCAGATAATATTCCTCAGTCAGGCATTGTCCGGATACATAAAAAGCCACAGAATCTGGTCCGAATTTTTTAATAAATGTCTTAAAAACCGCTGCTGTGCGTTCCAAAGCTTCGTCCCAGCTAACCCGTTGCAAAGGCATAGAACGATTCATGCGCATTTGAGGATAAAGCAATCTATCAGACTGATCCATAACAGTGTAATGCAAATTCATCCCTTTGGAACAAAGCATTCCTTTGCTGGATTGATGTTCTTTATCGCCCTCCAATGTCAAATGTCCATTGCTTTCTTTATGTACAACTACACCACAACCCACACCGCAATAGCAGCATGTTGATTTGAATGAATTTGTAGTTGTTTTCATTGGATTTGGAATTGTGTTATTGAAAATTCAATTAGGTGAAATATTTATAAGGTGTTAAAAACGAGTATTTTGATTTTAAGTAAGTAAGAAAGAATTTATTACTGTGTTCTGCACCTGTTATTTTTTTGCCTGTTAAGGTGCAGAGCACCGCAATAAATTTTAAGCTCTTCAATAGAAAATTTTGGAAACTAAGCTTCGGCTATATCCAATGCATTTGCCTCAACTACTACTTCTCTCGTTTTATCAAAATTGATCAAAGCAACAACTGCTGCTACACATGCAATTGCAACGCCGATGTAGACAAATGCCTGAGAATAAGTTATAGAGCTGGATTTGAATAAAAATCCAGCTAGCACTGCGCCCACATTTCCACCTGCTCCAACGATTCCGCTCACAGATCCAATTGCTTTTTGATTTATAAAAGGTACGATTGAATAAGTAACGCCGTTGGCCATTTTCAGGAACATTGCAAAGGCCAGCATTGTAACAACGGCTACAACAATACTTCCGCTTTGTGCAAAAATTGCAATACCAATACCTTCCAAAGCCAGCAACAATGCAAGCAAACGTCCCTTACCAATCATTCCGTATTTTCTTCCTACTTTATCAGCCACAATTCCACCAACTGCACGGGCAAAAAGATTCATGAAACCAAAAGTTCCTGCAAGAATTCCGGCTACGGCAAGTGATGTATTGAAATTTTCAAAGAAGTATAGAGCAGCGATATTGTCAAAGGTAATTTCAATTCCAAAACAGGCTCCGTAAGCAAGAAATAATGCCCAGGTGCGCGGATCTTTAGCAGCAAGTAACAAAGAACCCTTAGTTTTTACTGCTTTTGGATTTGATAAAGCCAATTCTTCAAAATTACCAGCAGGCGTATCTTTTGTGAAACGATAGTAAACAAAGGCAAAAACTAATAACATTACGCCGGGAATAATCATGGCCAGGCGCCATGCAGATGATGGTAAATATCCTGCTCCAATAAATCCCGCAAAAATAAGTGGCATAATCATATTAGTTACGCCGCCACCCAGGTTTCCCCATCCGCCCGCAACAGCATTGGCTGTTCCTACAATTTTTTTATCAAACATTACAGACGTGTGGTATTGCGTAATCACGAAGGATGCACCAATGACACCAATTGCCAAACGGAATAATAAAAAACCTTCATAGGAGTGAACCAGGCCTACTGTCATTACCGGAATAGAACAAATTCCCATTAATGCGGCGTACGTTTTTCTTGGTCCCCAGGTATCACAAAGTTTTCCAATGGCAATTCTGGCCACAACGGTTGCCGCAACAGAAGCAATGATAACATTTCCGATTTGTCCTTTGGTCAGTCCAAGATCAGTTTTTATAACCGTCATTAAAGGCGCAAGTCCAAACCAGCCGAAAAAGCAAAGAAAAAATGCCATCCAGGTCAAATGGAAAGTGCGCATCTGAACGCCTTTTGTACTAAAAATATTTAACTTTTCAAGCGGTTTATTAATCGTTTCCATTGTTTTAAATAATTATAAAATGGTTGGTAGATAAATTCAATAGGAGTTATAATATATTTGTGAACTAGCGCCTTGGCTAAAAGCTAATAGCCAACAGCTATTTTAAGAAATCCGGTTTTATATTAATCATTAAATAAGCCCAGTTGGCCATTTTCTGAGGATCTTTAACTGCTTTTACCTGCGCGAGGGTGTTTGTAGGGAGGAAAGTACAATACCCCGCCTGGAAACTAATTGTTTTTGTCAGAATAAAATTGCCAATAATATCAAGCTCTTCTCCAAAATTTGCAGACATTTTCTCATCATTTGAATTTCTAATTGTTGAAGCACTTGAAAATTTATGCAAGTCAGCCTGGATAGAAAGTTTTTCAGAAATTTTGGTAGTTGAATGAATATAAAGATCTGATAGTCCGCCTTTTCCAAATCCGTTTGCCGCATAGAAATAATCCATTTGTCCCCAGAATTTGTGCGGCGTTCCATATAACGGATCAAAACTATTGTTTCTATTTGAGCCTGCTGCTGTTCCGGAAGTATAGTCGAAGCCAGGCCCAAATGAAAAATTTTTGTTCATAACATACAGGCCTTTAACCGAATACATGTATGCATTTAAATTTAAACCATCTTTGTCTTTTCCTTTTTGCATATAAGCGCTTGCATTTAGGTTCCAGCTTTTTCCCAATTTGGTATTCAGGTATGGGCCAATTGTTATGCGGTTCCATGTGCCTTTACCAAGCACTTTTGTACTCGTCGCCGACAATGTATATTTTTGAAAATCATCTTTAAAAACCAGAAAAGAGACATTTCCCTGTTTTAGTTTCTTGCCTAAATAAACAAACTGCATGGACTTATACATGGTGCCAATTCCGTTGGTTCCGGCAGCATATCCATTAGGGACACCGTCGTATAAAACACCGGTTTTCAGTTCACGGTTTTGGTTATACGCAGCTCCAAAATGTGCTGTAAATCCTGCATTGCTGTATTTCAATAAAACGGCATCATGACGGCGCGCTTGTTGTAACCAATCCAGATTTCCAAGTAAACGGCTATCGTCATACAGCAATTCCTGTCTTCCTATTTTTAATGCAAATTCCTTTCCTGTTTTAGTTTTATTAGTATCCAGTAAACTTATTTCTCCCCAGGCTTCGTGTAACATAAAACCGTTTAAAATTGTGTTGGTCAGCCGGTTATTTGTAGAAGCATCCTGTCCCCAAACTCTTACATCCTGTGCAGAAATATAAAATTGTGTACGATAACCTTTGTAACCCACATTCAAACGGGTTCTTTGCGAAGTGAAAAAAGCTGGATTTTCGCCTTTGGATAATGGAGATCCTTGTCCGTGAAGTAACTCAGTTCTTGTGCGTAATTGGCCTGAAACACTGATCTGTGCTTTTGTTTCGGCCGGATTCAACCAATCTGCCAGGATCAGGCATAGCGTAAAATAGTAAATAGTTTTTTTCATAATGTATATAAAAACAGGAGTGATAAGGCTTGTGGAAGCTAATTAATGTTGGTACCGGGCTGGACTTTTCAAGTCTAGTAGACGGGGACGCCTCGTTTTGAAAAGTCTTTATTATTGCTTCGTAAATATTCCATTGTATAACCTGGATGTAAAGCAACAACTTCTCCCAAAATCATAATCGCAGGCGTTCCAATATTATTTTCTTTTACCAGACTAGGCATTTCCCAAACCTGTCCGATTACACTTTTTTCATCCGGGCGCGTACCATTCTGAATGACAGCCATTGGCAAATGACCTCTGCCAAAATGTTTATATAAATCGCAAATCTCCTGTATCCTGCTCATTCCCATTAATACCACAACAGTTGCTTTTGATTGTGCAGCCAACCGCAGATCTTCTGATAATTCGCCATTGCGCGTAGTGCCAGTAATTACCCAAAAACTTTCACTTACACCTCTTCTCGTTACCGGTATTTCCATGGAAGCAGGAACCGCTATACAGCTGGAAACGCCAGGTACTACTTCAACTTTGATGTTATGATTTCTGGCGTATTCCATTTCTTCATGGCCACGACCAAAAACAAACGAATCGCCGCCTTTCAGTCTCACTACATGTCCACGCTTGCGAGCCAGTCTTACAATTAATTCGTTGATTTCATCCTGCGAAAAAGAAGCACTTCCGGCTTTCTTGCCAACGTACATTTTTAATGCATGTTCCGGCGCAAATTCCAGAAGTTCAGCGTTTGCCAGTTCGTCATAAAGGACAACATCAGCATTTTTCAAAGCTCTGATTCCTTTAAGTGTAATAAGTTCTCCGTTTCCCGGACCTGCTCCAACCAATGTAAGTTTCGCTTCCATCTTATAGTATACAAATAGTGAATATTGTAATTGTACTATAAATAGTAAAAAGTAACTATATCTATTTATTGGTTCAAAATTAATAGCAATATTCTTAAAAACAATACTTTTACCAATATTTATGTTTAAAAATTATCATATCTAAGAATAAAAAATTAGGAAATGGCAAAAACACGATTTAATTTTGACTTATCGAAATGAGATAGAAAGTACTATAATGTTGAAATAATACAATAAAATAAAAAACTTATCATAATTTAATAGTTATAAATAACTATGGAAACACAAAAACCAATTCAAGTTGTAGTTATTGGGAATGGTATGGTAGGCTACAAATTCTGCGAAAAATTGTTGTCAAAAGAAAAAAAAGGACAAGAATTTACATTAACAGTTTTTGGGGAAGAGCCACGTGCGGCTTACGACAGGGTGCATTTAAGTGAATATTTTGCTGGTAAAACAGCGGAAGACCTTACAATGGCCCCGGTGGAATGGTATGTTGAAAATGGTATCAGATTGTTTCTCTCAGATCCGGTTGTTGATATCGACAGAGAAGAGAAACTGATTCGGTCGCATCATGGACATGTGGTTCATTATGACTATTTGGTAATGGCGACCGGCTCGGGTGCTTTTGTGCCTTCTATTCCCGGCGTTGAGAAAGACGGCGTGTTTGTTTACAGGACAATTGAAGATTTAGAGCTTATCCAGTCATTCGCAAAAAAAGCAAAAAAAGGAGCCGTTTTAGGAGGAGGATTATTAGGTCTGGAAGCAGCAAAAGCATTGCTGGATCTGGGCCTGGAAGAAGCACACGTGGTAGAATTTGCACAAAGATTAATGCCACGGCAAATTGATGAAGCAGGATCGCGCATGCTGCAAAGTCAGCTGGAAACATTGGGATTAAATATACATCTTGCCAAAAGCACACAGGAAATAAAAGGAGGAGATTGTATTGAAGGAATGCAGTTTGCCGATAATTCATTTTTGGAAGTAGATATGCTGGTTATTTCTGCGGGTATTCGTCCACGCGATGAACTGGCTAAAATTGCAGAACTGGAAACACATCCAAGAGGAGGAATTGTAGTTGATAATCAGTTACGGACTTCTGATCCAAACATTTTTGCAATAGGAGAATGTGCCCTTGCGCACCACATGATTTACGGATTGATTGCTCCTGGCTACGAAATGGCGGAAGTAGTTGCTACAATTCTTACTGGCGGAAGCAAGGAATTTCTGCCTTATGATATGTCTACCAAGCTAAAACTGATCGGGACCGATGTGGCAAGTTTTGGAGATGCTTTCATCGAAGAACCGACTTGCAAAACCATTCGCTACGAAAATAAGGCAAAAGGCGTTTATAAGCGTATCAATGTTTCATTGGACGGTAAAGAACTGTTAGGTGGTATTCTGGTAGGTGATGCGGAGCAATATAATATGCTTTTGCAAACTTCTAAAAATAAAACGATTCTTCCTCCTGATTCTGAAGATCTTATTTTAGGTTCAAGAGGCGGAGAAGAAGCCGGAGCCGGAGTTATGAGTTTTCCTGATGACGCATTGATTTGTTCCTGCGAGGCAGTAACAAAAGGAATGCTTTGTCATGAAGTAGGTGAAAACGGGCATACCACAATTGATGCCATCAAAAAATGTTGTAAGGCAGGAACCGGGTGTGGAGGTTGTGTGCCGATGGTAAAAGATATTATTCAGGGTGTTTTAAAGGAAAAGGGTGTTTATGTCCGAAATGTAGTTTGTGAACATTTTGATCATTCGCGCCAGGAACTGCTGGATCTTGTAAAAATAAATGGTTTGAAAACCTACAATGGCGTTCTTAACCAGTTTGGAAAAGGAGATGGCTGTGAAGTTTGTAAGCCGGTTGTTGCTTCACTTCTGGCCAGCCTTTGGAATGAAAATATTTTACAAAAAGACCGTGCGCCCATCCAGGATTCAAATGACCGATATTTGGCCAATATACAAAAGGGAGGTACTTATTCGGTTGTTCCGAGAATTGCCGGGGGAGAAATTACACCTGAAAAATTGATTGTAATTGGCCAGGTTGCACAGCGTTATGGACTTTATACCAAAATTACCGGTGGACAAAGAATTGATTTGTTCGGTGCACATTTAGGCGATCTGCCGGATATCTGGGAACAACTAATTAACGCAGGTTTTGAAAGCGGCCATGCTTATGGAAAATCACTAAGAACCGTAAAAAGTTGCGTAGGATCAACCTGGTGCCGGTTTGGTGTACAGGATTCCGTAAGTTTTGCCATAGAAATTGAAGATCGTTACAAAGGACTTCGTTCACCTCATAAACTTAAATCAGCGGTTTCAGGATGTGTCAGGGAATGTGCCGAAGCGCAAAGCAAGGATTTTGGAATTATTGCCACTGAAAAAGGATGGAATCTGTATGTCTGTGGAAATGGCGGGTCTAAACCGCAGCATGCACAACTTATTGCAACAGATGTTGACAAAGAAACATGTATCAAATTAATTGACAGATTCCTGATGTTTTATATCAAAACAGCTGATCCGTTGACCAGAACGGCCACCTGGCTGAATAAAATGGAAGGTGGCATAAATTATCTCAAAGCAGTAGTTGTGGATGATATTTTGAATATCGGAGAAGATCTTGAGCGAGATATGCAGGCACTGATCGATGTATATCAATGCGAATGGAAAGAAGTAGTTGAAAGTCCGGAGCTACGAAAAAGATTCTCTCATTTTGTTAATGCACCCGTAAAAGATCCAACTATTCAATTCGAACCCATGCGTGATCAGAAAAGGGTGAAAGAGTGGGTTTGAAAGGAAAAAGGAGGAAAGGGTTAAAAGGGTCAAAAGGTTAACAGCAACAGCTAGTCTGAAAGACTTCCATATCTCAGCACCGGGTATCGCCCGGTGAAACAAAGCAACAGCCAGCCTAAAAGGCTCTAATACCTAAACACCGGGCACCGCCCGGTGAAACCGAAAAATATTAACATTCACCATTAAGCACGACCCATTCAAAACAAAAAACATGGAACCGATAAAAAACACAAAAGACAGAATTACATGGCATAAAGCCTGTGCCGTAGAAGATATTCCTGAAGACGGAGGAGGTTGTGCGCTGATAGAAGGCAAACAAATTGCTATCTTTAACTTTGCCAGAAGAGGCGAGTGGTATGCAACAGATAATGAATGTCCGCACAGACAACAAATGGCGGTTTCGCGTGGAATGATTGGAAGTCATGACGGAGAACCAAAAGTAGCTTGTCCGTTTCATAAAAAAACTTTTTCATTGCAAAGCGGACAATGCCTGAATGACGAAACTTACCGGATCAATACTTTTCCTGTGATGGTAAAAGAAAACCTGGTTTATATTGGATTGTAAAATTTACGGATGGAAAAAATTGATAAACGCGTAGCCGGAAGCCTTACGCGTTTTTATGTTGTAGCCCTTATCGTTGTAGCCTTGCTGACATTGGGGGGGCTTTTTTTGATCAGAAAAACGATCATGAGTCTCAATTATGACGGCCGGATTGTGAATGTGGCCGGGCGGCAACGCATGTTAAGCCAGCGACTTACAAAACTGGCTTTACTTAAAATTGAGAATGTCGGACATCATGATTCAGCTGATTTTGATTCGTTGCTACTTGTTTGGAAAGAGAGCCACCAGCAGCTTGCAAACCGGAAGTTGTTAGTTGAAAAAGAAGCAGTAGTCTGGAAAAGTGCGTCATTGGATGCTATGTTTAGCCAGCTTAATCCTGTATTTGATAACATGTATCAGGGTTTTCTTAAAATTAATGATGCAAAGTCAGCAGATGACAATAAGAGAAAATCACTGGAAATTATATTGCAAAATGAGCCTGCTTTTTTGTCAAAAATGAATGAAATTGTTTTTCAGTTTGACAAAGAGAGTTTTCAGCGTTTAAAAAATCTTGAAAGAATAGAACTGATCATGGACATCATGACCATTATTGTTCTTTTAGCAGAAGGTTTACTTATTTTCCGGCCCGTTGTAAATACTACCAGAAGGGCAGTAAGATTATTGACAGAATCACAGGAAGCGTTACAAAAATCAAATGAAAATCTGGAAATTATTAATCAGCAGCTTTTAAATGCACAAAATGAGATTTTATTAATAGAAGCAGAGAAATATCAGTTGCAGCTGGCAGAGGATCGTATCAGGACTTCGGCTTTAATAGAAGGACAAGAACAAGAGAGAAAGCGATTTTCGCGCGAACTGCATGATGGAATCGGCCAGATGCTGACAGGATTAAAACTTCATGCAGAAAAACTGAGACAGTTTCAGCTCGACGATGATAAGCAACGAAAACGATTTGATCAGCTTGTGAAATTAATTCAGGATACGATTCAGACAACCCGCCAGATTTCTTTTAATTTGATGCCTTCTGTTTTGGACGATTTTGGGTTAAATGCTGCTTTAAATCTATTGTGTGAGCAAACGTCAGAATTGTCTGGTATAAAAATCAGATTCAAAGGAAAACAGGAAAGGATTATTTTAAGCCAGCCCATGGAAATTGGCCTTTACCGGATTGCTCAGGAAGCACTTAACAATGCAGTAAAACATGCAGGTGCCGAGCATATTTGGATTAAATTGATAGAAAATAAGAACAATGTTATTTTAGAGATTGAAGACGATGGGAAAGGATTTTTAATTCGTAATTTGAAAAATAAAGAAAATTCTTTTTTAACTCAAAACGGAATTGAAAATATCCGGACCAGAACGCAGCTGTTAAATGGTGAAATGGAAATTACATCTGAATTGAACGGCGGCACGAAACTTGTGGTTCAGGTTGAAGTTTAGCGGATAAAAATTTAGTATAATTACACATCTTGTTCGTTTAAATAATTGGACCTTAATTTAAAATAATGCCCATACGTATATTAGTTGTTGATGATCATAGTGTTGTAAGACAAGGTATCATCGCATTGCTGGAAGACGAAGAAGATATTATAATTGCAGGAGAAGCTTCTGATGGGGACGAAGTTGCAGATATGATCGGTAAAGTGAGACCGGATGTGATTTTGCTGGATCTTACAATGCCGCGTATGTCAGGGATCGAAGTGATTAAGCAGATAGTTCCTATTCATCCAAAGGTCCGGATTCTTATTTTTAGCATGCATAATAATCCTGATTATATCTTATCTGCCGTTTTAAACGGAGCCTCCGGATATTTGCAAAAAGACACCAGCCGTGACGAAATCCTTGCTGCTGTCAGAAGTGTAGCGAAAGGAGAATTATATTTTCCACCTCATGCTGCTTCCATCATTATTAAGAATCTGATTAATCAAGTGGTTAAAGTGCCGGAACCCGAAATAACGGAAGAAGAAATTCCGGAATCCTCTATCTGGAAAATCATTACGCCACGGGAACAGCAAATACTTAAATGCCTGACAGAAGGGATGAGCAGCAAAGAAATTGCCGAACATTTTGACATTAGTTCTAACACTGTTGCCAATCAGCGGGCCAGTATTATGAAGAAGGCAAATGTGAAAAATACAGCCGAATTAATAAGTCTTGTACTGAAAGAGCCTCTCAAAAAATAGGTTTAATAACAAATGAGTATCAATTACATATAAAAAAATATTTTTTTTTCGTTAGATTCAACACAAGGCACCCTCCAGACGTAATTAATTGTTTTGCAGTCTAATTATCAGGCAAAGTTTGAATAATTAGACCGTTATAAGTCACCAAAAGAATACACCAAGTTAATTGCGGGAAATACTTCTCGTTTTTTGTTGTGTTTATGCGTATTATTGAATTCATATATAACCAAACCGCGGTTGTGACCGCCCATTAATTTAGCGTTAGACTTATACTTTCTGTATGGAAATTTTTTATCGGATCTGTGGTCGGAGTCGGCTATTTGTACATTTTTTTGTTGTCGTTTTAACTTTATATTTTTCCCACGAGGCGAAGTCTCAAACATTCGATGTGAATGGTGTTGTGAAAAGCACAACAGGTGAAACTTTAATTGGTTCTACGATCAGAGTAAAAGGTACTCAACAAGGTACAGTTACAAATGAAAAAGGACAATTTGTTCTTCAAAATGTTGGCAACGGAGCTACTTTGGTTGTAACAATGATCGGTTTTACTTCAAAGGAAGTGAGTGCTGCCAGAAATATTACCATTACGCTTGCCGAAGATGCAGTAGGTTTGCAGGATGTAGTTGTAACTGGTTTTCAGCAGATTGATAAAAATAAGTTTACCGGATCAGCAGTGACCCTGAAAACTGATGACGTCCGCATTGATGGGCTTCCCGATGTAAGTCGTATGCTGGAAGGCCGTGCAGCGGGGGTTTCTATCCAAAATGTTTCCGGTACTTTCGGTGCCGCACCCAAAATCCGTATCCGCGGAGCTACTTCTTTAAACGGAGATAATAAACCGCTTTGGGTTGTGGATGGTGTCGTTTTAGAAGACATTGTCAACATTTCCAATGACCAACTTTCCAGCGGAGATCCTACAACACTGCTCGGTTCTGCCGTAGCAGGTCTTAACCCCAATGATATTGAGACGTTTGACATATTAAAAGATGCGGCTGCCGCAGCTTTGTATGGTGCCCGTGCTATGAACGGCGTTATTGTAATTACTACTAAAAAAGGAAAGAACGGAAAACCGGTGATCAGCTATTCCGGCAATTTCAGTTCGCAGTTGAAGCCTTCATACCGTAATTTTAACATCATGAATTCTGCTGAACAGATGTCTGTTTTGGGAGAATTGGAAAGAAAAGGTTACCTGAATTCCAATGTTCTGGATAATGCAGATTATGGTGTTTACGGAAAATATTACAGTATGTTAAACGGTACTAATGACGGTACATTTGGTATTGCAAACACACCGGAAGCAAAGAAAAATTATTTGCTGCGTTATGCCGGAGCCAATACAGACTGGTTTGATGTGCTCTTTAAAAATAATTTTATTCAGGAACATTCACTGAGTATATCTTTCGGAACAGATAAATCACAGTCTTATTTCTCAACCAGTTTTTTGAATGATAATGGCTGGACTGTTGCGGATAAAGTAAAACGTTATACCCTTAATTTTAGAAATAATTACAAGATTACTGACAAACTTTCAATTGGATTTTCAACGCTGTCGTCTGTCCGCAATCAAAAAGCCCCTGGTTCGCTGAGTCGCCAAAGTAATCCTGTTGAAGGTACTTATAACCGCGATTTTGACATTAATCCTTTCAGCTACGCACTGAATACAAGTCGTACTTTAACTGCCTTTGACGAGAATGGAAACCGGGAGTATTTCAGAAGAAATTTTGCTCCGTTTAATATTCTGACCGAACTGGAAAATAACCACATTGATCTTAATCTGGTTGATATCAGGTTACAGGGAGACTTGGCTTATAAAATAACACCACATATTTCATACGATTTTGTGGGTGCTTTGCGCTATATTAAAACCGGTCAGGAGCATCAGATCACAGAAAATTCAAATATGGCCAATGCGTACCGCGCAGCCGGAAATGCTACAATTGCTTCAAAAAATAAATTTTTATATACCGATCCTGATAACCCTGATGCATATCCGGTAGTGGTACTACCTCGTGGTGGTTTCTACAATCGTAATGAAGATGAAATGACTTTTTATAATGTCCGGAATAATCTTCGTTATAATAAAACTTTTAATGAAAGACATGCAGTTAATGCATTGGTTGGACAGGAAATAAAATTTACGAACAGACAAAATTCAAATAACACCGGATATGGTTATCAATATGACCAGGGTGGTGTACCGTTTGTGGATTACAGGATTTTAAAACAAACCATTGAAAGTAATTTCCAATACTATGGAATGGGGAAAACCTTTGACCGGTTCGCCGCATTTTATGCAAGTTTGGGTTATACGCTGGATGACAAATACAACTTTACAGCTTATGCCCGGTACGATGGTTCGAACCGGTTTGGTAAGTCTGAGATTGGCCGCTGGTTACCAACCTGGACGGTAGCAGGTTCCTGGAATCTGGATCGGGAAGAATTTATCAAAAATTTAAGCTGGATCAGTTATGCCAAGCTGCGGGGAAGTTATGGATTAACTGCAAGTACAGGACCGGCAACCAATTCTGCTGTTTTACTTAAAAGCTTAATTACCAACCGGCCTTATACAGATGAGAAAGAATCAGCCATTGATCTTGCTTCTTTAGCCAATATGGAGCTTACCTGGGAAAAACTTTATAGTGGAAATGTCGGTCTGGATTTAGGTTTGATGTCTAACAGGTTCAACCTTACAGTCGATGTTTACCTGAGAAATAGTTTTGATCTGATTGACAGAATTAAGACTTCGGGCATTGGCGGACAAACTTTTAAAATTGCCAATTATGCTGATATGCAGTCCAAAGGTGTGGATTTATCATTGGAAGCTGTTGCGTTTAAATCAAGGGATTGGTCGTGGCGTGCAAGGCTTACAGCAGGTTATGCGCGTACCGAAATAACCAATGTGGACAATCTCCCAACTATTTTTGATATGGTAAAATCGGAAGGTTCAAACATTCAGGGACATCCGGTAAGAAGTTTGTTTTCTGTTGATTATAAAGGATTAAATCCGAAAACGGGTGTTCCGACTTTTATCAATGAAAAAGGAGAAGTTAGCTCGGATGTATATCTTCAGGACCAGACAACATCTTATCTGAGATATGAAGGACCAGTTGATCCTCCGCTTACAGGTGGGTTGAATAATGCGATAGCTTATAAGAATTTTACAGTCAATATTTTTCTTACAGGTCAGGCAGGAAATAAGATCCGGCTGAATCCGCTTTACAAAGGTTATAACAATTCAAGGTCTGCTTATAGCGATCTGGATGCAATGCCGAGAGAATTTAATGATCGTTGGGAAATGCCTGGTGATGAAAAAATTACTAATATTCCAGCTATTCCGGATATGCTGCAAAACCAGTTTCTGGCAGGGACTTATCCTTATACTTCCTATAATTATTCGAGCCAGCGTGTTGCCAGTGGAAATTTTGTCCGTTTGAAATCCGTTTCATTAGCCTATCGTTTCCCTTTGACAACCATTCAAAAACTGGGGATGAGCGCTGCATCGATTCAGATTTCGACTATTAATCCCTGGCTTGTTTATGCGGATAAAAAATTAAAAGGACAAGATCCGGAATTCTTTAATGCCGGAGGTGTGGCGCAACCGATTCAAAAGCAATTTACGGTAGCCCTTAAATTCACCTTATAATGAAGAACCTGAATATGAAAAATAATAAACTGATCGCCAGAATTTTTCTTTTAATGCCGGCACTTATCCTTCTTGGCTGTAATGACTTTTTGTCGACTGAGCCGGATAGTACACGCGCTACTTTAAGAACACCGGAAGAAGTATCACAATTGCTGACAACAGCTTATCCTCAGGGAAGTTACGTGGCATTTAGCGAGGCAATGAGTGACAATGCTATTGACAAAGGAAGAGGTACAGACGACCGGGTAAATCGGGGTTCCTACCTGTTTGATGTGGTTGATGCTCCTCTTGATAAAGAAGATTCTCCTGATATGTACTGGGCAAAAGCTTATAGTGCCATTGCAGTAGCGAATCTGGCTATACAAGTCTGTAATCAGGCACCTGATCCTAACCTGTTTTCTGCACAAAAAGGGGAGGCATTAGTAGCCAGAGCTTATGCTCATTTCATGGTGGTGAGCTTTTTCTCGAAATTTTATGATCCTGCCA
>Ga0247734_1001086_pt1 | contig 21534 bp, 13 predicted proteins | sample UWRJL103311B2_FD_180933 | JGI IMG/M metagenome (GOLD analysis project Ga0247734, IMG submission 180933) | Plant litter microbial communities from Arlington Agricultural Research Station in Wisconsin, United States - UWRJ-L103-311B-2 | ecosystem: Environmental > Terrestrial > Plant litter >... | reverse complement strand
AAGCTCCTAACTATCAGGATCCCCATCTTGCTGGTTCTGTAAATCAAAGTTTCCAACAACCACCACCTCCAAATAATGTGGCTCCATATCAACAGCCGCAAAATTCCTACCCTCCCGCTATAGGTCCATATCATGGAACGAAAGGGCCGTCTCAAAGTTCCCAGTGGAATAACAGTCAGCCACGGTCGTCACACAGTGCATCACCTTATCCACAACAGCAAGGATTCCATCGAGACAGATCTGTGAAGCGAGAATCTGCCACGCCTCAAATGCAATCTCAGTCGCAACAATTATCAAATACTCCCAGAGTTGACAATAGATCGAATATCAATCAACCTCCTCCACAGGTGTGCAAGCCGAACCAGAAGCCTGCGCCACAAGATATGCCTCACACTCGTGGAGCTGATTGTGCAACCGATTCCACCTCAGTAAGTGATGTTGAGATGATGGCTGAGCCAGAATCTGATGTTGCGATGTCGATTGAATCAAAGGCTCCTTCCGTACAACCATCAAGCCGCGCCAGCACTCCATTCGCCCAACATGGTCGACGTGAGTCTGAAGGTGGCCTTTCACAACGATCTGGAGGCTTCCATGCTACTAGTATTGCAGTTCGTCGTAATTCAGTGGATGAGGCGGCCTTTATCAAGAAGAAATCGAAGAAATCGCAGGTGGAACCACCCAGAAATTATGCAGAGAAACAAGTTGCAAAGGACGAAGGGGAGCTGTCTGAACAGGATCTGAGAAATCAAGAATTTAATTGGGAGTACCAGAAGATCTTTCAGTCCCCAGCTCCTTTCGAGTTTGTCGCCCTTGCGCAACCTCTTTCTGCGAAATATTCCGAAACTGCTACTCCTGTTCCCCTACTCAATGAGAAGGATAGGAGGTCGGTGTCGAGATATGCAAGAAATGATAACTTGGAAGAGTTTAAGAAGCCTGTTCGAACTCAGTCTCAGTGGTCATACTTGCAAGAAGACCCCGGATTCTTGGAAGTTACTAGGGATGGCCCGTTGATACCTCTAGATGAGGTACCTACTTGGATGGCAAAACGACATGGTGAGGATCAGCAGACTCAAGAAAATGAAGAGGTTTTAGAGGATAGGGAAGAACCATCTTCTCGAAAGCGAGTCCGGTCCGCTGACGATGAAGAGGGTATAGAGAACTGTAGTCAAGATGGGACTGCTGCTGAGGATGTGAATGGCGACGGCTCAAATAAGCGCGTCAAACTTGAGGCAACAGATGAAAACACAATCGTCCAAATCAAGGACGCTGACGGTGCACCTGGAACCCCTACTCTCGCTAGGGATGGGTCACAATTCGGCGATGAAGATGATGTATGGGCTCCTCAACCGGGTGAGTCTGCAGCTGCTGAGGCAAACAGCACAGAGGCAATACTAGCGTCGTTAGGAGTCACTGGTAGTCCTAAGCCTGTACGAAGCCAGTCGATCTCTGGAGGGTCAGTTCATGAAAGTGCTGCTGGAGGAAGTAGATATGGAAGCGTGGTACATAGTATGTCGCCGGCAGAGTTTCAGGCAATAGGTATGCCCCCACACGCTAAAAGTGCTCTAAGCGGGACAGTATCCCATAGCTCGACTGGAAGGAAGCGATCTGGCTCTGGGATTGGTCCACAACAGAATACTCCCCAAGGATATACGCATGGAACACCACCACAAAATAACGGCTTTCCACATAACGATAACACTCAGCAAGGTTATTGCCACCAGGGGCCACCAAATTCAAGCTTTCCTCAACAGGGTTTCTCTCACCATGCTCCTCCTCTTCAGAGTTCTCACCCACAAAACCAGAATTTTAGGTACCCAGGTCCATACCATGAGGGACCGCCACAAACCCAGCACTTTACTGGGTATGCCCATCCCAACCAATATCCAAATGACACTTCTTCACAGCATCATCAACACTATCCCAATGCTCCTTATAGACAGCCTTCCCTTGGCAATTCTATTTCTCCACAGAGCAACGGTCCTTTTCCAAATCAACAGTTTGGCCCCCCTCAGAACTCGTTCGGTAGTAGTGTGGCTCCACAAGGTATCCCACCATATGCCAATAGTGTGCCCTATCAGCAATACACACCACAGAATTATCCGGGCAACGAGATTCCCCCACAAGGGCAGGTTTCTTATGGCGGAATGCCTGCACAAAATGACGGTGTATATGGTAATACACCTTACCCTCCTGGACCGCCAAGTCAATGGGGGCATGGTCCGCAAAATCCTCCACATAACCTACCTCCATACGGTGGTCCCCCTCAGCCTTTCTATAATGGTGGCCATTCCTCTGGAGGCAATCCTTATTATGGCGCGCCTCATAATATTTACTCCCCAGGTGATCAACAATACCCTCCCCAGCAACCTGGTATGTATTCTCAACAAGGCATATCACCACAAGGTCCTTACCCTCCGTTCAATAATATGCCACATGGCAACCAACCACCTCGTCAAGACTCTGGCTATACAAGCGCCCGTGGCTCATATAGCAACGGAAACGAATCTGGACCGGGCCATGAAATGAATGGATACAAGCCAGCACAGCCACTAAAACACCATAGTGATGGCCAAATAGATGGCCCTTCTGATGAGCGCCACCCTGTTGGCGATTCTACGGATCAAGGGAATCTCTCGCAGGTTAAGACAGAGGATACTGCAAGTGATGATGAACAAGCATTAAGCCCCATATCACGGGAGATCCTTGGCAAAACTCTCAGCCCGAAGAAGAAGCCCGAACCCATGCGACAGCCAGATGATGGTGGCACAGCGAGACGGAAGCCGAAGCGACCTCAACCTGAAGTCGCACCTGCTTATAGGTATAATCTTCCTTTTGACGTTACGAATTTCAAATACTGAGCTCCTTATAGTCGCCGCTGGTAGAGAAAGAGTACTACTTGCTGGGCTCGACTACAACAAAGCCTCCACCAAACGTACGCCATTTACGGCTAACAGGTCTCAATGCATAAGTCTTGCTTTTGAGCCTCCCCGACCCGCTAACATTAGCCTTCAAGTTGTTGGTTGACAGGTCCTCTTTGTTTTCCATTCTCTGTACGGTCAGTCAAAGACCTAGGGTGCATTCGTAAGCAGAGGTTGTTATGGAGTTTACATGGCGTCACCACGATAGCATTCTACTGCATTTTCCCTTATTTATTTGCGTTTTGAGGGTTTTCAACCTCTTTTTGTACCTTATTGTAATTGCGCTGCGTCTATTTCAGCGTTGGGAGGGGCGTACAAATTGGATTCCCATCAAAGGAACTCTTGTCGTCTGCACTTCGTTCTTGGCCAAGGACTGGAAATGCAAATGCCAAGCATCACGAGTTTAATGTTCTGGGAAGAAAAAGAAGCATTGCGAGATTTGTGGTTTTGATGATTGTTAGGGGCATAAATGCCAACGATGCTTCGGTACATAGTCAATGCCGCAGCTCATTTCTTCCTGCCTCTTCTTCGACTAGTTTGGGTGATACGTTTTAATGAGTGCTATTTCGTTGCTGGCTTTTTGTTATTGGAATCATCGCTGCGTGAAACATTTTATATCGAGTGCTTTGGTGATATTGATTGAACCATCTGCGCAAGCTCCTTCTACTGCGTTCTGATTTGGACGTTTAAATGCTTGGAATTGAAGCTACACTGAAATTTATTCACAAACATGCGAGATTAAATCCCGTAGTTGAGGGTTGAGATGTTGATTTTGTGAGAATAGCTTTTGTTTATTAGCCTAGGAGCATATGTCTAATTATTTCACAAGCCGATCACTTTCGGCTTCCTCATCGCTCTCTTCCTCTTCGGAATCCTCTTCTGAACCTTCTTCCGACTCCTCATATTCTTCCTCCTCCTCGTCCGTTTCCTCCTCCCCACTACTCTCCTCGACACCATCCTCATCCTCAGCAAGCCAATCATCCAGGTTCTTCGCCTTCCCTCCCCCGGCACCGGCTCCATTCACCGCACCTGGACTCGGAACTCTCGTCTCCCTAATCGCAGAATCCAATCTCTCTCCAGCAGGCACCGTCCTCTCAGCGCCATACTCTGGCTTTCCGACATCCTGCTCTCTCAATGCCGGATTAGGCTCTTTCCCCGGCGCCACCCACTCCGGCAACTTCTCATAACCGCGCAAACCATAAAGACCACCTTCTTCGCCAACCACGAGGCTAGCAGAGCCAAGTGTAAAACCGGTCCGGCTTTCAGATGGACTGGGTGTGTGTGGAACGGGTTTGGGGGCGAGTAGCATGAGGGTCGCCAGTTGGGTAGATGAAGGGACTGCGAGGAGTGATTTATAAAGACGAGTACGGTCCCGGAGATCGTAAGACGTGTCATAGCGAGCGAGGAGGAGTATGTAATTCCATAGTGCGACAATTGGGTGATCTGGCTCGGGTGATGGGGGTGCTTGGGATGGTGAGGTGAGTTCAGCAAACCCTTCATGCTCTTCTTGTGGCCCATCATAGGCTGGTATTTGAGTAGTCTTGTTATCGTGGGTGGCTGAGGAACGATTAAGATGGTGGAGGTATACCTTTGCTGCCAAGAGGACAATTTGTAATTTCGCAGGTTCTGATTCATCAGCGAAGCCTTTTGCTAGGATCCGCAGGACATCGGGTGCAACGTTGTCTTCACCATTAGTCCCGGCGAATTCTCCCACGAGCCATATTATGGTTGCTCGTGCTTGTGGATTTGTTGCTGTATCCAGGTTCTTAGCTAACCGAATGACGGTATTTGTATGAGATCCAGGGTCCTGCTGAATTAAGTGTCGTATCACAGTCAGGGATTCAGCAACCAGATTGCCATCTAGACTGGTGATTTGCTTCAAAAGTAGCCTCAGACATCGCGTCGATGTTCTGGAGTCACTCTGCGCGCACCTCCCGATAGCCCTTACTGCTTCTCGCACCAATTGCTCGTCTAAGCCGCGAGAGAAATGCTCGAGCTCATTGAGGATAAGACTCTTGATATGAAGGTCGCAATGAGGAAATATCAAGGTAAGAAGTTCTAGTTTTAATTCCCATACGTGTGGTGGATCGGTAGAATGGACCAAGAAATGCGAAGCATATTTAACAAATGCCTCTGGCCGTGTGAGACATACCGAAACAATGTTGTAGAGTGCTATATGCTGAATATCGTGTGGTCCTCGTAACAATGCTATCAATGGTCCGATGCATATATTAACGTATTCCTGAGTTCCGAGATTGACGTAGCAGCGAGCCACTGCTACTACTACGGCTGAATTGCGACTTTGTAATAATGGCTTGATGCTTTTAAGCAGAAGTTCCAGATCTGCATCGAGCACTTGCACTACTTCACCAGTTTCCTCTTCCTCCCTTTTCTCTTCACCATAGAAATCATCTGTTTCATAAGTCTTCATCTTCGTAACCTTCCTCGTCCGTCTGGGAAAGCACTTCCTAGAGTATATTGTCATAAGCCTCAACGTCTCTAACTGACTCCACTCATCCATATCAACCAACTTTCTCACCAATCCTCTATAATGCTTATGTATAAGATCCAGCCTCTCCGGGCAGATATCCATAAAAGACTTGACTGCAGCACCTGCGACATAGTACTGCTTATCTCCCAGTAGCGCAGATAGGTATTCAAGCAGCTGAGGTAGCGTATTCGGATCTAGTCTATAACACTTCGGTATAGCCAATGCTGCAGCCTTCCGTACGTACGGACTCATATCCGCCAGACCCTTTTTGATCGCCAGCGATACAATCTGACTGATGACCGGTACCCGGATCCCAGACATCGTCTTAAGGGCCAGGGCCCGTACCTGCGGATTCCCATCCGAAAGGGACTTCTGGATTGTGTTTATGGAGAGGAGGGCGAGGTCGGGCTCTTGTTCGGCGTGGTTTAGCAGGTAGATGTAGACTAATTTCTTGATTTCGATGTTCGGGGAGGCTACGTTTTTGACTACAGAGGAGAAGTAGGTGAGGCATGGCTGAGCGCGGTACATGAGCTGCGTTTGTCAGTACCGACCCTCTCTAGGGTAAGGAAGATAAGCCGTGAGCTGAGAACAGCGAGTGACATACAGATATGACTTTCCGTAGTCCATCTAGCACTTCTCTGTCGCTGCGACTGTCGAGTAGCTTCTTGATCTGGGCTGCGGGGAGCGTTTTCATGGGGCCGCGTGAGCTGCGCGCAGAGGAAGCTGCATCGAGTGTAAGCTCTCGAGCTGTGAGGAGTTAGCTGGTCTGCGAAAAGAATAGACGTAGGATATGGGGATATCATACCACTCTCCAGCAAGCTGGATATCCTAGATATCGACTCCATGGGTATGTGTGGAAGGGTGCTGGCGCAAGGTGTGGTGAGGTCGAGGTGAAGCTTCTTGGTGGGGTTAAGCGATGCTCGTCATTGGGGGTACATACATGCCTACCATCATTATCCCAACTATAAATCCGGGACAGCTAAAAAGACATCCTGGATGAATTCAAATTCGACCCTATTATTCAAACTAATTCATATAGCACTAACGACAAGATGAGACTTGCGCTCACTCCAGTTCTACCTTCAGAGCTTATCGACTACATTCTCACCCAAACCGCCTATCCTAGCACCCTCATTATCTGCCAACCACGTACTGAATTCGTAGAGGCACTCGCCAATTGCTTTATGAGAGAGGAATCAGCCACAGAATTATCGAAATCCCGTTGGGAAGCTCTCAATCAAATCGTAGTTTCCAAAAAGTGAGTTGTGCTTGTATTTTTGTAGCTGAGTTCACGTTGCGGTACCATTGTCATTCCGAGTCAAATGTATGTGCGAAGCATAGGGTGTCACACAGACAATGGCCTTTTTTTGAACGAAATTTCAGATTACTGATTTTCATCTAGTACAGCAGTTTACTTCGTCCCTACAGTTTCTCATCTCCGTGCGATACTCACCAGCATCGCAGTTAGCCCCTCGGTTAATGAGCCAAAAAGGCATTTCGATACGCCAAGAAAGAACAATCCAGCAATTATTGTGTATGGTCTGGTGAAACTACATGAAGATACCAGTCAATGGAGTACCCAAGGATTTGGCAATACTCTAAGTGCTTTGGTTGATGCCGGGTTGGAGACTTCTAGAGATGTGATTGGTGTGTTCCCTCCACCTCTACCACGCCGAAATACCAGCCTGAGATATATGGGATATGAGGTAGGAGCTGACTTCCGTAGTTGTCGAAGAGCGTGAGAGTGAGTATTCAGAGACCGAAGAATTTCTGGCAAAAGACAGAGCGGCAAGGAAATCAACTCGCATCAGACAAGCATGGCAGCAACAAGTTCCAATTCTTAGCGGTAATGAAAGACTTGATGGATTGGGTGGCGATGGGGGATATAGTGGACGGACAGTGGATGTTGCAAGGATACTGGCACGATGGTTCCAGTTCACTGAAGGGAGCTGGGTTGTTGATGATGACGAGTGAAAGTAATGTACTCGGTAAACGGTAGCCTCAGAAGTGAGGTATGGGAAATGTTCATGGTTTCATTATCATATTATCAACAGGTATACCCAAACACCATATATAGCTCTAGCTCCCTGAACTAAGCTCCTATATCTAACCAAACAAAATGAAAGAAGAAGAAACGGCTTAAGAGTTCATCGATTGCTCCATTTCTGTGACGTACAGCTTGATATGCGAATCCATCTTCAAAAACTCGTCGTGTGCACTGTGGATTTCGTTCTCGATATTTTCTTTCAGGTCCGCCATCTAGAACTGTTAGTTGATGGGCGGATAGATACTTTGGTGAACATACCTTCTTCTCCGTCTGCTCGATTCTAACCCTCCTTCTCTCCATCTCCTTACCCTTCTCAGATCGCTCCTCAGTCAATTTTCTATGGACAGCCCTCAATTCTTCCATTCGCTCCTTTGCGCTCATTGCCTTCTCTTTACTGCCATCACGCAACTTATCAGTCCGCTCTAGCCATTTCGAAAGTTGCCGTTGTAATAACCCCTCGGTTCTCTCTACTTCCCGGACGTTGTTGCCTCGTTCACCTAATACGTCTCTTTGCCTTGTAATTCGCACGTTTTCCTCTTCCTCTTTAGCAAGTTCAACCGAAATATCTTCTAGAAGTTTCGTACAAGAAGCAACGTCGGTTGACACTACCGAGAAAGTATCCATAGAAGTTTGTAGTGCTCGAGCACGCCGATCCATGGCATCTATCTGCGCTTTTTCGGCATTCAGAGCATTGCTCAATTCAGTCAAAGAAGCTTGTAATGCAGCGGTCGATTGTAAAACGTAAGGCTTTAGCTTGGAGCTCTCTTGCTTTAATGTAATGGTCTGAGCAGTCTTATCCTCGAGTACTGCAGTCACCTCATTCTTTTTCGTCTTCAAGTCGTTAAATTTACGAGTTGAGTCTGCTGAGCTTTGGGAAAGTGCCTTGAGCTTCATCTTCAGTTCTTCGTTTCGTCTCAATTTCTCCTGGACGTGTGCTTCCATAGCTTTGCGATCCCGCTTCAGACCATCCAATCGCTCCTCCATCTCTTGGTTTCCCATGTATAGTTCCTCGATCCTATTCTTGGTCTTTTCAGCTTTGCTAAAATGTTCATCGATGGCAGCTGTCTGGCTTTCCCGGAAGCGCACGAAGTTGATGATGTACGAAAATATCTTGACCATGCGTTCGTGGGTGGGCTTGTACAAATCCTGGAACGAGAAATCTGTAATACCGCACTCCACCAGTAATTGACGCAGCGTGGTGTAGAATCCCATCAAACTACGCGCATCGGCAGGCATAATGTCCATATATTCACCGCATACATCTTCAGCAGCTGCGCGCATTGCTGGGTCGACGGTGCCAGGATTCGTGTTCATGAGGAGATCCGCAAACCATTCGAAGATCTTTTGAATCTGCTGAGGATTGGGCTTTTGGAGGTCTGCTACACTGAATTGAACACCAATATCGCTAATACATCCTGCTATTTCTTTGTCCGGCTAGTCGAATCAGCAGGTGGTGAAGTAATTGGGGGAACTTGGGGATCCATACCAGGCGCATAAATGCATCACTCTCCTCTTCCTTCTTTCTGCCACGATTCTGCTGTTGGGTATTGGGCACCATGCTCATTCTGGGATTGAAAGACATTTTGAAGGATTCAAACTTGAGTTTTGCAGGTTTGGTTGTGTTTGTCGCAAAGGTGCAGATGTGAGTTTTGCTTAGGATGTTGCTATCAACAATGCGATAAACAAACCAGCCTTGGCATGCGCCTGGTCACATGATCATGGCTCTGCATTACATTCACTCTCAACGAGATTTGACTAGAAATCATAAAACGAAAACTAGTAATATATTAATGGCTTAATTAATCAAATTTAAAACTAATCTTTACATTCTTACTTTGTTAAGATCTCTATGTTGGTGACTTTGTATGTAGTAGGGCACGTAGGTACTGTACAACATTCTCCTAGAACTGCCCTGGGTCTTGTCCCTGTACAGGGGCGAGCGGGAACGGCAATAGGACTTCGGCGATAAGTAGTAAAAGAATAGTCAAAGAGTGATCGGTAAGCTGTGGAATAGCTTATTCAGGTAGATACTATAGTAATCATGGCTCGGGGTTCCGCGTAAATAAATAAATAAATAATAATACCAGGGTGAAGCTCTGTCTCGCTTCCTCGCCTATTACCCCTTTCCCTAGCCTAGTAGCAGAAGGGGGACCGCAACCAGATAAGCTGTGGGATTGAGAGGAAACATCTTGTCAAAGTGCACTTATCCCAGATATATATTGAAGCTTTCTTTAATGGGATAAAATACCTTTATTATAGTACTGCGCAGATGGCTTCAACCATCGCCCTATCACTCTCAGGTTAAACTTACTCAGAGACAGTTTCCTGATATATCTTTCAGCAGCTCCCAATCCCCCCAGGAGATGCTTTTACGGGCAGATAACCGCCAACTGCGCCAGTTTCTTATACATGCACTTTGATAACATAAAGTTATTTGTCAACCACACATGTAGTGAACTCTTGAGTGGCAGCGAAACGCCACACCTCCCCGCAATAACCTTTCTGTCCACGGTCGAATCAGATGTCGTTCGGGACGCTTAATAAAACGTCATCCATATTCCAACATGTTTTACTTAGTAAGAAGTGCGTTTCCCTCTTCTTTGGGTTCCTGTTGCTTCGACTCCACATTCTTGGCTCATGCACCAAGATGCATCTAGGAGGTTTGCCCACTCTTGCTACGCTTGCTTCTCAAGTCTCGTTACCAATATATTGTGCTATGGTGCATCAGATACGCTGCACGATTTCCGTTGTTGGGTAATGTAGCACATGTGATGACTTTCTGTGCCAGGTACCATCATACATCTCCTTCTTCCCCTTCCCCTTCCCCAGACTTCATCCAAGTGATCTATCCATGCATGGCATGGTGCATGTGGCATGGCATTACATATAGTACCGTTACAGTACAGTACAGTACAGTTGGGAAAACCAGTCGGCTTATGTCAGGTAGTACCAGTACATAAGTACTTTTATATATATATTGCTAAGTAAGTACTGCCTTGCGGGTCATACCTTGCATGTACGTGTACATATAGTCCTGTTATACCTTCTAGAAGCATGCTTCATGATACACCACCACAAGCCAGCGGCCGATTTGGATTCCAGGCCCAAAGATCTTCTGGAGATCAAGCAAGGAAGCAAAAGGAGCAATGGAGCCAAGGGAGCAGCAAAGTGAACTAGTAGGCAAGCAGGCAGCATACTTATTATTAATTGTTCAAAACTCAAATCCTTCCTAACTGCACGCATAAAGGTTATATGATGATTCAACTTATAAGTCCGAAAACATCATCCCACTAGCCCATCCCATCTCATCCCATCCACTTCAACGCACAACCGGGCATCCGGTGGCCCCAAAAATCAACACAACCGCTTACATTATTGGGAAGGGTGACCTCATCATTAATAACTCGTACTATGCTGTGGCCAAATACGTGTGAGCTGGCGATTTTGGCGTGGGGGGTTCCCTAGTCCCCCGAGTGTTTGATGGGTTGAATCTCCTGTTGTACGCATTACTCGCGCGCTTTGCGGGGCAACTAAGCAAATAATAATGCACGCGGCGGTGGAATCCGATTCTCATTCCAGGTACCGTAACCGTACCATACCATTCTGAAGCGGTTTTCCGCCTTGCTCCTGTTGCTTTCTCAGCCTAGCCCGGGACAAGCAGTCAGAATGAGGCGCTACAGCGAATTGCTTAGATCTCCAACGGGAGGGGGACAATGGAAAGTTTGGTGACGGTACCCCTCGTCACCCATGCTCGGCAATTACTATACATACATCATTTAAATCAGTACAGAATATATATATTAAAGATTCACTTCAGACACAATTGACCATCCAATTTCATCATTCTTCACCATGGCGCCCAGTGCTGCGGAATGGAGCGGGGTTATACCTTCAAAACCAACACAGAAGCCCTCAGAGACCTCAGACATTCATATTGTTGACATTCGTCACGATGCAGTGGAAATCAGCATTAAGGACGACATTCTCAGCCAGTTACGGCCGGCAAGTGGCTTGAAAAGTCTCCCAACACTGCTTCTCTATAACGAGCGAGGTTTGCAGCTTTTCGAAGAGGTACGAGAAGAAACCACGGCCATGAAAGCAAGTTCTGTGAATTAACTTGATCTAGATCACATATTTGGACGAATATTATCTGACAAATGCGGAAATCAATGTTCTTGAACATTCTGCTGACAGTATAGCAAAAGCTATCAAACCAGATTCCATAATCGTTGAACTAGGGAGTGGGTGAGAGCCGGAACACTCATCAACTAGTAAAGATACATATTGAAGTTGACATATTTTTAGGAATCTTAGAAAGATTACAATTTTGCTACGTGCTCTGGAAGCTGCGGGCAAAAATGTGGACTATTACGCACTTGACTTGTCGTTGAAAGAGCTTCGTAGGACATTAGAACAGGTCCCCACTTTCAAGCATGTTAGATGTCATGGTCTTCATGGCACATATGACGATGGTCTCGACTGGCTGAAAATTCCAGAGAATAGATCAAAACCAAAGTGTGTCATGTCACTTGGCTCCAGCATCGGTGAGTGGTGTCCCTCAGATATTTGGTTGCTTTCTTACTCACACTCATAGGTAACTTTCATCGACCAGATGCTGCAGCATTTCTTCGAGGATTTTCCGATGTCCTGGGGCCACTTGATTCTATGCTTGTTGCTGTAGATGCAACCAACAATGCAGCTAAAGTCTAGTAAGTTTGCCTCTGGTTTCTTCTTAGTAAATACGTTTCTAACTGCTATAGTCATGCGTACAATGGTAAGTTGAGCCATAAACTGTGCCAAGAGTTACTAAATATCTTTTCCAGATCAAAAGGGCATCACACATAAGTACTGCAGTCCCCTGTTAATCCCGGACGTTTGGAACTAATCATATTGATATCAGATTTATTTTAAACGGTCTCATTCACGCCAATGAAATCTTAGGCGAAACCGTATTCAACACCGATGACTGGAAAGTGATTGGAGAATATGTTTATGATTTGACCGGGGGACGCCACCAAGCTTTCTATTCTCCCACCAAAGATGTACATTACAAAGATGTTTACATCAAGGCTGGTGAGAGGGTCCAAGTCGAGCAAAGCTTGAAGTACTCTCCAGAAGAAGCTCAGGGCTTGTGGAAAACCTCCGGACTGGTTGAGATGGCTCGATGGTCAGCCTCGTCTGAGGCATATAGTAAGTGGCTGACCGTTTTTGCTTTTCGTCCCCGTACTCCATACATTACACAGCAGCTTCCACCCAAACTAGCTTGCGGCTCCAATGTCCTATATTGTTTATCGTGTTACCAATTAAGCATGCCGACGACATCCACATGATCTTTCTATTGCAAGAATGTGGGGGTTTTTCGCAGTTGTTTTTGGTGGCGCTTCTACCAAATTTTGCGACAACAGCCAATAACAACTCATTTGTCTTGAATGTGCATTTGCATCAATGCGAACTTTCAAGTATTTAACTATATATGTTTGTTACTAATTTTTGTGATTTGCCAGATATCCATCTCCTGACAAACATGACCTTCAACACAGATCCATCCGTGTACGCTGCCAACACTACTCCTACTCTAGAAGACTGGGAGGGGCTTTGGGCAGTATGGGATCGAGTTACTCAAGAAATGATTCCCAATGAGGAACTATCCGAGAAACCCATCAAACTTCGAAATGCCTGCATTTTTTATCTTGGACATATCCCCACTTTTCTAGATATTCAGCTATCGAAGGCTACTAATCTTCCGCCATGTGAACCCACTGACTATCGACGGATATTTGAGAGAGGAATTGACCCAGATGTGGATGACCCCTCACAATGCCATGCTCACTCTGAAATTCCGGATGAATGGCCACCACTTACAGAAATCCTTGGATATCAGAGAGAGGTTAGGGCCAAGGTTGCGCATTTATTCGCGACACAAAATATACCTCGTGAGACTGGGAGGGCGCTTTGGATTGGATTTGAACATGAAATCATGCACCTTGAAACCCTCCTATATATTCTATTGCAAAGTGACAAAACCTTGCCGCCCACTGCAACGACTCCCGATTTTGAGGGAGATGCGAAAACAGCTTTATCTGCACGAGTACCTAATGAGTGGTTCGAAATCCCAGAGCAAACCTTCGCTATCGGACTTGATGACCCGGAAGATAACTCAGGCCCGGACACACATTTTGGATGGTGAGCTAGCCTATCCTAGTTTCAATGAAAATTACTGATGAAATTGCAAGGGACAATGAGAAGCCTCGCAGGCAGGTTGTTGTGCCGTCATTTAAAGCCCAGGCACGCCCGATCACCAACGATGAGGTAAGATAGGAAATAAAATATTTCCACTCCGAGAGACTAATCAATTCAGTACGCTCAATATCTACAACAAACAAACAAAACAGAAATCCCTGCCTCTTGGGCGGAAAGAAATGGTCAGACCCTCTCGAGCGGAAGTATCAATGGCTACAGCAACGGGAATAGCAACGCCTCATTTCAACCTACGAATAAATATTTAGATGGCAAGGCCGTTCGAACTGTCTATGGTCTTGTACCCCTCAAATATGCACTCGATTGGCCGGTATTCGCGTCATACAATGAACTGTCCGCATGTGCGATTTGGATGGGTGGGAGAATCCCCACAGTTGAAGAGGCGAGAAGTATCTATAAATATGTTGATGAGCTAAAGATCCAGGAAGCAGAGCGGTATCTTGGGAAGACCGTACCTGCTGTGAACGGGTATGTATCTATAGGCTTGAGGAATGTTCAATAGCGATATCTAACTCTTTTCAGACATCTGATCAACAATGGAGTTGAGGAAACGCCCCCATCACGAGATCCGCACACCAGTGGGGGCTCGCAAGAGCTCTTCACAAATCTCGCAGGTGCTAACGTTGGCTTCAAGCATTGGCACCCTGTCGCCGTCACTGGCAATGGAAACAAACTTGCTGGACAAAGCGAGATGGGGGGCGTATGGGAGTGGACAAGCTCTCCATTGGCTCTATATGAAGGCTTTGAGCCTATGAAACTATATCCAGCATACACAGGTTGCGTTGACACTTCCGTATCTGTGTTCCGAACTAACTCCTGATCAGCTGACTTTTTCGATGACAAGCATAACATAATGCTTGGAGGATCTTGGGCAACACATCCCAGAATAGCTGGGAGAAAGACATTGTAAGAGACATGGTGTTGAATATGCACACCGCCTAAAGCTAACAGCCCAATAGTGTTAATTGGTACCAACGCAACTACCCATACGCTTGGGCCGGTGCCAGACTTGTCAAAGATCTCTAGCCCCTCATTACCTTCCACCAAGTGCAACTATTGGATATGCTGAAGGATATTTCACTCTTGAAATAAAGCGAGCCACACAAATGGGAGGGGGGCCTAAAAGTATGATAGTTAGGGGAAGCTCTTTGGAATTCTTTTGCAAATTAGTGATTTAATTGCAGTGATGTCGGTCCATAAAGTCCTATCCTGTCTTAGTATATAAATCTAGTAAGTGTTGACTTTTGTATGTGGTTGCTGGCAGATATGGTGTTTGTAAGGATGCTCCTAACCGCCATGAGCTTTGAGCGGTCAGTTAGGATTGCAAACGACCTTATCAACATGTGCAATGTTGATTCTATCTTCCCTTCTGTCTTTCCTTAATTTTGTCACGTACTTTTGCTCTCAAGGCACAATAGAAGCTTTTCGAATACAACTCGAAAGTCTACATTTCCTGAATGTTAGAGAGAGGAGATCCCGGTTACGCATCGGGACGGGAGCAAAATATCCGACCGCCAAGCCCGTCGAGGAAGCAATAGCATTATAAAAATCGAAGCCTAGACGACAATAGCACTTCAAAACATTGTTCTTGGTCTTCTTCAAAGTTCTAGGAACGACTACTGACCCTCTTGCTTTCTCAGCAAACCCTTGCTTGCTCTCGACTGCATCAATGTACAACCGAATAAGGAATCAGGTATGTGACCTCCCAAACATCTCCCCAGACTCAACATCTCCCTATACGAAGCGTCGGCGCCTCTGCTCCAGTGGTAGCATCTGTGACTCACGACACATACTCGTGACGCTAATGAACAATACAAGTCAACTTTGTGTCCTGCTCAGATACCATATCAAAGAAACGTCTCTCCCACATAGCTAGCTGACCATGCATCATCATAGCCAACTAACTTGCAAGCACTACAAACTACAAAAACCGAAAATATGAGTCTCAACTGGGCAATCATCGAACCAAAGAGCCGGGTGTTTAAAGGCAAGAGCCTTTTTAGATGGGAGGTTTCTCCAGGGCTAGGTACAATCTGGAAAAGACAGCGTTATTGCTTTTAATAACCTTTATTTATAGAGCACCATTGCGGAACTTGCGCTACCCCACTCCACAGTATGGCTCTCGGCACCAGATACCTTAGATCTAGCTAATTCTTTTGCAGATGCCCGTGCTAAGACCTCTTGCCTGGGAATCCACGTCGAGCCTTGCTATAGATACCATCAGCAGCTTCATTTTGTTGGTATGTATCCACACCTGCATGCAAATATTCCTTGCTAATATCTCCGACATCAAGGCAAATCTCATGAGTGCTTTAGGTAATGAATGCGCATTGAGATCAGCCGTCGACAAGCTGACCCGATATAGCTGCAATAAATCGGATGAGGTGCACCATAACAGACACAAAGAGATCTTGAAACTTGTCAGAAGAATCGCCGAGCTCGATGAGCCTATATCCCTCTCCCAAGGCTTCCGCACAACAACCAATGGCAAGCAACGTAATGGGTCTGGTGCGGCCTCGAGTAGCATGACTGATACCAGCTCCGAGACTACTGTTGAAGATGGAAGGCACCTTACAAGAAGCGAGAGGAAGAAAGCCAAAAAATCGGGAATGAACGCCAGTAAGCGTAAGGAAATGGAGGTGGAGGTATTCCCACAGGAGGATATCGACTTCGTCAGCGAGGCTATTCATCTCACCATTCATGAAAGCAAAGGCGCCTGGCAGGTAAGTTTATAAGCGTTTACGTATCGTCTTCTACAAAAGTGGTTGGTGGTTTGGGAATTTAAAAGACTGCTTTGCAAGCTCCATGGTCTTTATTTGTATTTTTTTTGTAGGACAGCAAATCAGGTCTATCAGTTATTCTGATGACCACACTGAATTGCCCCTTGAATCCCCTTAACCTCCGGTTGTCCTGAGTATTCGTTTATTGTTTGTGCTAATTGGCTGCTACAGGGAACTTATGACTATGAAAAAACTGCACGTAAAGCAGACAAGCTAGATGATACAGAGATGCCATATATTGCAGATGTTCTTGAGGATGCCAGTGTCTTGTCTGTGACTCCGTCGAAAGTTTCTATTCCTCTCAAACATGCGTACGAGTTGACACCCCGTCAAAGGAAGAACGCCAAACGGGTCTCCACTCCAGCAAAGCACAGCAGTTTTGGAGGAGGCTCTCGAAAGTATTCACACAGACAGGATACTGCTTCAGATGTTTTTGATGGTGTTGATCCAGATATCTTCTTCTGTCTTGGTGTTGTCGTCGATCCTCCAAACAACTCCCTTGCCCGCAAAGATCTCGTCTCGAAGCTCATTGCAGCAGTTAAGGATGATCTCCAGGTGATTGAACAGGAATCAATCGAGGCAAACATACGAGAGGAAGGATTTTGGAGATGGGCTGGCAAATCAGCGTGGCATAATATGATTGCTGTTAGACAAAAGCTGGACTGGGCTACAGGTCAGAAGATTGATCCATCCACCCGCCGACCGTCCTATGATATGCCCCCTCCTCCAACTTTTGATGATGGTCTGGAGAATGATACCCCCGTGTCGGAGTTCAATGAGCACGCCGTGAAGCCTCCTACCGAAGAACCAACTATGCTACCAGAAGACTTGGATAGTGTTAGCAGCCAAGATTTCGCCTGCCCTCGTTCACCACCTCTCCCCAAGATCACGGAAGAACCATATGTCGAAGAAGAATTCCAACTGGTCACCAATAAAACCAGATATAATAAAACCAGATATAATAAAACCAGATATAATAAAACTGCTTCTGCCCGAAGACAAACAAAGAACCTAGCTGCACGAGCGAGTTTAGTCAAGACTCAGACCCTAGCAGGCCACCAAAATGATGACGAAGATGCAGATTTCACATCCGAAGTTATGGCGTCAAAATATGCTTTGCATAGCAAAGGAAACAATACTCCAGAGTACAAAAATGCCTTTTACCGAAGATCAAAACGCCAGGTCTTCAATCCCCGTCAGTGACTTTTTGCATGCATCATGCACAGTACGAGATATTGCTGAGAATGCTTCTTGATATTTTGGTTTTGCGAATTTAACCCAACTAAAATTCTGCAATGCTCTTCTAACATCACAAGTAAGCACCCATGCAATATATTAATCCTCTCACACCCAGCAGAGCTACCTCATTCCACTCGCCCTACTCCTTGATCACTTCAAACTAAGCTAACATCAAATCCCTCAAGGCTATCTCACGACTCTTTCTTGGAGCGAATGATACTATTGGATCTTCCACTTACCAAGTTTCACTAGTTATTATTTTACGCTATGTTTTGGAGATGCTCATGAGTTCAAGTTACTGTATGATGATTTTATAGGCTATGGCTCATGTGTTGAGACCCTATAGGTGCAAGTAGCGCTTATGATGAGATAGATACTCTTATGAACTCTTTATAAATGAATCTCATGTCTTTATGAAGTTAGGAACCTTATGTGATATGTGTGTAATAATGTGGACAGAAGCAGAGGGGGTCAAACTCTGAACGATTTATGTCGCATCCTTTTAATCCAAGTAAGATAACCCATGTGAGGTAATTCCAACAACCCGATTGAGAGCTATTTAAGAAGTGCTATCACCCCATTGATCATATCACCCAAAATATTAATCTGTTCTTCCATTTGACTTAGCTGATTAAGTCATAGGTTAAGCATTGCAGATATTCGAAAGTTATAAGTTTTCAGGAAGATCTTAGACTGAGGATGTTGGGAAGCTAACCACGTTGAGAATGGTTCGACAACCACCATTGCAGTTCACATCTGAAAATTTAAACAATGCCCATCACTGGATATATCAAGCGAGAGTTTCTCTATATTCTTTTCTTTTTCTTTCACCTACTTATTCATCCTTATATTTATCATATGGTTTAAAGCTTTAAGCAAACCAATTATCCGCATCTACTGAATGTGGAGAAACCCAATAGAACCTAGGTTCACTCTCATAATACCCTCCACAAGCAAAACTCAAGACAAACAACAGGCCTTTTATAATGGCAACAGAAGTCGTCAATTCTAGGAGCGTTTGGCTCTACGAACTCAGTTCAGATATCCGCTTCACAATCTACGATGTAATGATGGCACAAGAACACAACATAATGTTAGGGAAGATCGCAGATCGTGGACCTTTAGTATCAATCATATCCGTCTCGCTAGTTTTAAGGGACGAAGTGGAAGAGTGGTTCCAAAAAATCAATATTAAACAAAGCTTGATCCTAAGTCGCCTACTTGGAATATACAACCCAGAGACCACAACTTTCCATCTCGGTCTTACTCGGGAAAGAATAGGACTTTTTAGAAGCGTCCATGGATCACTAATCCCGCAGATTCAGCGTCTCTGCCTAAGCATTGACATGTTTCACGATAAAGAATTTCTAAGATCGGACTTGTTTGACTGCCAGCTGTTTGACAGTCGTACTAGCGAAAGATTCCCCGGCTGGCAAAATTTGAAAACGGTAAAGATAGTGGTGGCCGACGATATGTGGCTCCACTCACACTGGATTTTCAACTTCATGCACCGCTACCAGAGTTTAAGAGGTCGCGATCCCTCACAGCGGCACGAGCTTGAGGTAGCAATTGTAACTTCCTCAGGCCGTATACTCTTCGATGCAATCTTTCGACCGGGATTTCACCCTAGGATCTGAGATCTTTAGGGCTCCAACCGATATTTGGGAATCAACTTCCAGCACAGCGAACCATATCGACAGAAACAACACGTTAAAAGCTATAAGCTACAAGAAGGATTCCTAAGCTGCAACATTAGCGTGTATCAACAACTATTCATGGGCCAAAAGTCCCGCGACTTTCACTTCTCTAGAATTATGTTGTAACCTAAGTGGTGCATTAATTTCCCAGGGTCTTCACAAGCACACACCACATTTTTATACAAATAATTTAGTGTTACCGGTTAACCAAATATCTCAAGATGGCATGCATGCATAGGATAGGAGCGCAGAAAATCTACGTTCCAAGACATAAATTGGTCGTCAAGAGCAGGGAGAAACTGGAGTTTAGCGAGGCAAAATGGGACAGGCGAAAAGGCAATTCCTCGCAATAGCTAATAACTATACATACACTATTCAACAAGAAGAGTTTTCTTTTGGCTAGGAAATTTCAATATGAATCCTCTGGGCAGTAGACTACTGACTGTAAAAAAACGACAAAGGAACAGTTGCATAGTCTGATAACATTGTGAGGATCCCGACTTAACAATCGATGGGAGGTTCGTCGGCTTAAGAAGTTGGGTCTTGTACTCAGTGTAGTCTAAGGAGAAGAGTCTTTTCGTGATGCAACATACTGTAATGCTAGTCTAGTGTTGGTGTCTGAGGCTACAACAGGTATACATACATTGATTGATAATATTTGGTTTCAGTTTTTTTATATGTAATTGAAATATTTACTCGATGGCTGAAATCACTATGTTCCAGTTGAACATTTTACAGGATCAGAAGTTGTAGTATTAATCTTGGAAACATGACGTTGATAAATAAAACGGATTTGACAAGATAGATCTTGTCTTACATAACTCTAGAAAGCATGATTAATAAGCCACCCTCCTGTAGAATAAGTTTAGGCGTTTCTTCGGAAGCTCCAGGGCCTCATGTAGAAAAGATATCATGTGAATCTCGTAATCAACGATACTTAATTTAACGCTAACTAAATTATTCCTTGATCCGTCATCATTAGTCCCCATTTTTCATCTTCCCCACGACTTCTACCCAATTTCCTAAACAAGCATCAACTGCTATTTTAGGAGCTAAATACATCGAATATCTTCAACCACCCCTTACAGGAAAGCTGTCCATTTTATGAAAAGAATGCCCGACAATAAAGGGGTAGTTATAAACCAAGTTTAAGCTTAATAAACTATTGTTCATAAGATTTCGTGGGTTCTCACCCTCCAATATAGCATAGCTATGTAATCGAAATGTCGTGATATTGTCTATCATAGCTAAATAGGCTCTTGACATCGGTGCCGACTCATCTGACTTAGGGTTACTTATCAGAAACATAACAGCAGCACTATTTTCTTTGGAAGCGGCTGATGGACCAGGATTGAAGTTCTCCTCCAGCCATTCTTGAATTAACGGAAATGGGTTTTTTGTGTCCCGAGTAAATGTAGCGGTCATGCCCAGGCTCCTATCCTTGAGTAGTCCTATGATATAGAGCTTTGATGGATCGAAGGTGATTTGAAATGCTTCTCCATACTCGATCGTAATAGGAGAGCTCTCCTCTCCGACGGTTATAGTGGAGGTAGGTCCAGGTTGCCTGTTGGGTACCGGCTGACTCATGGTGTTTAAATGCGTCCCAGAATAGAGCGAGAGTGTGATAAAGATGAATTTTTGCTTGAGGTTGGATACGGAGAAACAATAGCTGAGATGTATGGAGAACTGATCATATGTGCGCTGACGGAGGAAACAAATGGGTGGTCGGCTAGCAGAAAGTTATTAGAAATGGATCGTGTGCAAGCAGCAGAGCGCAAAATACTTGCCTCCCAGAGATATGGATGCGTGAGAATGAGAAGTTTTTATCAGTTGATCATCGTTTCTAAAATTTCAAATGAATCAACCAACAAATGTAGTAGTGATTATGGTGAGGGACAAGTTTTAAAACAGGTGGCTGCTATTGAGATGTTGGTATTGCAGCCGCCTACAACCATACGTGCCTGCACTTCGCCACGATGCCTATTCAAATTTTAAGCGATCCATATACGTCCGTTGGTCTCTTGTTGGAAATGAAATTAAATTCGCCAACCAGCTGCGCAGGGGCGCTGTCCGGCCGGTTGGATCTTGGCAGCAAAGCCCCTTT
>Ga0247734_1001085_pt1 | contig 21538 bp, 17 predicted proteins | sample UWRJL103311B2_FD_180933 | JGI IMG/M metagenome (GOLD analysis project Ga0247734, IMG submission 180933) | Plant litter microbial communities from Arlington Agricultural Research Station in Wisconsin, United States - UWRJ-L103-311B-2 | ecosystem: Environmental > Terrestrial > Plant litter >... | reverse complement strand
CAGATCACCATGGTGGCGCGGGGTGGAGCAGCCCGGTAGCTCGTCAGGCTCATAACCTGAAGGTCACAGGTTCAAATCCTGTCCCCGCAACCAACGCCATAGAACTACAATCGCCGCCCACACGGGTGGCGTTGTCGTTTACGGCCAAGGTCAGCAGATCCGATACCTTCGCAACCACCTCGGCCTCAGGACCGCGATTGCCGCTGGGGTAGATCGTCACGCTCACAGTTAGTGTTGGGATGGCGACCGCAGCTTCGCCGCGGACCGTCTCCGCGTCCAATGTTTCGCGCAACTGCCCGACCTTCTCTTCGATGAGTTGCAGCAGCGCCGGGTGCGACAGGATCGTCGCTGAGGGCACGACTTCGGGTCGCCGCGAATGGTCGAGGCGTTCCACTGTCCGCTGCGCGGACCAGGCACGTCATCGGTATTGAGGCCGGTGGCAATCTGGATTGAGGAGGACCTAAGCGGAGAATTCGGCAAAGATGCGCGCGACTACTTGCTGGGCTGGTGCTCATCGACCTCGAGCAGACCGCGGATGACCTCACCACGTGCGTCGAAGCTCATGAGGCGCTTGAACCAGCAGCTCATCAACATGACAGTGACAGTCAGCGGATCTGGATACGTCCCCGACGGCAAAGCTGTTCCTGTTCTCCAATCAACATGCATCCCCCATCAGCACGGGCCTTTTCGGCTCGCCGCTCCTTCAATATCTGCTCTGCCTGCGCTGCCCATGGCTCAATCACCTCGGCAATTCCTTCAAATGACATTCGGCGAGTAGATGGCGGTGCCGGATGTAGCGCTCGTTCCGCTGATCTCCGGGCCTTGTATGCTTTGCCTCGATCGCCTCAATCTGACGAGCGGTGTTCTTCAACAGACGCCTCGCGCCAGACTCGGCTTTTGCCCTGAGCGTGGCCAGCCGATCAATCGCCAGCCGTCTTTCGAGTGCCTCGTCGCCGGCGGCATCTCGAGCTTTGATCAGCGCCGATAGACGTACGTCGCTGTCATTGGTCCGACACTGTTTATGTCTGCACTGCGTGGCCGCGTCTGACGCAGGGCGGGTGACGTATCCCTCACGCCGATCTCGCTCGAGTTGGAGCGCCGCGGTTGCACATGACATCTTGAAACCAAGGCCGCAGCGATCCACCTCCGCGCGCAAGCATACCCCCAGGGAGATAGTTTCCTCGCCATGACCACGACCGCCGCAGCCGCCCAGTCCCGTTCCTTCGAGGCCGATGTCGCGAAACTGCTGCACATGATGGTGCATTCGGTTTATTCGGACAAAGACGTTTTCCTGCGTGAACTCGTTTCCAATGCCGCCGATGCCTGCGAGAAGCTGCGGTATGAAAGCCTGAGCGATCCGGCCTTGTTGGGCGACGATAGCCAGCCACGGATCACGGTGACGCTCGATCCCGACCAGCGACAGCTGACCATCGAGGACAACGGCATCGGCATGGACGAAGCCGAGCTTGTCGAGGCGCTCGGCACGATCGCGCGATCGGGCACCAAGGCGTTCATGGATCGGATTGCGGGTGCGAAGGACGCCGGGGAGAGCCATCTGATCGGGCAGTTCGGCGTCGGCTTCTATTCATCGTTCATGGTTGCCGACCGGGTCGACGTCACGTCGCGCCGCGCCGGCACCGGTAGCGCGGCGACATGGTCGTCGGACGGGCTCGGGACGTACACCGTCGAGCCGACGGATATCGCCGACGCGCCCGTGCGCGGTACGCGTGTTCTCCTCCACCTGAAGGAGGATGCGGCCAGCTATGCGGACCGTTTCACCGTGGAGCGCACCATCAAGGCCCAGTCCGGGCATGTGCCGGTGCCGATCCTGCTGAGGGAGAAACCGGACGCGGAGCCGCAGCAGATCGCCGACGGCGCGGCCTTATGGACCAAGCCGAAATCCGAAATCAGCGCGGACGACTATAAGGATTTCTACCGCACCAGCGCCGGCCAGTTCGATGATCCTGCGCTGACCGTTCATTATCGCGCCGAGGGACGGCACGAATATACCGTGCTGGCCTTCATCCCCGGGACCAAGCCGTTCGACCTGTTCGATCCGGATCGTGCCGGCCGGATGAAGCTGTATGTCCGCCGCGTCTTCATCACCGACGAAGCTCAGATCCTGCCGCGCTATCTGCGGTTCGTGCGCGGCCTGGTCGACTCCAACGATCTGCCGCTCAATGTGTCCCGCGAGATGATCCAGGAAAGCCCTGTGCTTGCGGCCATCCAGAAGGGGGTGGCGAACCGGATCCTCGCCGAACTGGAGAAGCTTGCGGCCGGGGATGCCGAGCGCTTTCTCGACATGTGGAGCAACTTCGGAGCCGTGCTCAAGGAAGGGCTCTACGAAGATTACGAACGGCGCGAGACGTTGCTCGGCATCGCCCGCTTCCGCAGCACCGCGACGGAGGGCTGGCGTTCGCTTGGGGACTATGTCGCGAGCCTCAAGGAGAACCAAACCGCTATCTACTATGCGACCGGGCCCGATCTGGAGCGCCTTGCCTCGTCACCCCAGTTGGAGGGGTTCCGCGCACGCGGGATCGAAGTCCTGCTGCTCACGGATCAGGTGGACAGTTTCTGGGTCGGCGGCGGAATCGATTATCAGGGCAAGCCCTTCAAATCGGTGACGCAGGGTCTGGCCGATCTCGGGCTGATCCCGCTGGCGGAGGGCGAAGCGCCCGCGCCGATCGTATCCGAAGCGGTCACGGGCTTCGTCGACTATCTGAAGGCGGAGCTGGGCGAGGCGGTGTCCGACGTGCGCGTGTCGGAGCGGTTGACCGAAAGCGCGGTCTGTCTGGTGGCGCCGGACAATGCGATGGATCGCCAGCTTGAGAGGCTTCTCGCGAGTGCGGGACGGCTGGATGCGGCCGTGCGCCCCGTGCTGGAAATCAATCCTCGCCATGCTCTGATCGAAAAGCTGAGTGCGATCGATGGCGGGCAGGCCGAACTGCGCCAGGATGCCGCGCATCTGCTGTTCGACGAGGCTCGCATCGCGGATGGCGAGCTGCCCGTCGATCCGCGCGCGTTCTCGGCGCGGCTGACGCGGGTGCTCGCACGCGGCCTCGACATCGGCTGAGCCGGGACGATGAAGGCGATGCGCAATGTCGCGGCGGCACTCCTGCTGCTGGTGGGGGCGATGCTGATCGTACCCACCGTCGCGCGGCAGATGATGGACAGGCCATTCGCAGACGGTGTCGCTCTTGCGGCATTGGGCGATCCGGTGCCGCTGGACCGGCTGAGCGTCGCGCCGCTGGTAAAACGAGTGTCGCCGGCCGTGGTGAATATCGCGGTCGCCTATCCGTCGCCTTATGCGCAGAACCCGCTGCTGCGCGATCCCTACTTCCGTCGGTTTCTCGGCGTGCCGGATGCGGCGGTGAAGCCCCGGATGTCGGCGGGCTCGGGGGTCATCATTGATGCTGTCCACGGGCTGGTTCTCACCAACAACCATGTCGTCGGCCAAGGCTCGGCGGTTCTCGTCGTCCTTCAGGACAAGCGGCAATTTCAGGCCGAACTGGTCGGCACCAGCCCGGATGCCGATCTCGCAGTGCTTCGTATTCCGCCCCAGCGCCTGGTCGCCGCGCCGCTGGCAAGAGCGGACGATGCGCAGGTTGGGGATTATGTAGTGGCGATCGGCAATCCCTTCGGGCTGGGCCAGACGGTGACCGCCGGGATCGTCAGCGCGCTCGGGCGCGGCCTGACGCCGCAGAGCCCCATCGGCCTCATCCAGACCGACGCGCCGATCAATCCCGGGAATTCGGGAGGCCCGCTCATCAACATGCGCGGCGAGGTGATCGGCATCAACACCGCGATCCTGGCGCCGGGCGGCGAGGGCAATATCGGGATCGGCTTTGCGGTCCCGGCCAGTGTCGTGCAGACTGTGGTGCGTCAGGCCGGGCGGGCACTTTGATCGGCGTATATCGATAGAGGCGAGTCCGTGGTTGTCCGTTTATCCTGTCAATTCGGCGGCGATGCCCCGGAGCGCCTGTTCGAAAGCCTCGGGCGGTTGGCCACCCGAGATCAGATAGCGTTCGTTGATGATGACGGCGGGCACGGACTGGATCCCGCGCGACTGCCATAGTTGCTCCTCGGTGCGCACGACATCCGCATATCTACCCGATGACAGGATTTTGCGGGCTTCGTTCGCATCGAGGCCGACGCTGGCCGCGACCGTGACGAGTTCCGCGTGGTTCGACGGATCGCCATCGTCGGTGAAATAAAGCCGGAATAGCGCTTCCTTGAGCGCTTTCTGCTTGCCGTGGGTAGCGGCCCAGTGGAGCAGGCGATGCGCATCGAAGGTGTTGTAGATGCGCCGCCCGTCCGCGATCGACATCGTAAAGCCGAGTTCGGCGGCGCGATCGCGGATCATCGCGCGATTGGCGGTGGATTGCGCGGCGGTCGATCCATATTTCTGGCCGATATGTTCGCCGAGATCCTGCCCTTCCGGTGGCATCGCCGGATTGAGCTCGAACGGCTGGAAGACGATCTCGGCATCGACAACGTCGGCGGCGCGGGCGAGGCCTTCCTCGAAGCCGCGCAAACCGATGACGCACCACGGGCAGGAGACGTCGGAGACGAAGTCGATCTTCAGGCGGGCGATCATCGGAGGCTTTCTCAAAACAAGATGTGGCGGACGACGCGGGAGGGCCGCTATCGGATGGCGCTGCGGGCCCAATCGACGATCGCCCGCTCGGGCATCGCGCCGGACTGGCGCGCAATCTCGCGGCCTTTGCGAAACAGGATCATCGTCGGGATCGATCGGATGCCGTAGCGGGCTGCAATGGCCTGCTCGGCCTCCGTGTCGAGCTTGCCGAGGCGAACCCACGGCTCCAACTGCCTTGCCGCCGCCTCAAACGCCGGCGCCATCTGCCGGCAGGGGCCGCACCATGACGCCCAGAAATCGACGAGGAGCGGCATGTCCGAGCGAAGGGCGTGCGCGTCGAAGTTGACGGACGTCAGCGTGATTGGCTTACCCCCAAAGAGCGTATTCTTACATCGACCGCAGTTCCCGCCGCCCATCTTCTGCCGGGGCACGCGGTTCGGCGCCGCGCAATCGGGGCAGGTTACGATCAAAGCGCCGCCGGCTGCCGTTGCCATGCTTCGTCTCCTCAGGGCCGTAGATGCCGATATGGTGCAGCCCCTGCGGGAGAGAAGTCCTACGTCAGAAGCCGCACGGCAAAGGCGGCTGCAGCGGCCAATCCATCCTGATCGACGGAATGACCGAGGCCGGGCGACACGTGGGTTTCCACCGGCACGCCGGCGGCGACCAGCGCCGTGGAGGCGAGGTCCAGGGAGCGGAACGGCACGACATTGTCCGCCGTCCCGTGGATGAGCAGTACGGGCGGCTGGCTTCCGATCTCGGCTGCCAGCGTCTCCGGCGCGACCAGCATCCCCGATATGCCGACGATGCCGGCGATGGGTTTTGCGCGCCGCAGCCCGACATGGAGCGACATCATCGTACCCTGGCTGAAGCCGACCAGCAGCAGCCGATCATCGGTAAGGCCGTGTTCTTCGAGTTCGCGGGAGAGAAAGCCGTCCAGCTCCGGAGCTGCCGCAACCGCTCCCGACGCACGCTCCGCTGGCGAGAAGGTGTCGATCGGCCACCACTGGTGCGCATTGGCCATGTTCGGAATGAGCGACGGCGCGTTGGGGGCGACGAAGGCGACATCCGGCAGAGCGGGCTGGATCATCGCGGCGAGCGAGATCAGGTCGTCCCCGTTCGATCCATATCCATGAACGAGGACGACCAGTGCATTTGCCTTCCCACCGGAGAGCGGAGCGAGGCGGGGACCATCGAGCAATTCGGTTCCTTTCGAAGCGTGGGCGGGATCTAGGCGATTCCCGCGCCCCCGGTCACCCCATAGACTTCGCCGGTGATGTAACTTCCCTCTTGAGAGGCCAGAAGGACGTAGATCGGCGCGATCTCGACTGGCTGACCCGGGCGACCGAAGGCGCTCGCCTCGCCGAACTTGGCGACTTTCTCCTGCGTCTGGCCACCGCTGGGCTGGAGGGCGGTCCAGAAGGGGCCGGGCGCGACCGCGTTCACGCGGATGCCCTTTTCGATCATCTGTTTCGCGAGCGCCTTCGAATAAGCGACGATGCCGGCCTTCGTCGTGGCATAATCGAGCAGGCTCGCGGAAGGATCGTAGGCCTGCACGGACGCCGTAGTGATGATCGACGCGCCGATCGGAAGATGTGGGACGGCGGCCTGGGTGATCCAGTGCAAGGCGTAGAGGTTGGTCTTCATGGTCGTGTCGAAGTCCGCCGAGCTTACCTGGGAGATTTCCTCCCGGGTCTGCTGGTGGCCGGCATTGATCACGAGAATGTCGAGGCCGCCCAGAGCATCGACGGCGCGCTCGACGAGCGCGCGGCAGAAGGCTTCGTCGGTAATGTCGCCGGGAAGCGCGACCGACTTTCGGCCATCGGCCTCGATTAGGGCGATCACCTCCTTGGCGTCGCGCTCTTCCGAGGGAAGGTAGGCGATCGCCACGTCCCCGCCCTCCCGCGCGAAGGCGATAGCGGCAGCGCGCCCGATCCCGGAATCGGCACCTGTGACCAGTGCCTTCCGTCCGGTCAGCTTGCCGGATCCGGTGTAGCTCGTCTCACCGTGATCCGGTTTTGGATCCATCTCGGCTGCCAGGCCGGGCGCTGGCTGCGGCTGCTTCGGGAATGGCGGCTTGGGATATTGGGTGCGCGGATCCTGCATCGTGAGGCGGTCCGTCATACGCGTCTCCTGATTGATCGAGGGGATGGGGGCCAAACGCGCGGAGCCGCATTCCGGCCCATCCTTCCAGCCGCCCGAACGACCGATCCGCCGTCCTCCGCTTCCTATCGGTTCGACGCCTTGCCGCGCAGAATTGGGGAAACTGATCGGATTGACAGCCCAGCACCAGCCCCGTAGTTCGCTATTGCGAATGATTAGCAGCGCGTTGGCTCCCGGTTCCCATGAAGACATCCTCGATCCGCGCGTGGTATCTCGTGCACAGTTGGACCAGCCTGGTCTGCACGGTCTTCCTGTTGATGCTGTGCGTCACGGGGCTGCCGCTGATCTTCAGTGACGAGATTGATCGGCTTAGCGGCGCCACCGAGCAGTTTGGCATGCCCGGGGTCGGCTCCTCCAGCAACGCGGCCGGTCTTCTGCCGCTGGATGTGATGATGGCGAAGGCGCTGGCGGCCCGGCCGGGTGAAGTGCCGCTGTTCATGGCCTTCGATAACGATCAACCGTCGATGACCATCACCACCGGCCCGAAACCGGATGCGCCCGGCGCGCAGATGACGATCCAAGTCTTCGATCGATCGACCGGCAAGCTGCTGGGCAAGGAAGACGATCGCGGCGTCATGCGCTTCTTGCTGACGCTGCATACCGATCTGTTTCTGGGCCTGCCGGGAATGCTGTTCCTGGGCGCGATGGGCGTACTATTCACTGCCGCGCTCGTTTCGGGCGTGGTGCTCTACGCCCCGTTCATGCGCAAGCTGGCGTTCGGTACGTTGCGCACGTCCCGCAGTGCGCGGCTGGCGTGGCTGGATACGCACAATCTCCTCGGCATCGTCGCGCTGGCGTGGATGACGGTCGTGGGCGTGACCGGCGTAATCAACACGCTGGAAAAGCCGATCAACAAGCTGTGGCAACGCAACGAACTCGCCGCGATGACCCGGCAATATGCGGGCAAGGAGGCGCTGCCGCCTTCCCGCTACGGATCGCTCGACAAGGCGATGGCCGAGGCGCGCAAGGCGCTTCCGGGAAATAACCCGCAGTTCATCGGCTTTCCAGGCGGCAACTACAGTTCAAAGCATCATTATGCGGTCTTCTTCCAGGGTAATACGCCGCTGACCGAGCGGCTGCTGACGCCCGCGCTGATCGATGCCGAGACCGGCGCCTTCACCACCGCGCGATCGATGCCGTGGTACAACAAATCGCTGTCGCTCTCCCGTCCGCTGCATTTCGGCGATTATGGCGGGCTACCGCTCAAGATGCTGTGGGCGGTGCTGGATATCATCGCGATCGTCGTCCTGATTACCGGCCTCTACCTCTGGCTCGGCAAGCGTCGCGCGTCATCGACGGCCCATGCGCGGGAGGTAGAGACCGGCGGCATCGTGGTGCCGGCGGAATGAAGCCTGTGCGACGACAACCGCAGAGACTGAGGACGATCTTCGCCGCACCATTGGCGATCGCCGCGCTGAGCGTGGTGGCGCTGGTCGCGGCGCTGACAGGCGATGGCTGTCGCGACGCACTCTCCTGGGCCGGCCTGACCGTACCGATCCTGACCATAGGCTGGGCCGTGTACGCCCGCCGCGCCTGACCATCATCCGCGTCGCAAAAGGCGGCGACATTAGGGGACTTACCTGTGAACACTAACCGTCATCGCGCTGCGCTCAGCCTGACGATCGGCATCTCGGCGGTGGCGGCTTCCTATCCTGCATACGCGCAAGAAGCGCGCGAGAGCGAGATTCTCGTGACTGCCCAGAAGCAGAACCAGACTGGCGTTACCCATGCGGGCACGATCGGTATTCTCGGGAACAAGGCGGCCGAGGACGTCCCATTCGCGGTGAAGAGCTATAACAGCGCGCTCATCCTCAACCAGCAGCCCCAGACGCTGGGCCAAGTGCTGGAAAACGATCCGTCCATCCGCACCAGCTACGGCTTCGGCAACGCGGCCGAGCAATTCGTGATACGTGGCTTCGCGCTGGCAGGCGACGACGTCGGCTTCGATGGGCTCTACGGGATCACGCCGCGCCAGCTTATCGCGCCCGAACTTTATGAGTCCGTTCAGGTGCTCAACGGATCGAGCGCATTTCTCAACGGCGCGGCGCCGGGTGGCACCGGCATCGGCGGCAGCGTCAACCTCATCCCTAAGCGCGCGGGGCGGACGCCGCTGACCCAGCTGACGGCGAACTACACCTCCGCCGCGCATGTCGGTGGCAGCTTCGATGTTGCGCGCCGCTTTGGGAACGGGAGCGAATGGGGTGTGCGCGTGAACGGCGCGGCCCGACGCGGCGATGTAGGCATCGATGACGAGTTCCGCAGCGCTTACCTGCTGGGCGGCGCAATCGATTATGACGGCGGCCCGCTCCGGCTGTCGCTGGACCTGGCTTACCAGAAGGTGCGCGTGAACCAGCTACGACCAAAGCTGACGCTTCCGGCCGCGATCACCGCGATCCCGCGCGTACCCAAGGCCGACGCCAATTACGGCCAGCCTTATTATTTCACCAAGCTGCGCGACCTCTACGGGCAACTCCGCGCCGAATATGATCTGTCCGATGCGGTCATGGCCTATGCGGCCTTCGGCGCGCGCGATGGATCCGAAGACGGCTATTACAGCACGCTTTCCCTGCTCAACGCCGGCACGGGCGCCGCTTCGGTGTCCGGATCGCGTATCCCCCGCACCGACAATAACGAAGCGGCGCGGGTGGGCGTGCGCGTCAAGCTGGCCGCAGGCGGCGTGACCAATGAATTCAACTTCGGCGGATCGATGAACTGGCTGACCAACCGCAACGCCTTCGAATTCTACGATATTTCGACGGGCATCAATAACATCTACGCACCGGTCACCGTGCCTCAGCCGGGCCGGATAACGTTTCGCGGCGGCAACTTGGCCGATCCTTTTCCGATTTCCCGCACGCGCCTGTTGAGCAGCTTCGCGTCCGACACAGTCGGCTTTTGGGACAACCGGATCTTGTTGACGGGGGGCCTGCGGCTTCAGCAGATCGTCGTCAAATCCTATTCGAATGTGACGGCATTGCAGTCCGGCGAATATCGCAAGGACGCAATTACTCCGGTGATGGGCCTCGTTGTCAAGCCGGTGGAGGGCGTCTCGCTCTATGCCAATCGGATCGAGGCGTTGGTTCAGGGCGCGGCCGCTCCGGCCACGAGCGGCGGCGTGAATGTCGTGAATGTCGGCGAGGTGCTGCCTCCCTTCAAATCGACGCAATATGAGGTCGGCGGCAAGCTGACGTTCGATACGATCACGGCCAACCTGTCCTTCTTCACGACCGATCGGGCGACGGCGATCGTGGTACCGGCGTCCGCCGCCGGCTCGGGTCGCTTTGAGGCATCCGGACGCCAGCGCAACAAGGGTATCGAACTGAGCGTCCAGGCGGAGCCCATCACGGGATTGCGGATCATCACCGGGGGTTCGGTGATCGACGCTCGGCTGCGGCGCCAGACGGGCGGGCTGAACGAGGGGCGGAAGGTTGCCGGCGTGCCGGACTTTCTGGTCAACGGGAATGTGGAGTGGGATCTGCCCTTCATACCGGCTCTCACCCTGACCGGCCGCGTCGTCCACACCGGTGAGCAGCCGGCGAACAGTGCGAATACGCTGTCATTGCCCAGCTGGACGCGCTTCGATCTTGGCGCACGCTATGTGGCGCTGGTGGGAACGATGCCGCTGACCCTGCGGGCGGGCATCGATAATGTGGCGAACAAGCGGTATTGGGCATCGGCCTTCGACAATTCGCGCCCCGATCTGCTGCAAGGCGCGCCACGTACGTACAAGCTTTCGGCTTCGATCGATCTATAGGCTTATCGACACGGCGCATGTTGACCGACATGCGCCGGGTGGTGACAACGCTGCGCCCAAGGCGGCGGATCGGAGCTAATTGCGTGCATTCCGCCGAAACGTTCGAACTGATCATCGGGATGTTCCTGGCGGTGATCGCGTTGCACTATCTCGCACGCCGGCTTGGGCTTCCGCCCGCCGTGGCGCTGATCGTCGGCGGGGGCGTGATCGCCTTCCTGCCCGGCATTCCGGAAGTCCGGATCGATCCGGAGCTGGTGCTGGTGCTGTTCCTGCCGCCGCTGCTGATGGATGGCGCGTGGTACACCGCCTGGGCGCCGTTCCGCCGCAACATGGCAGGGATCCTCTCGCTCTCCATCGGCGCGGTGTTCTTCACGGCCTTCGTCGTGGCGGCCGTCATGAAGATGCTGTTGCCGTCGTTGCCGTTCGCGGCATGCGTGGCGCTGGGCGCCATCCTGTCGCCGCCGGACGCGGTTTCCGCGCGCGCCGTGCTTCAGCGGGTGAAGCTGCCGAGGCGCCTCCAGACCCTGCTGGAGGGCGAGAGTCTGCTGAACGATGCGGCGGGGCTGGTGCTGTTCCGCTTTGCGGTGGCTGCGGTTCTCACCGGCTCCTTCAGCCTTGCGGATGCGGGCGGCAGCTTCCTGTTCCTCGTTGCCGGCGGCGTGGTCGTCGGCGGCGCGATCGGTGCGCTGTGGGTGACGCTGCTGCGCCGGCTGGGCGATGAGCCCCTGATGATCGCCGCGACCGTTCTGGTCGGCTGGGCCGCCTATATTGCCGGCGAACTGCTGCACGTGTCGGGCGTGATCGCGACCGTTGCCGCCGGGCTCACCTGCGGCTGGTATCAGCATGTCGTGTTCACAGCGAGCGTGCGCATTCGGGCGGGCGCGTTCTGGCAGGTGCTGGTCTTCCTGATGGAGGCCGCGGTGTTCATGCTGATCGGGTTTTCCCTGCGTGGCGTGCTCGATCGGGTCGGCGGCTTCGACGTCGTGCTTCAGACGATGGCGGAGCCGGCGCTCATCATCGTGCTGACGGTGCTGGTGTCGCGCTTCGTCTACGTGTTCGGGACGGACGCGCTGCTCACGGTATCGGCGCGCCTTGGCCTCCGGCGGGCCAGCCCGCTCGGTGCGCGGGCGTCGCTGGTGCTAGGCTGGGCCGGGATGCGCGGGGTGGTGACGCTCGCGGTGGCACTCTCGCTTCCCGAGACGATGCCGAGCCGTGACCTGATGATCGTGACGGCTTTTGCGGTGATCGTCGTGACCGTATTGCTGCAGGGCACATCGCTCGGCCTGGTGATCCGCGCGGCGCGCCCGCAAGAGGACGCTGGCGCGCGGCCGGAGCTGGATCTTCATGCGGCCGAACATGCGATGTTCCGCGCGCAATTGGTTGCTGTCGAGCGGGTGGCGTACGACAAGAATGGCGCGCTGATCCACCCGCAATTATTGCGGCGCTACACCACGCGCGCGACCGCATCGGAAGCGTTTTCAGGGACGCAAGACGAGCGGACTGCAGCCATCGCAAGCCACTTCGATGTCATCATCGATGCGGTGCAGGCGGGGCGGGAAGAACTTGTGCGTCTTCACCGTACGGGCAGGATCGACGACGAGACGCTTCACGATCTGGAGCGCGATTTGGATCTGGAGGAACTGGGCGCGGTCGCCGCCAAGGGCTGACGGCTCGACGTCCGGCCCCGCCGATCATCAGCCCTTGGCCGGTATCTTGTCCAACTCGACCTGGATCTTGGCAAGATTCGCGTCGCTGAGTTCGTCCGGTTCATATTGCTGGATGGCCTTCAGCGTCAGCTCGCGCCCATTCTCCTGAAACATCTCGTTCGCGTAAACGGTGGGGATCATCTTCTTGAGCACGGCATTCGCGGCCGGATCATTCAGCAGCGTGCCGACCAGCGTGGATGTCGCCGAATAATGCGCGGGCTTTTCGGCGGGCGCGGCTTGGGCCAAGGCTGGCGCGATCTGCATTGATGCGCCCGTAAGGGCGGCCAGAGCCATGACCATCTGTGTCTTGCGCATCGATCTCTCCCGAAGTGTCGGCGGTCTTGCAAGGAGTGCGGCAGCGCCGCCATCCCTGTGACCCTCATTGTCCCCGCGAAGCGCGTCCGCGAGGCCTGCATTGTGTCATCGGAAATCGGGCAGGTAAATGGGGCGATTAGCGGCGAGTGTCTGCCGGCGGCAGCACTTCCGCGCAGTAGATCCGGGCGACGGGATGGCCATCGCGATCCGTAATTTCGATGCGTCCGCGTGGATCGAAGGTCTCGCCAGCCGATCCTACCATCGAGGAAATCCGGCTGCTGGCCTGGGCCATGGCGTGTCTGAGGCCGGAGGCTTCCAGTTTCTCTTCGCGGAGGATCGCTCCGCTCTTGTCGCACGTCCGTTGATAGTAGGTCAGCATCACCCTCTAACGCATTCGGATTGCTCCGGTTTCTGCTGTTGACGTGGGTTATAGCAATTGCGCTCTAGACCGGCGGCGGAAAGAAGGACGACAGGCACGCAAAGGCCGGCTCTCCGAAGGAAGAGCCGGCCAAGTCGTAAGTGGCGATCCTTTTCGGCGGAGCCGTCCGGTTGGACGGCGCTGCACGAATATCAGAACTTGAAGCGGATGCCGGCGCGATAGATCCGACCCAGCTGATCGTAGATTGCCGGGTTGGAGAAGATCGTCGAACGGCCCGGATCGCGATTGAAGACGTTGTCGACCTTCACATAGGCCGTGACCTGCTCGGTCAGATTGTACGTGCCGCCCAGATCCAGGTAAAAAGCGCCCGGCAGGGAATTGTCGTCGATCGTCGGGTTGTTGTTGTTCGAGACGGGGCAATTCGTCTGGCACTCGATATTCTGCTTGCCGATCACGCCCTTGCTGACGATGCGCTCCTGCACGAGCAGCGAGAATTTGTCATTCTCGTAGCTCTGCGTGAGCAGGAACTTCCAGTTCGGCGTCGAGCCATTGTTCGAGCCCGCCGAATCCACCGGGATCGTGCCTGGCAGACCGGTGTCTGTCACATATTTGATGACGTGGGTCGCAAGGCCGCGGAAGGTGAAGCTGCCGGGCAGGCCCAGCGGCTGGCGCCAACGGTAGGACGCTTCGATGTCATAGCCGGTGGTATTGATCGACGCGAGGTTGAAGGACTGAACGTTGATGAAGTTGGGCCCGGCGGTGTTGTTCAGGTTGAACGCGCCGCACGTGGAAGGAAGGATGTTCTGGAAGCAGAGCTGAACGATGTCGTTCGCGCCGATGCTGGAGATCACGTCCTTGATCTTGATCTTGTACCAATCGAACGAAACGTTGAAGCCTGGCAGCCACGATGGGTTGGCGAGCGCGATGCCGGCCGTGGTGTTGCGAGCCAGTTCCGGCGTCAGCGCGGTGTTGCCGATCGTATTCTGGATTGCCAGCACGTTGGTGTTGCGGAACGGATCGAAGAAGTTCGGCAGCGTCGTGGTGACGGGGGCTGCGAACAGCTCCGACAGGTTCGGCGCGCGAACGTCACGCGATGTCACGCCGCGAACGCGCAGGCCGCTGATCGGCAGATCCCAGGTCGCGCCGACCTTCCACGCCCAGACGGTGCCGGACGTGCTGTAATCGGTCACGCGGGCTGCGCCGTTCAGGTTGGCACGGCCGAGACCATCGGAATCGATGACCGGCAGATTGGCCTCGAAGAAGGCCTCCTTGACGCTGTATTTGCCCTTACCGTTCTTGTAATTGCCGGCGTACCAGTTGTTGCCCGTGGGGATCAGCGTGGGATCGGCCGGGTAATCGGCCGTCGCTGCCGTATTGTCGAAGCCTGCGCCGTAAGGATCGGCCCGGACGGTGTAGAATTCATGCCGGAATTCACCACCGAACGCGATGGAGAGCGGGCCGGCCCACAGATCGACCGGCGAACCGGAGAAGCTGAGGCTGGCGACGTCCTGCGTTTGGCGGGTGCGCTGATACGGGCCCTTGTCAGGCATGATGTAGCTCAGTGCCGCCTGCGAGGGATTGCCGCCGATGATGTTGAGCGGCTGGCATCCCGATGCCCGGGCCGCCGCGCTGCGGCAGACGATCGCGCCGTTGAGCGTGACCGCGTCGATCGCCTGATTGAAGCGGTTGGACAGCATGATGTTGCTGACGTCGATCGCCGTATAGTTCAGGCCATGCTCGTAGAAGGTGTCGTAGCGCCAATCCGTGCCGGCCAAGTCGAACTTGCCCTTGGCGCCGATGACGCCGCGATACTGACGGCGATCCGTCTCGACGCGGGTGTTGCCGAGCGCGGCATTGCTGGTGCCATATTGGAAGCTGGTGATGCCGGCGGCCGTGCACGCCGCCTGGACGCTGGCGGGGACATAGGGGTTCGAGCATTGCAGCGTCAGCGCCGGACGGTTCTGGCCGGCCACCGGCTGATTATGGGTCTGTACGCGGCCGAAGTTGAACGTGCCGTACACTTCGTTGTCGTCGGCGAATTCGAAGCCGACGCGGCCATAGCTGTTGAAGCGCTTGATGGCGGACTTCAGCGAACGGCCGGAATCGACGTTGCCGCTGAGATCGCCGCCGAGGCAGAAGCCAGGGTAGCAGCCGTTGACCGCGCCCGTCGCATTGCGGGTAGGGGTGCCGTTGGAGCCGTACTGGAACTGGAACGGATTGCCGCTCTGATCGAAGGCGATGCCCTGCAGCGGGCCAGCCGTGATCAGGCCGTACTTGGTGAAGCCGATCGACTGAACGTTATCGCGGACGATATATTGCGGCAGCCCATCGTTTAGAACGCCACGGTTGATCTGCGTGGTCTGGCGGAACCAATTGCGGCCCCCCGCCAGATCCGTGCCGAAATCGCCGCCGCCGACGCCGTCTTCATGATCATATTCCACGCTGCCGACGAGGTGCAGACGATTGTCCATCAGCGCCTTGCCGGCGGCGAGCTGGATCAGGCCCTGCGCATCGTCCCCATATTTGGTGATGCCGCCCTGGATATTGCCCTTGAAGCCCTCGAACTTGGTATCGGTGATGAAGTTCACCACGCCGCCGACCGCGTCCGAACCGTAAGACGCCGACGCGCCGCCGTTAACGATATCGACGCGCTGAACCAGCAGCTGCGGGAAGAGGCTGATGTCCGGCACGCCGGTGACGTTCGCGCCGACGACGCGCTGGCCATCGAGCAGAGTGAGCGTGCGGATCGCGCCGACGCCGCGCAGCGAGAAGGAGCTGAGCCCCTGCTGGCCGCTGGACGTGCTGAAAGTGTTGACCGAGGTGCCGCTGGAGCCTTGCAGCGACGGCAGCTGGGCGATGGTGGTGAAGATGTTGGGCTGCGCGTTCGCGGCAATCTGCGCCGTCCCGATCACCGTCGTCGGGGTGGGGGCGGTGAAGCCGCCAGCGGCGATACGCGTGCCGGTTACGACGATGTCTTCGGGCGAGGCGGCGGCATTTGCCTGCGTACGTGCCTGGGTGGCGACGCTACCCTCGATCGGAACGGGCTGCGAAGCGGGCTCCGCCGTGGCGGACTGTGCGGGGGGCACCTGTGCGAATGCCGGTGCCGACACAAGGCACGCAATGGCGACGACGCTCGCGGATGCGCCACGAAGCAGCGCCCGACGGCTATCCAAAGCCTTCAAAAACATCCCTGATCTCCTAGGATTATTGTAAACAAAGACAAACGCGCGCCACCCCGCGCCCAAAGAATCAGCCAAGCTGTATTCTCGCGCTGGAGCGTCACATGAATCCGAAAATAAACCACACTCGAAGGACCGTCCCTGACCGGCAAGCAACACGAGATGCTCTTGCTCAGCCATATGGCTCTACGGAACGATCCGTAACTGTATACCCCTTCTACTATCGCACTTGGCGGCTATTCGCTTGGAAACGCGCCATAGTTCGACACGGTAACGTTAACAATCGAGCGGTTAGATTTTGCGTTCAGCCTTGTCAATAGAAGGACAGGCACGGTATTCAGGTGATGCAGCGGGGCCACACTTGGCCGCAGCGTGCGCTACCGGCATGCGACGTTGGTCGGGTTATCAATCAAGCCATGCTGGCCGTAGCATCGCTTTCGTTCACATGGAGCAGCTCTTGCGAATCGCCGGCATCCCCCACGTGCGCTGGACCATCATCGCGCTCTTCGTCTGCGCGATGATCATCAACTATCTCGCGCGCTCCGTTCTCGGCGTGGCAGCGCCGGTCATCCTGCTGGAGCAATCGATCAGCACCCAGCAATATGGCTGGGTCACGGGCGCGTTCCAGATCGGCGTCATGTTTCAGCCGCTGGTCGGCTTCCTGCTCGACGGAATGGGTCTGCGCCTCGGCTTCGCTTTGTGCGCCGCCGTCTGGTCGTTCGCGACGATGGCGCATATCTTCGCCAGTGGATGGCTGGGCTTTGCCGGCCTGCGCGGGTTGCTGGGGCTGGCGGAGGGATCCGCGCAGCCGGCCGGACAGAAGCTGATCGCGGAGTGGTTCCCGGCGCGCGAACGCGGCGTTGCCGGCGGCATTTACAATATCGGCGCGTCGCTCGGCGCCGTGCTGGCGCCGCCGCTCGTAGCGTGGGCGATCATGGTCCAGAGTTGGCGGCTGGCGTTCCTGATCGCGGGTGGGCTCGGCCTGCTCTGGTCCCTCGCGTGGCTTGGCTGGTTCAACACCCCCGCCAAGCATAAGCGCATCCGCCAGGAGGAGCGGGACTATATCGTTTCCGGCCAAGAGCAGCGTCTGGCGGCAGGCGAGGGGCGGGCATCCATCCTGTCGCTGATCCGCCGCCGTGATCTTTGGGGCATCGCGCTGCCCCGCCTGCTGGCGGATCCGGTCTGGGGAATGCTCTCGTTCTGGATGCCGCTCTATCTCGTCCGGGAGCGCGGCTTCGATATCATGCAGATCGCGCTCTTCGCGTGGCTGCCGTTTCTGGCCGCGGATATCGGCTGCCTGTTCGGACCGGCGCTTGCCGCTTTCCTGATGAAGCGCGGCGTTTCGCTGATCGATGCGCGGCGCTGTGCCTTCACGTTCGGCGCCCTCCTGATGACGAGCATGGCGTTCGTCGGCTCGGTCGCGAGCCCCTATGCCGCCATCGCCCTGCTTTGCCTCGGCGGCTTCGCTCACCAGACCTTGTCGGTCACCGTGATCACGATGGCGTCCGATCTGTTCCGTCGCAACGAAGTGGCGACAGCGGCCGGGCTGACCGGGTTTGCCGGCAATCTCGGCGTGCTCATCTTCTCGCTCGTGCTCGGCACCATGGTCGATCGTGTCGGCTACGAGCCATTCTTCGTGCTGCTCGGCATGCTCGATCTGCTGGGCGCAATTCTCCTCTGGACCTTGGTACGTCGACCCGCATGAATCGTTTCCGCAATCCCATTCTGCCCGGCTTCAATCCGGACCCTTCGATCGTGCGCGTCGGCGAGGATTTCTACATCGCCACGTCCACGTTCGAATGGTATCCGGGCGTCCAGATCCACCACAGCCGCGATCTCGTGAACTGGCGGCTCGCGGCGCGGCCGCTCAACCGCGCATCGCAGCTGGACATGCGCGGCGATCCGGATTCGTGCGGCGTGTGGGCGCCCGACATCAGCTATGCCGATGGCCGCTTCTGGCTGATCTACACGGACGTCAAGCGGTACGGCCAGACGACCGTCAGCGGTGCGGCCGGCGCATCTTTGCGCGATTTCCACAATTATGTGGTGACGTGTGACAGCGTTGACGGAGAATGGTCGGATCCGGTGCACCTGAACAGCAGCGGCTTCGATCCGGCCCTGTTCCACGATGACGATGGCCGCAGCTGGTTCGTCAACATGCTGTGGGATCATCGCCCCGGCCACGGGCGCTTCGGCGGAATCGTGTTGCAGGAGCTGGACAAGGCGTCTTTGCAGCTCGTCGGCAGCCCGAAGCTGATCTTCACCGGAACCGAGCGGGGCTTCACGGAAGGGCCGCACCTCTACAAGCGCGATGGCTGGTATCATATCCTTGTCGCAGAGGGGGGCACTGGCTGGAACCATGCCGTGGTGATGGGGCGTTCTCGATCGATCGATGGGCCGTACGAAATCCATCCCGACGGCGCGGTGCTGACCGCACGGGGGCGTCGGGATGCGCCGCTTACCCGCACCGGGCACGGCGACTTGGTCGAACTGGCGGACGGTACGCCGTGGCTAGCCTACCTGTGTGGCCGGCCCTTGCCGGGCCGCGAGCGGTGCGTCCTCGGGCGCGAGACGTCGATTCAGCCGATGCGCTGGTGCGAGGATGGCTGGCTCCGGACGATCGCCGGCGATGCCGAGCCGGACCCTACGCCGCCATGTCCGCCTTTGCCGCCTCACCCTTGGAACGAGGCGAAGTGGGACGGATCGTTTGATGGCCCTGAACTACCACAAGACCTGCAATGGCTGCGTTCGCCGACGCCCGCCAAGTTGTTCAGCTTGGACGCGCGACCGGGCCATCTGCGTTTGTTCGGGCGTGAGACGATCGGCAGCGTGTTTAATCAGGCGCTCGTCGCCCGGCGGCAGCAGCATCTGCGCTATACGGCGTCGACCCGGCTGGAGTTCGAACCCGCCAACTTCCAGCAGGCTGCGGGCATCGTCTGCTACTATAACGGCAGTAAATTCCACTATCTGAACGTCACCGTGGAAGACGGCGTGCGTCAGCTTCAGATCATGTCGGCACAGCCGGATAGGGGCTGGACGTGCATGCTGGTGGAGCCCGCATTGCCGGATGGCGCGCTGGAGCTGCGCGTGACGGTCGATCTCGATCGTTTGCGCTTCGCGTGGCGCGCGGATGCCATTGGCGAATGGCGCACCGTGGCCGCTGAGCTGGATGCGAGCATCTTGTCCGACGAAGTAACCTGTGCGGGGCTTCCCAACTTTACGGGCGCGTTCGTCGGCATGGCATGTCAGGACATGTCGGGCGCTGGCGTTCACGCCGACTTCGCCTGGTTTCGGTATGAAGGGCAGGATGCGGGCGATCCGCATCCTGCCAGCATCGTTTAACGAAGATTCTTGCTTTCGATCGACAGGCGCGGATCGCGACAGAAACCGCACTCCGCGCCGACGAACTTGGCTGCGGCGCCGGGCTTGTTCTTGAGCTTCCAATCCAGCCACGCCGTGACGACTTCGGCGCCGGTGCCGCCGTGCGGCTGCATATAGGTGCCGCCGTGGCCGACCGGGATATTGACCAATGCGACCGGGATCTGCGTGATCCGCCTATAATCGTCGCTGCCGTTGGCGAACGCGATGTCCGTCGGTCCGCCAAGCACGTACAGGATCGAGCCGTGCAACTGGTTCAGCATCGCCTTGTCCGAGGTGATGCCCTCGATCGGGCTTTTCCCATCGTTGAAGAAGCCACTGTTCATGACGATGGTGGTCTTCACGCGGGGATCCGGCGATACCGCCAGAGCCTGCAAGCCGCCGCAGCTCCAACCGGAGACCGCGATCTGATCCGTCGCGATCCGATGAAAGAAGGGGCTGTCCGCGCGCTCGTTCTCGCGCTGCGCCCAATCGATGGCATCGCTAAGCAGGCGCGTCGGAGTCTCGGCGGAGAGCTTGGTGCCGGGAGGGGGCGCGGGGCGTTTCGCGCCGGGCGTCGGGATCGTGCCGGCGGCGATGGCCAGATAGCCGTGCGAGGCGATTTCCAGCAGATGATTGCGCGAACTCGTGCCGTCCGCACTGCACCCGCCATTGCCGAATACGTAAACGCCAAGCTTCGTCTGCCCGAGGCCCGCCAGCTTTTCCGGCCGATAGACGACATGATCCGGCAGATCGGCGCGTTGTTCGAACAGAGCCGGATATTGTCCGCTACCCTGTTCTTCCGGAGCCGCCGCAAGGCCGCTCGCGGAGGCAGTCAGGAATGCGGCGGCGCTCATCCACGCTGTGACCTTCATCTTTTTATCCTCTTCTCTGTGAGGCGATTGTTTAGAGTATAAACAATCGGACTCTCAAACCAGTTTTTGTCGGCAAATCGTTATCTCGCAAGCGCTGGCGGGGTGCGAATACGAAGACTGGCAGGCGCGCGCCTGTTATCGTAACCGTAGTGACGGCAGGTCGGGCGAATAACCGATCGGCGGCCTGACGTGGGGGAGAACAGGATCGTGTGTTCCGGCCGAGAAGCCAATTGCATGATGCGTGAAGACGCACGCTCGCGAGACGGGATATGCGCAGGCGAAGGTTTCCGCGGATGAGCGATCAGGATTGGCGGCTGGTCTTCGCCGCTGTCGCCGGCATCGCCCTGTCGATCATCATGATCGTGCGCGGGCGGCTGCATCCGTTTCTTAGCCTGCTGTGCGGAGCTTTCTGCGTCGGCTTGCTGGCCGGCCTGCCCATCATCGACACCGGCAAGGCGGTGCAGAAGGGGGTCGGCGACATTATCGGCGGAACGGGGCTGGTCGTGGCACTGGGCCTGTCCTTGGGCGCCATGCTGCATCTGTCCGGTGCCGCGGCGTCACTTGCGCGATCCGCCCTGCGCATCACCGGTGCCGAGGCGGCGCCCTGGGCTACGCTGGGCGTTTCGATCGTCATCGGCCTGCCCCTGTTCTTCGAAACGGGGCTGGTGCTGCTTCTGCCGATTATCATCGCTGCGGCCGATGCGATGCCCAAGACCGCCAATCCCGATGCTACCCGCCTGCGTCTGATCATGCCCGCTCTGGCTGGCCTTGGCGTGGTGCACGCGCTGGTGCCGCCGCATCCGGGCCCTCTTCTGGCGGTGCAGGCGCTGAACGCCGATCTCGGCCGGACGATGCTGTACGGTATCATGATCGCCATTCCCGTCGGCATCTTGGCGGGGCCGGTGCTGGCGCGCTTCACGGCGCACAGGGTCAGCCTAACGGCCCCGGTGCTGAGCGAACCGCTGATCACGCTGGTGCCGCCCCGCCCGGCCGCGTCGCTGTTCGTGGTGCTTTTGCCGATCGCGCTGATCGCCTTCGGTGAACTTGGGCAGTTGCGGGAGGGGGCGCGGGGCGCCGCCTGGCTGACGGCGATCAGCAACCCGGTGATCGCGTTGATCGTCACCAATCTCGTCGCGCTTCCCGTCCTGTTCGGGCGGCGGCTGACCGATCGGCTCGTGCAGGACACGGTGTGGCGGGATGCCATGGGCGCGGCGGG